>Ga0210396_10001327_pt1 | contig 27281 bp, 26 predicted proteins | sample IncBWH17OmetaG_FD_155466 | JGI IMG/M metagenome (GOLD analysis project Ga0210396, IMG submission 155466) | Forest soil microbial communities from Barre Woods Harvard Forest LTER site, Petersham, Massachusetts, United States - Inc-BW-H-17-O ... | reverse complement strand
CTTCCTGCACAATCATCACGCCAGCGTCGCTTCGCTCCGACTGCTGTTCACCTTCACTCCGGAATGCCGTTCGCCTTCCCTCCGGAATCGATGTTCGCCTTCACCGGAATACCCAATGAGTTCGAGAAGCGTCTCGAACTGGTTTTTGCCAGTCGAATCGATCGAGATTTTCAGGCTTTAAGTTCGCCATCGTAATGTCCCCGATTTCGGCCGACAAAAAAAGAAAGTAGCTTTTGACTGAAGCTCTTCGCTCTGACCACCTTTCTCGTCCTCTCTTCGCTCGTTCTGCCGATAGTCGTGCAGCTTAGTCCGTCGGAAACAGTGGACGGATCACAAAAACGAGTGGGCGCAAATACGATGGCACGTCGGCGAAAGCACGGTGTTAGAAGTTGAACCGGGCGCCGAGTTGGAGGACGCGCGCCGCCAGCGCCGCGGAAATCGTACCGAAGTTTGAGTTGCCAATATTGTTGGAAATGTTATTAGGGTTCAGGTTCAGATTGTTGAATACATTGTAGGCGTCAAGGCGCAGTTCTAACCTTGCGTTCTCTCCAAGAACGGGCGCTTTCGGTAGGCCGAAGCTCTTCGCGATCGTAAGGTCGAGGTCCTTGTATCCCGGTAGAGTGAGCGAGTTGCGGGTCACGCCGGGAGACTGAGGCAGCGCCGTACCGGATGCGCTTCCGGAAAAGGCGGTATATGTGGGCGTTGAGAAATACGCGGAGGCATTTCCCTGAGTAGCGGTCAAAGGAAAATTCGAACTGTTGGGGAGTTCGAATGCCTTGTTGCTGGTGCTGCTGCCGGCGCCGCCCAAGGAGGCGGCAGGTAGCAACTGTCCATAGCCGCATTGTCCGCAATAGAGGCTTCCATTCTGAACACTCACAAAGGGCGTCCAAGGGAATCCGGAGTGCCAGTTAAAGATGCCGCTCAGCGACCAGCCGCCTGCGATCTTTTCGATCCAGCCATGGCTCCCGTGAAAGAAGACAGGCTGCCACATGCCGAATAACTTGAACGCATTGCTGATGTTGTAATCGGAGCGGCCATAATCGAGGTTGAGGGCGTACGGGTACGGTTGCTCCGTATAGGGCGCGGAACTGGTATCCATACTCTTGGACCAAGTGTATTGAGCATCCGCCATGAACTGGTGCGAGAACTGATGTTTTAATTCCGCGATCAAGGCATTGTAGTTCCCACGGCCGTTAGTATTCCAATTGTCCCCTCCGCCGATCTGCGCATTGAAGGGGTAGCCGAGGGTCGCAGGTACCGCGAGCGGATTCTCGTGGAAAAAGATGTCGCGCGATAGACTCCCCTGATAACCCAAGCTCATCACGTAGTTGTGGCCCAGATCGTACTGCATATCGAACGAGTAGTGATGGACGCGCATCGTGGGAAGCGTGCCCGGAAAGATTTGAACGCCAACCGGGCAGGAGACTGGGCAGCCCGGTGTCCCGGGTTGAGGAAGTCCATTTGGCCCGAGCGGAGAGATTATGTTCCCGTTGGCTGGAAAGCCGAAAAGGTTGTGCGGATTGTTCGAGACGGCATAGATAATGTTGGGGTTGATCGTCGCTGGCGAATTCGTGTCCCATCCTGGAGAAACGACCAGGCCCGGGTTGTTGCTGATGTTCGCGGAGATGGCGAGTTCTTCCTGGTTGTAGTTCAGTCCATAACCGCCGCGGAAGACGAGTCTGTTGTCGGCTTTACTCGGGCTCCAGGCAAAACCAATCTCCGGCCCGAAATTACCCTTTTGTGCATTCCACGAATTACCTTTCCTGACGACGAGGCCCGTCAAGTAGCTGGCCCCCGCGCCGGGTATTGCGCGAAACATGTTGTTCTGTTTGGAGTAGAGCGGACCGAAGTAGGACCAGCGCAAGCCGAGATTTAAAGTCAGATTGGGACGGACCTTGACGTCATCCTGGGCAAAGAAACCGAGGATGTTCTCTCGCTGATCCTGTCGAAGCGTGGTTGGGATGCCGGTATTGGGATCGAAGCTGCCAGACTCGTTTTTTGGGGCGTCATTGAGGAAGTCCCACAAGTTAAAGAAGTTGTAATGGGGCACGCCATTGAAGGGCTGATCCTGAAGGTAAGAGAGGCGAGTACCTTCACCGCCGAACTTAAGGGTATGCCGCCCAATAATTTTTGTGGCCACGTCTTTGAAGCTATATGTCCACTGATTGTAGATGCCTCCAACGCTCGGCCCGAATTGCGCTGGAGTAATGCTGCCGATTTGACCGATGTTGTCGACGGGAAGTCCAACCGGAGACTGCGGGTTAGAGCTAATTTCGTTGTAGCGCCAACCGGCAGCATTGCCACGAGCCTCGTTGAGAAGAGTGGGCGACAACGTGCGGTTCCATATTGCGGAGAATGCGTTATTCGTTTGGTCGTGGTGGAAGATGTCGTAGCCACGGTTGCCGTTGAAGTTTGTCCTGGTTAGGGGGACCCAGTAGATGGCAAAGCCGATGCGATCTTTGCCGGTGACATCGGCGTCGAGCCGGCCATTGTACTGGGCGGCCGAGAAGGTAGTCGGGTTCGACGTTATGTAGTTCGCAATATCGGGCGTGGTGCCGAAGGGACTGCCCGCCGTTCCGCAGCCCGTGCCGGCCCCGCCGCAGCCGGGATTGGTGACACTTGTCCATCCGAGGTCCTGCTTACCCAAGCCGACGGTCAGAGGAGTGCCGAGATTTAGCCCGCCTGAAACCGTGGCGCAGTTCACGCCTTCGGTCAGGCCGGCGCTCGCGCAGGTCGTGTTCGGGACAAGGCCGAGGTTAACGACGCCATTTTTCGGAAAACCGAGGTAAGTTGCGGCGATGCTTCCAGAAGGCGCGAGGGAGCCGAATTGGGAAGTATCGTACCAGCCACTTCCGATCTGGTTGGTATTCGGCTGGCGCACCGTCTCATAGGCAAAGAATGCAAAAATTTTATTCTTCCAGATAGGGCCACCGACGCTGCCGCCGAACTGATTGAACTTGCTGTTGTCCCTCACCGAGTGAGTGCCGGTGCCGAAGAACGGCTGATTGGCATTCAGGTTCGGTTGGTGAGTGAAGAAGAACAGGCTCCCATGGAAGTCATTGGTTCCGCTTCTGGATGTGATTTTCAGTTGTGCGCCGCTGAAGCGGCCATCCTCCGTATCATAGCTGTTCGTCAGGACCTTTACGTTTTCGACGGAGTCTTCCGACGGCGTGATGATGGTAGAGCCGCCCCAGACGGCGCTGGTGGTGCTGATACCGTCAATCGAAATACCATTGTTCTGAGCCTGGTTTCCATTGGAATAACCTTGGACAAGGTTTTCGGTCCTAAAGATTCCGGTCGATCCACCCGAGGGCGTGGGCGCACTCTGAGTCCCAGGAAGGTTGGATTCTTGGCCTCCACCGAATTGCGATCCGTCGGCAGACATGCCGGGAGCCAACTGCGCGAGTTTGAGGACGTCGCGTCCGAAGGAGGGCATGTGCTGGATCTGGTTCGAGGAGACGACGCCGTTGACGGAGGCGGTTTCGGTATCGAGCGCGGGTAACTCCGAAGCGTTGACGTTAACCGTCGTACCCACGTCTCCAAGGTCCAACTGAACGTCGATGGCGTTAGCCTGCTCTGGAATCAGTTGGAGGTTGTTGAGAATCTTTTTTTGGAAGCCTTTCGCTTCGACTTCGAGGCGGAAGGGAGCGGCCGCCAGCGCGTTGAAGTTGTATACCCCGGCGTCATTGCTCGTTCGCACCTGTTTTTCGCCGGTCGCGGGATTGGTCAGCGTAAGCGTGGCGCCCGGAACAACTGCGCCCGTGGGATCGGTAACCACGCCCTGAATGGACGTTCGATATTGAGCTTGTGCCATTGTGCTTATGAAGATTATGGCGACGGTCAACACGACGAGGCGAAGGAGGCTGGAACTACGCATTGAATCTCTCCTGATGAATGACGTCAGTTCTGAATTTTCGGCGCCGCGCCTGCCGAGAACACGTGGTACGCACGATGGCAGAACCTCCACTTCGGTGCGGAACGTGCCCGGAGACTAATTTCTATGAACTGCCTCCGGGAACGTATGAAAAGACAGAACGCAATCGGCATCGATAACACGTACATGGCGGGCGCGCCTCATCTGCGGGTAACAAGGGACTGCTGGAGTTCTTTTGTCTCGGGTGTTAGGCTGCGTGACCATAGGCGCGTTGCAGAAGTACCACTGTCTTAGCATTGACGACAACGAGTAAACCCTGTAGACGAATCCCTAAAACACCCGATTAAGGTTTCTCCATGGTTTATTCGCTCTGAAAATCCAAGATTTCGGATCAGTCACCTCGAAGTTCCGTAGGAAGAGTCGATAGGTGGTTCCCAACTGCACAATGCACGTACGCATCTGTGAGCGGTATTCTGCTAAACAACAGCGATGGCACGACAGATCACTGACAGGACGCCTTTGGTGGCGTCGTCCCGAAAGCTCACATTGAAAAGCGTTCGCGATCGTCTTGTATGGTTTTTTGTAGTGCTGCTAGTCTCGGCGTCATTAAACGCATTCGCAGCGGCCGATTATTACAACCACGTCGTTTTCGACAATAGTGTCACTAGCGACTACTACTATTACGGCGGTGGACGATCCGTATTTCCCAGCACGCTCCAGTTGCAGAGTGGCCAAATCCCTGTTGACACGAAAATCTTCTACACTCCTCCCAATGCCCTCCGGTTGCAGTGGCGCTCGGTGCCGGGCGGAAGTTGGGACGCAGAAGTGCGTATCCAGGACATTCGCAATCGCCGCGTCAACTTCATAGGTGACACCCTCTACGTATGGTGCTATTCACCTCAAGCCATCCCCGCCGCCGATCTGCCGTTAATCCAGCTTGAGGACGAGTCTCACGATTTCACAATTCCCATCAAGCTCGGCAACACTTCCCTGCCCGCGAAGCACTGGACGCAGTTCAAACTGTCGCTCTCGCTCTTTGCAACCGCGTCGGTCTATGACTTCGATCCTCATCGGCTGCACGGCGTTTACTTCTCGCAGAGCTCGACCGACGACGTCCCTCGAACGCTGTTTATCGACGAGATCAAAATCGACGATTCCAGCGCCTCGTCGCTTCCCGCGGACGAATCGACGCGTCCCGCCCCCCCAAAAACTGTGCGGGCCAAAGGCTATGATCGGCATGTAGATCTATCTTGGGAACCGGTTGCGGATGAAAATCTTCAAGGCTACATCATCTACCGATCGCTGACACACCGGCGTTTCCGCCCGATAGGAATTCAAGCCGCCGGTATGAATCGTTATATCGATTTCATCGGGCGGTCTGATCAGCAGGCGTCGTACATGGTGCGGAGCGTAGATCGCTCCTACCACGAGTCCGGGTTTTCCAACGAAGCCAGTGCCTCAACTCACCAGCTTTCCGATGATGAACTCCTCACGATGCTTCAAGAAGCTTGCTTTCGCTACTACTGGGAGGGCTCTCATCCCGTAACGGGTGTTCCGCTCGAGAACATCCCAGGAAACAGTCGCATCGTAGCGACGGGAGCATCCGGCTTCGGAATTATGGCCATCATCGTAGGTATCGACCGAGGCTTCATCACCCGTGAGCAAGGACTCCGCCGACTCACTGCCATCGTCAATTTCTTTGACAAAGCACCGCGATACCACGGGGCATTCCCCCACTTTCTGGATGGTGAAACGTCGGAAGGGGTCCCCGTCTTTGGAATGTTCGACGACGCGGGTGACCTGGTCGAGACGGCTTTTCTCATGGAGGGCTTGCTCGCGGCTCGCCAATATTTCGACGGCCAAAGCGCGGCTGAGCGATCCCTTCACTCGAAGATTACGCATCTCTGGGAATCGGTGGAGTGGGACTGGTACCAGGCAACGCCCCAAGAGGACGCTCTGGTCTGGCACTGGTCACCTCGGTGGTCCTGGTATATCAGTCATCGGCTCACCGGCTTCGACGAAACGATGATCGCCTATCTCCTGGCGATCGCGTCACCCACTCATCCCGTATCTCCCTCGCTGTATTACCGCGGATGGGCCGGACAATCTCCGGCTGCAGTCGCATACCGAAGTGGCTGGTCTGGAACAACAGACGGGGATCACTATGTGAATGGTCACACGTATTACGGAATCAAACTCGATGTGGGTGTTGGAACCGGAGGTCCACTCTTCTTTACGCAATATTCGTTCATGGGATTGGATCCGAAAGACGTTACCGATCGTTATACTAACTACTTCGAAAACAACCGCAATCTGGCTCGTATCAACCTCGCTTATTGCGTTGCAAACCCGGGACGCTACATTGGCTACGGGCCAGACAATTGGGGCCTCACCGCCAGCGATGATCATCTCGGCTATTCCGTTCACGCTCCTGTTCTGACGAGCGACAACGGCACGATCACTCCCACAGGAGCGCTTGCGTCTTTTCCCTATACGCCGGAAGCATCAATGGCGGCTCTCAAGCACTTCTACCGGGATTTGGGAGATCGCTTGTGGGGAGTTTACGGTCCGCGCGATGCATTTAATCTTGGCCGCAATTGGTTCTCCCCGATCTACATGGGTCTCGATGAGGCGCCTATCGTAGTCATGGTGGAAAATTATCGGTCGGGATTGATCTGGAAGCTGTTCATGTCGAATCCTGAGATCCAATCAATGTTGCCCAAGATCCACACGGACATCACCCAACCTCAGTCATCACCTTCACCGGGCACAAAGTAGCCTTTTCGCAGCGTTTTTAGGTCGTTGTCTTTCTGGGATTTAGCTCCCTAATGCTTCCCCGCTACAACGACGGCTGTTTTGAATTGAGGTCTTCTCCGTATGGCGTCACACGCCCCTGCACCATAATCTTTTCACGACGCACCATTGAACTAGGAGGAACTATGCTGTATTACGCGCTGGTCTTCTTGCTGATCGCACTGGTGGCGGGCTTCTTGGGTTTTGGAGGCATCGCATTCGCTGCCGCCGGGATCGCGAAGATTTTGTTCTACATTTTCGTCGTGCTTTTTCTCGTGAGCGTGGTGATGCACCTGTCGCGAGGTAGTGCACGCACCTAGGCCTGTACGTAAGGCCCTAGCAGGAAGCTCGAAGAGTTCGGAAGATGCGGCTGCTTCGTACAGAAGCGGCCGCATTTTCCGTGTCCGAACATAGCCACTCGATCAATGCAACTACTTGCCCGCGGATTCCGCCGAGTCGTTCCCACCGAGCCCGCAACACCCGAGGTTGCCAGCCCGTCGCAAGACCCAGAATTACTTCGTGGAACGATCAAGATCACGGCGGTGGCTCAGGTTGTCATCGCCACAGCCGCGGCTATCGGCCTCATTTATCTTTTAAAGGTCGTCCTGGTCACCGTTCTGTGTTCGATTCTGATCGCCTTCGCCCTCGATCCAATTGTCGTTTTGCTGGCGAAGATTCGTGTGCCAAGAGCTCTCGGCGCAGGCATCGCGCTCGCTATTTTCGTCGCTCTCATCCTCGCGACAGGAATCTTCTTCTACAATCGCGCACTCGATTTCGCGGAAGAGCTTCCCATGTACTCGACCACGATCCGTGACTATTTGCGAAAACTCGAGGACCAAGCCGACAAACTTGAGGCCAACACCCGCACCATGATCCCTGAGCGCAAGGGCAAACGTCCAATCGCAGTAGAAGTCCAGGAGGCCCCGGGCCTCACGAAGATCATCTCCTCCGGTGCGACGGAGTATGGCGACCTTGCCCTCGCCGCCGGATTCGTCCCGTTTCTGATCTATTTCATGCTGTCCTGGAAGTCTCACGTGCACTCCGCCACGCTACACATCTTTCCCAGCGAACAACGGCCCGCGGCTTATCGCACTATCGGCCGCATCTCCGAAATGGTACGCAGCTTTATTGTCGGTAATTTCATCGTTGGACTCCTAAATGCTGCTGCATCCACCGTCGTCTTCTGGTACGTGGGTCTTCCCTATTTTTATTTTCTCGGCATCATCAGCGCGTTTCTCGGTCTCATCCCTTATCTTGGTTTGTTCTTTGCACTTTTCGCGCCAGTCGCCGCTGGGATGGGAGCGCTTTCCAAGAGCCAGTTGCCCCTCGTAATCGCGACGGTCATTGTTCTCCACATCCTGGGCATGAACCTTTTGTATCCGAAGTTAATCGGTCGCCGGCTCCGATTGAATCCCCTCGCGGTCGCCCTCTCTCTTCTTTTTTGGGGATGGATATGGGGCGCGCTCGGCCTGATCTTGGCCGTTCCCTTGATGGCAAGTGCCAAAATCATCTTCGATTTCATTGAGCCACTGCGGGATGTTGCGCAATGGCTCGGCGACTAGGAAATCACGATGGCGGTATGACGGCGCCCAACCGTCTGATCGTAAAAAACACAAGTCCCGCTCACTGGCTTGTTGCGCGCAGGAGCGGGACTTTTCTTGCGGATAACCCTATTTACTGGTCGCCGTTACTTCACATGGATCGTTTTGCCATCCGGATCCAGGGTGCCTTTTATGCGCACCTTCTGACCCTCATATTTCTTGGCGAGTTCCTGCTGGTCGATGTCGTACGACGTCCCGTTCGCTGAATCCTGCAGCATGTACTTGTCACCTACCTTGGTGATCACTCCGGTGAAGACCTGGACGTCAGATTGTTGCGACGACCCCTGTGCCCCCGGGCCCTGCTGCCCGGGTTGCTGATTCGGCTGCTGCTGGCTGGGCGGCTGTTGGCCTGACTGTGAATCCGACTGTTGCGCGAATACTTGCGCTGTGAAAAAGCTCAATGCAAGGGCACCCGCTATCCACAGCAATTGGATCGGTTTCTTCATAGCATGTCTCCCAAGCGATCAATATCGCGTTCCCTCGATCAAAGCAGTTCGAAGACCAAAAATGACGGTTCTGTTCTCCAGTTAACACTCGATTCCCTTCGTCACTTCGTTTTCACGGGTTTACCATGGCATTAAGAATTCCCACAGCGAACTAGGGGTTAATCGAATGGACCATCTACGTGGATTCCCGTATTTGACGCTCGCCCATCTACGCAGCGAGTCGAATCCGAATGAGCAAAATTTGCTCTCTCACGCATTTGTTTACACCCTTCCCCTTCATTGGATTTCCGTGCTTCGTCCGTCTAAGACGGCGCCCCCACTCCCCACATTTCCATAGTAGAAATGACTGTTCGAAACAGTGCACTCGAGACACCCGTGGCGCATCTAATTCCGTAAGGAAAGGAGGCCCGATGGCGGTGTTTGATGAGACCTATCGAGTTATTGCCGTTGAGAGTCAGAGTCTGACTGTGCGGGGAACGATCAGCGGAGAAGTGATTACAATAGTGAACACAAATCCAGAAGTTCCGCTTAGCGAGAAAGAATACCCTTTGGGGCAACTGATCGCTTTGTCGGACCCATCCGCCTCCGCCGTCAACTGAAACCTGAAAACATTTAAATTTAGCAAAGCCTGGAATTGACAATGGAAGGAGAGCCGCGCTTATCTAAGCACGGAACGTTCGGAATTCAGCGCACTGGTTCCGCCATTTCACTCATGAAGGCGCGAGTGAGCCCGTTGAAGGAGCAGACTTGATGCATCGCAACGAACTTGACCCCTGATCACAAGCTTTACGCTTGGAGTCAAACGTTTTCCCAGGCTGTCAAAGAAAAGGATCCGCAAAAACTACAAGAAAAGGTGGCGGCAGCTGAGGCCGCGATTTTCAACCGTCTGCAAGACTTGGCGCAAGGCAACGGGGCAGAGATTGAGATCATCGCACTTCGCGAGGCCTCCAATATCATACTTTCGCTGAAAACTGACGTACTGAGATTCCCAGATTGGCGGCAACCGTAGCATCAACTGGCGCGTAACAATTCACTTGCTTTATTGACCAGCGTCTGCATGTTCTGTGTTTTGGAAACGACAGCCACAGCCCCTGCCGACTTAGCTTCGCCTCCGAGAATTTCGTCTGCGTGCAGCGAACAGAGAATAAGAGGCACCTGGGGCATGATGCCGTGAAGGAGCCGCGCAGCTTCCAGTCCGTTCATCTCCGGCATCGACACATCCAAAACGATGAGATCCGGTTTCAGAATCTTCGCCTTCTCGATCCCTTCCCGACCACTCGCTGCTTCGCCGCAAACAGCCCAGTCACAATGCAGTTCGAAGACCTTGTGTAGCGCCCGCAGGATCGCCGGGTTATCGTCGACGAGCATGACTCTCTTCGTCACCCTACCATTATTTAAGTCGGTGCGGACGAGAGCAATCGAGTGAACGGCGTATAGTCTATTAAATAAGCGTCTTAGAGACTTCCACCCATATTGGCGTTCCGCTGAGAGCCAAGCTCTTTCCTTCCATAAACAACGCGAGAGACGACTCGGTTCAGCAGCGAGCTTTCGCACCCAGCCTTTCGATCGGGGGATATGCCTCCGGATTCTGTTGTATTTTGTTTTGGCTCGTATACCGATACGATAGCGTTACCAAACATGACGGACCTTGCCTCTCGCATCGGCATTGCCCCAACGTTGTCGGGTTCTCTCCAAAAGACCGACTTCTTAGTCGATGCGAGAGGTATTTTTTTGGCTGGGCCGCCTTACCTTACAGTTATTCTCGCACTGTAAATCTTTGCAATACATTCCACCTGCAGGATTTGCAGAGTCCGCCCGACCGTCGTAGGGCTTCAGTCACTTGGGACAGGGTTACCGCCGGTGTTACGCTTTGCGGCGTACGCCGGAAACCCCCCATTTTCCGAAGACTTTCTTCCCGAGAGAACTGCCATGCATCGCCGCGTCCTCAAAGTGATTGCCGTCTGCCTGGTTGTGGCGGTGGGCGCCTCAGCCCACGACAAATCGCAGAAAGATAACCCGTCCGAAAAGGTCACGAAGGTAAAACCAGGCGCTCGAACAATGCCCGTGACCGCCGGGTCCGCCAAGGGGCGGGAGCTCTATGAAAAAGGCATGCAAGACTACGAGAACCTCTACCTCGAACGATGCAACGAGGATTGGCGCGCGGCAGTTAAAGAAGACCCGTCCGTTGCAGTGGCCTGGGCGTGGATCGCCTTCAACAGCCGTAATCCGGCCGAAGTCTCGGACGCCCGCGAAAAAGCGAAAGCTCTGCTGCCAAAGGTCACACCGGGTGAGCAACTGATGATCCGCTGGATCGCCGACCTGCAAGAGGGAAACTCAATCGGCGGCATTCAAGCCATGAATGACATGTTGGCAATGTTCCCAAAGGATAAGCATCTTCTCTATTTGGCGGGAAACTGGCTGATGCTCGATAACGGCGACGGTCAGGCGCAGCAGCGGCTCTTCGAAAAGGCTCTGGCTCTCGACAAAAACTATCCCGCTGCGTTGAACGATCTGGGTTACGTGTACGCAAGAAATCGAGACTTCGCAAAGGCCTTTGCCATCATGGAACGCTATGTCGCGGTCCTGCCAAACGAACCCAATCCGCAGGACTCCTATGGCGAACTTTTGCGGATGGCTGGGCATTTCGACGAGTCCCTGAAGCATTACCGCATGGCATTGAAGATGGACCCGAATTTTACGTCGTCTCAAGCCGGTGTGGCTGATACCTATGCATTGATGGGCGACGAAGTCCAGGCACGCGCGGAATACGACAAGGCGATTGCTCAGGCACACAACGACGGGGATCGCATCGACTACATGATGCAGCGCGCCACCACATGGGTGCGCGAGGCCAAGCCGGCCGAAGCCGACAAAGCCTTCGCCGAGACCGCTCAGAAGGCTCATGAACTGGGCCTCGACCTTCAGGAAGGCGAAGCGCACCGCCGGATGGCCGCTTATCAGACCGACGATTTTGCAGCCCTGAAGCACCTCGAAGCTGCGGAAGACGCGCTCGGACACAACAAAGACATCTCCCCGATGGATCGCGATGAGGAGCTGTCCCGTGTTTTGCGTTATCGCACTGTGCGTGCAGCCCATGCGGGAAAAGCCGAGCTCGCCCAGGCGTCCCTGCAGCAGCTTGAAAGGATGGCCACCGGCAGCCGCGACACGATCCTGCAAAGCTCTTATCACGCTGCGGCGGGAGCGCTTTTCGCAGCCCAGCAAAAGTGGGATGAGGCCATCGCCCAGCTCGAAGAAGACAGCGACGATCCCTTCTCCATGCAGCTGCTTTCCCGGGCATATTACGAGCGCGGCGAAAGCGCAAAAATGCATGAAGTCGAAGCTCGCCTCCGTGGGACCAATGTTCCCACCATCGAGCAGGCCGTTGTCGTTCCAGAGGCGCGAGCACAAAAACCGTCCACAATCTAGGACTGGTTTCCGTTCCCAGAAATTGTTGTGGGCTCAGTTCAGTTAGCTCGGGAGCCAGCCGCGCATGATTTGAGGCTTGTCCGGTTTTCGGAAAGTAGCTCTTCCTCAGTCGCAATCAATCGGCCTTCGTGGTAGTCTCTCTGTCCCATGTTGGACAAGCATGAAAAGCGCACCCAGACCCGGCTCACCCTGAGCGTCCCGGCGAAGGTCAAGAACAACGACGCCCCGCAGGCGCATGCTGCCATGACCCGTGACCTTAGCACGAGCGGCATCTTCTTATATACGGATCAGCAGATCGCCGAGGGAAGCAAGCTCGAAATTGTCTTGATTCTTCCCGCCGAACTGGGGCTTGGCGAAAAACAGTGGGCCTGTTGCCAAGCATCCGTCATAAGGGTCGAAGACGGCGAGAACAAATTCGGTGTCGCTGCCCGCATCGACCGACTGGATGTCTTGCCAGAAATACCAAGTTAGCCTCCTCGCTCAGCGTCCGGCATGGGGTCTCAACTACCTTCTCTTATCTCTCGGCGGATCGTGTCCATTTCAGATTGGGAGAATTCTGCACGGAGATGTTCATAAATCAGCCGAAACGAGCCCTTTCGAAATGTAAAAAAGAGCCTTTAGACCTAGGGATCGCGGATTTCACCACAACTTTCAAATACCCAACGCCATTCACCATTCTTGATGCAGTTAGGAGCTGCCCCAACACAGCTTTGTTCCATTGTTTCAAGCTACTTGAACCATTTTGAGACAATCCGCACTCTGAACACGCGACAAGGAAATTTAAGTTTCCAATGCATCACACAAGGTGCAATAATGAGCGGCCCTTAAAGTGCATCTGAGATACGCGCTCCAAAATCCCAGGCAGGCCCGGTATGTGGATCGACAAACTGATCGACGGCGTGGTGGAAATCATCACACCGATCGGTCCCCGCTATATTCAGCTTACATTTCTCCAACGGCTTTATTTCGTCTGGATCTTCCGTCATTTCGATAGGATCCCCCAGCAGGTGCTAAGCCTCCGCGAGCAACGCTTAATTGACGCGCTTTGCGTGGAGCAGCGCTTCATCTCATTGCCGGCCCGTGCACACGAGGCAGCGATCATCGGCACCCTGGAGCGGATGCCCCTGAAGCAGATCGAAGAAGAGATGCTGTCCACAGCTCCGGCGCCTGGCGCAACCGAAGCAGGTGCGTCCAGTCCTCTTGTCCCTGATCTGCAGCAGCGCCCATAAAGATCAGCAAAATCTTTTCTGCGGGATCGTTGTCCCAAATGGGGACGCAGTGATTTCGCATGCTGTTTGCGAATGCTGTTCTCGCATTTCCCCCGCGCAAGAGTCTCGTTGGCCGGCCCGCGAACGCAATGCAGAGGTGTCGAGGCTCGGTTGCAGGGGCCGCTAAAGCTGGGGTACTATAGTCGTTTGTCGTCGCGCGAATGTTGCTTTCGTGGGTGGCAGCTTTACAGTCAGCACCCACAAAAGCGAGTCCTTCGCGCGACTCCTGTAAAACTCCATCCATCCCGCTCCGGGCGCGTAGCTCAATTGGCAGAGCAACTGACTCTTAATCAGTAGGTTGAAGGTTCGATTCCTTCCGCGCTCACCACCTTAACCCCTTGCAAGCCCAGTGTTTTCGCGGTGTTTGAGTTTTTTTCGTTTTCTCCCCGTTGCACCGCCAGTAGCAAAAAGTAACGCTAAGTAGCCCTGAGTCCCCGAAAATCCCCCAAGTTTTGTCAGGGGGGTCCCCAAGTTTTTACCTCACCGAATCGTATCTCGTGTAGCCGGATGATCCTCATTTGCGGGAATCTCCGCCGTCTTGGCCACCCGTTTGCGAGCAGCGCGCCGATCGCGCCGCTCATTTCGGACCTTTTTCTGGAACGCGTCCTTCATCGTCGGCGGCGTCGGATGGACGTACTTCCGGGTCGTCGTGATGTTGGCATGCCCAGCAGCCCGCTGGAGCGTGAACGGATCCACGCCGGTAAGACCAAGGTTCGTTAGCGCGGTATGACGTGCGCTATGGACGCACGCATCCCATGGCAAATTCAGCACTTTCCGCATCCGTTCTTGCTGTTGGATCAACGTAAATGCTGAAACTGTACTGATGCGGTCCTCCCGAGTGACTACGAGATCAGACTTCGACTTCGCCATCCACCCAGTTAGGATTTCTTTGGCCCGAGCGGTGATCGGCAGGCTGCGCTTGCGGAATTCGGTCTTGCCTTTCCGGATTTGCAGATAACCGTAGTGCCTCCACTCATCAGCTTTCTCGGTCATGTGGACATCAGCTTTGACGAGGTCGATGATCTCGCCCTCGCAGATGCCGATTTCGCATGAGAACTGGACAAAGCTATTGAGCGGCTCCGGCGCCAGTTCGTCATATTTCTTGCGAAGTGCTTCCGTGAACACGAATGACCGTTCTCTTTCGCCCTTCAGTCGCGGGATCTCCGGCGGGGTCTCGATAACCTTCCAGCGACGTGCCATGCGAAGAGCTTTGCGCAAGGTAGCCCGCCAGCGGTTTACCGTGGCAACGCTACAGGTACGCCCCCGATCCGTTTCGCAGTTGCGCGCAAGCGCCCAAACCGTGAATCTCTGCACGAGCCGTTCGTCGATGCTATTGAGAGGCGCCTCCGCGAGAGGCTCGTACTTCAACAGCGAATCGAACGAATAGGTGTAGAACTGCACGGTTTTCGGCTTGTCTGGCTTTTCCGCTCGGACCGCGGTGATAAAGTCCTCACGGAAGGCTCGCAGCCTCGGAACGGGCTTGGGCCCCCCGATGCCCGCCTCGCCTTTCACCAACGCGGTGAATGCCGCGTTCGCGATCTTCAGAGCCTCACGCTCATTCGTCATCTTCGTGCTTTTGTGGTACCGCTTTCGATTGAGCACGAACTCGTAGTACCAAAAGCTCGTGCCGTTCGGCTTGTATATCCGCATTCCTCCTTCTTTCCAGAGTCAGAGCATCGCCATTTTAATCGACAACGCTACTGAAGGGCATGGATGGTGTTTCGCTCAATAAAGTCCCAAAGCGTATCCGGGCGGAAGAGCACGCGGCCCCCGATCTTGACGTAATCGATGCGGCGGTGAAGAACGTGATCGCGCAGCGTCTTGGGGCTTATTCCTAACACCTTCGCGGCTCTCGGGATATCGAGCAGACCCTCAAGTTTCTGCCCGCTCTGCGTTGATGTTTCGGTTGTATTGGTGGGCTTGGCTGGGTTGACATGGAGTCCTCGTGGTCGCGGGATCCTTGTGGTCCGCGACAGACGCGCTGGGTCCTGGAGCACAAGTGGCCGGCGTGATGGCAAGTCGGCGGAATAGCGCCCGTGGGCCCGAGGCGCGCGATTGAGCATTTTTAGTTCGAAAGGAAATTTCGGTCAAACGGGGGCAATTTTGCTGTCCGGATGGGCCTTGATGGTGACTGCTGTTCCACAGAACTTTCGCTTGCGGAATGTCTTACACGTTTCTTTCCTGGACGAAGAAGGATCGACTACTGTTCACCACCCAAGCTGCGTACGCAAAGGATCAGGAAACGCGTCAATTTGCCTTGCGCTGATCGAATTCCGGAAGATCTTCAGACACTGCGAGAACACACGGTTGCCCATCAAAGTGGATTCTGTCGGCTGAGTAGGCGGTGAGCTTAATCTCGCCAGACTTTGTGCGCAGCCATGTGATCTTATTTCGCACCGCGACTCCTTGTCGCAATTGCTCTGTCATGAACATCCGATCTGCCGGGTCGCACCACATGTGCAGGTGGTGAACCGTACGGCCCAGAACTTCTTCTCTTAAGTAGCCGTATCGGCGCTCGAACGTCGCGTTCACATCAACAAAGCGTCCCTCTCTCAAAGTTGTTATCGAGAGCGGAATAGGGCTGGAGCGGAAGACTTTCTCGAACCTATCGCCGAGGCTCGGTACGTCGCCCTGTGCTTCGGCGAGGGCAGTTTCCGCTTCCTGAAGATCCACCAAGCGTTTTTGAAGTTCCGATGCATACATGTCAGCCGTCGAGTAAAGGCGGGCGTTTTGAATCGCCGCGGCGGCAGCGAATGACAGCAGTTCCGCTCGTCTGCGGTGATCTGGTGTATATCGGTTCGGATCCGTGTGGCCGATCGAGAGAAAACCTAGGTATTCGTACCGATGCCTTGAGGGGAACCGACAGCCATGAACGCAAATGAGTATGTCCCTCGAACGTTTGCCAGTCCTTCTCTTTGTCTGTGTCGGGAATTAGCACGCTCTTTTTTTCTTCCAATACCTTTTTCAAAAATTGGCAGTCATCGGTGACCAGAGTCAGCGGATGCCCGGGATGATATTTCGGCAATGTCTTCGGCGGCTCGGGGATTTCTCTTTCGCCCAGTGCCAACAGGTGCGGACCACCTTCCGGGACGATCACACGGGCTAGAGTGTAGGGGACCAACTCTGCCAGCGAGCCAAGCAGTGCCTCCATGACCGAATCCATATGAAGATCCTGCGTTAGGGCCAGCGTCGCCTTACGGAGTGCATCGGCTTCGGCTCTGGCCGCTTTCGCGATCGTTAGATTCCTGGTGACTTCATCTTCTGCATGCTTCTGTTCGGTAATGTCCTGAGCCGTCCCAACTAGGCGACAGATTTTCCCAGCGGCACCGCGGACCGGGAAACCATGCACGCTCACCCAGCGAATGCGTCCATTTGGGAGCGTGATGCGGAATCGCTCGTCGAACTTCCCACTCTTAATCGCCTCGTCAAGTTTGCCGAGCACGTGGGCACGGTCTTCAGGATGGATCACCTCATTATAGGAAGTGGGGTTCTCGAGCAGGCTCTTGCGCGTTCGCCCGGTTATCGTTTGATACGCTTCGTTCACCTCTAGGACTTTTTTGGACTCGGCATCAATCATCCAGAAGATTTCCTGGATATTGTTAGCCATTTGGCGGTAGCGATCTTCACTCTCGCGGTGCTCACGCAATGCCCGAAACAAGAACCAGGTGCCGGCCAAAATGACAGCAACGAAGCCCACGGTTTCGATGAAGATTACGAAATCGGGAAGTTGCTCGCCGCGCAGTTTGGCGTGAATCACAATGAAGAGAAGAATTGCGGCGAGGAGAGGGATCAGTATCGAGAAGGCGAGGCCAGATTTGCTTCGCCGTCGAGCATCTTTCCCGAGGATACCGGGTCGCACCATTTCGCTGCCGCTGCCAAAGTGTATGGAGGCAGTTAATGACTTCCCTGCCATGGCGTAGCCTAAATCATATGCGACGGTTGTTCTACCCGAGGCGCAGTCGCGACGAACTGGCCTAGAATAGCGCTATGCCGCTGATTCGAAACTGCCCCGCGTGTGGTAGGTCCAATCGCATTCCGGCCAAGCACCTTGCCGATGTCGGAAAATGTGGTACCTGCAAGGCGGAGCTACCCGCAATTGGCGAGCCCCTTGAAGTCAACGAAGAGGAATTCAACGAGATTATTCGCGAGAGCAGGGTTCCGGTTCTGACCGACTTCTGGGCTGCCTGGTGCGGACCATGCCGGACGGCGGCACCTTATGTGGCGCAAGTTGCGAGGGACCTCGCCGGACGTGCAGTCGTGGTGAAGGTGGACACGGAACGTTTCCCAGCGCTTGCATCGCAGTACAACGTCCGCAGCATCCCGAATTTTGCGGTCTTCTCGCGAGGCCGGCTTCAGTTCCAGCAGGCAGGCCTGGTTGACTCGAATACCATGGAGAGTTGGCTCACAAGCGCGGCATGAATCAAATGCGAACAAGAAAAACCCTGAAAAAGAATTCCTTTGTGCTGCGCCCGATTGGAATGATCCGCTCGAAACTCCAGGAGCGAAGCAAGGCGCCGAAGCAAGGTTCGGAAGGTGCTCCGGATGCGTGGCTCGAAGTGTATCCAATCGCCGCGCAAGCCTTGGATGGCCTGGCGGTTGGGGATGAGATCGTCATTCTGACGTGGCTGCACCAAGCGCGCCGAGAGACTCTGAAGGTGCATCCGCGCTCAGATCCGAGCCGAGTACTGACGGGGGTTTTCGCCACCCGCTCTCCAGACCGGCCCAATCCTATCGGCTTTCACCAGGTCAGGGTGCGCAGGATCTTAAAGAATCGTCTCCGAATCGGTCCGATCGAAGCGATTGACGGCTGTCCCTACCAAGAAATCCGTGCTCATTGAGGGCATTGAACTTGCGGCGAGGCGTGGTAGGGTGCAATGGAATGTTCGTACTCCTCGCTTCCCTGCTCTTCTCCCTTCGCCACTGCCTTCAAACTCGGGCCGCTCTGCACGCGGAGAACCTGGCACTCCGTCATCAGCTTCTTGTGCTGCAGCGCGTGCACCAAAACCGTCGTCTGCGATTGCGATCTTGCGACCGACTCGTTTGGGTCTGGCTCTCTAGAGTTTGGCCCCATTGGCGCTCCGCCCTGTGCATCATGAAACCCGAGACCGTTATCGCTTGGCACCGCCAAGGCTTTCGGCTGTATTGGAAATGGAAAAGCAAAGTTCGTCATGGTCGACCGTCGGTGCCGACCGAAGTCCAAAACCTGATCCAAAAAATGAGTTCCGCTAATCCACGTTGGGGCGCACCTCGCCTTCATGGTGAACTCCGGAAACTCGGCATCCGCCTCGCGCAAGCGACGGTTGCCAAATACATGGTTCGCCACCGCAAGCCACCCTCGCAAACCTGGAGGACCTTCCTAGAAAATCATGCCAAGGAACTGGTCTCGACCGACTTCTTTGTGGTTCCCACGGCGACGTTCCGTCTGCTCTTCGTTTTTCTGGTTCTGTCTCATGATCGCCGCCGGCTCCTTCACTTTGGCGTAACCTCTCATCCCACCGCAGAATGGACGGCCCGGCAACTGGTCCAGGCCTTCCCCTGGGATAGTGCGCCACGCTACTTGCTACGCGATCGCGACCGAATTTATGGCGAGCCGTTCCCGGCAGCCGTCCATTCGATGGGGATTCAAGAGGTGCTCACGGCTCCTCATTCCCCGTGGCAAAATCCTTATTGCGAGCGCCTGATTGGCTCGATCCGAAGGGAATGTCTGGACCATTTCATCGTCTGCAACGAGCGCTGCCTGCACCGCACTCTAAAGTCCTATTTCGAATATTACGAACGATCGCGAACTCATTTGTCACTGGACAAAGATGCTCCCCTAACGCGTGCCATCCACCCGCCGGAAATGGGCCGAGTCATTGAACTGCCGCAGGTGGGTGGACTTCACCATCGATATGAACGACGAGCAGCTTGAGCAATCGCTTCCTCTTTAATATATACACATACCGCGCGGCGGTGACCCTCCGCTCTGGGAGCCGATGCGGCGGGGTCGTTCACACTCGGCGATTCGACAAGTGTTTTCTGAGACCGGGGAGTTCGTTCCCTCTCGAGCGCTGTTCACGCTTTTCAGCGCGATGGAATTTTCGGCAGGGACAGGTATATTTTTCTGCGCAATGGACTACTTCCTTTGCGGAATCGTAGCAGCACGAAATCTGCAAGACTCAACAGGCACTCCTTGCCGACATCCTGCAAAAGCGCTGTGCTACGACTGTGGGACGTCTCTTTGTTCAGTTCACACCGAGCATTGTGATCTGTGTGGCGAGAATTTCTGTTTGACGTGCTTGTCGTTTCATCGTGATGAGCACGAAAAACCGTCTACTGGAGATCGTTCTACAGCTTGGCTCCGTAGAAAGTCGGCTTAGGCTTTCGTCTTTTGCACGATTTTTTGTAGAATCCCGACATGTCAACAAATTTCATATCAGTACTGAGCCAACTCGAACAAGAACGCTCCCTTTTGAAGTCACAACTTGAACAAGTCGGTAACGCACTCTCAGCCCTCAATGCGAGAGCCAAAACTGGCACAGGAAGAACTATGTCTGCGGCGGGTCGAGCCCGTATTGCCGCTGCTCAACGTGCACGCTGGGCGAAAGTGAAGGGCAGGCAGGCCGGTAAAACCGCCCCAGTGAAGAAACGTAAGTTGTCTGCTGCCGCCTTGGCGCGTATTCGTGCCGCACAGAAGGCCCGCTGGGCAAAATGGAGGAAACAGCAAAAAGCGGCGTAAACATCGGAAAGAACCCGCCGACAGGCTGGACTACATCCAGAAGGGCTGCATAACTACTTGCGTCTACGTCCTCGTCGCCTTGCGAATAGCTAATCTCACTTAGCGATTTGATTTGTTTTTGAGGCCCTGCGTGCTTCGGTGGGATTCAACAAGCGTTCGATCTAAAAAAGTGGGAAAGGCAATTCTGCCTCCGCTTTTGATATTTTTCGTTACTCTCCTGACCGTAAAGGCCATTATCTGCGACGTTCACCATCGTATTGCCCTCGGGATCGGTGCAGCACGAATCAGCACACTGCGCGGGTGAAGACGTGATTATTTCTTGAGAGCGCTGGTGTGACTGGCGACACATACCCATTTTCCGTTCATGTAAATCCAGGTGTCAGTGAATCGCCCACGGTGATCGAACGGCTTCTTTTTGCTGACGCCTTTCGCGTGATAGATTCCGGCTACCACTGCGGCGTTACCGTACATGAAGACCCTCTCATCCGTGTTTGTCATAACACTGGGAGCATAGGTGAGGTCATTGTTGTCGGCCAGAAACTCGGCTTTCGTGGTAAACGTGCCGTCATTATCCGTACTAATGAAAGTATCGGCCAACAACTCGTTTAAAGCCTTCGAATCGTGATGCAACTGCGCCTGATTCCAAGCATTCTCTAGAGCAATCAGCAAACTCTCGTGCCGACCTGATTCATTGGGGTTTTGAGCAGCAGCTAGGGTGCCAGCGAGCGAGAGCAAGCATACGACAATCAGTGTCCTCATCAGGAAACTCCTGTGGTTTGGGTGATGATCCGGCAGTCGTTCCATTTCGTAAAGGGGTTTTAGCGGTGGAAGGATCCGTGGAGCGACCAGTCAGGCGTTCTCGCAACTTTGCGCCTTTTGTTCGCCAAATCAGGGTCGGTGAGTGCTATCGCGGTTTCAACAACTGACCCGTCAATAAGCGCACAACGTGCTTACCTTTATTGACTTGGCACAGGGTCTGCCCCTAAGATTTCTGCCCAATGATCGGGCAGACCATCTCGCACTACCGCATCGCCGAGAAACTCGGTGGTGGAGGAATGGGGGTGGTCTACAAAGCGGAAGACCTCAAGCTCGATCGCTTCGTTGCGCTCAAATTCCTGCCGGCTGATCTCGCCCAAGACCCTCAGGCCCTGGCGCGTTTTCAGCGAGAGGCGAAGGCCGCCTCCGCGCTGAACCATCCCAACATCTGCACCATCCATGAAATCGACGAACAAGAGGGAAAAGTGTTCATCGTCATGGAGTGTCTAGAAGGCGTCACGCTGAGACACCGGATCGGTGGCCGGCCCATGGAGATCGAAAACATCCTGCCATTGGCAGTTGAGATTGCAGATGCACTCGAAGCCGCACATTCCAGCGGTATCGTACACCGCGATATAAAGCCGGCCAATATCTTTGTCACCAAGCGCGGGCATGCCAAAGTTCTGGACTTTGGCCTCGCTAAAGTCGCACACTCGCACAACCAATTTGCGGCTACTCAGGCTACCGCCGGAGTGGATTCCGAATTCCTCACCAGCCCTGGTTCCGCAGTTGGAACCATAGGCTACATGTCTCCCGAGCAGGTTCGGGGCAAGGATCTCGATCCGCGCTCCGACCTCTTCTCATTTGGGGCCGTACTCTATGAGATGGTGACTGGTTCACTGCCGTTCCGGGGAGAAACCTCGGGCGTCATCATGGAAGCGATCTTGAATCGTGCGCCACTGCCGCCCAGTCGATTCAATCCGGAAGTTCCCGGAGAGCTCGAGCGGATTATTGGCAAATTGCTCGAGAAAGAGCGCGACCTCCGTTACCAGAATGCCTCCGAGCTTCGAGCCGACCTGAAGCGGTTGCGCCGTGACTTGGAGTCGGGCCGAACCTCCGGCCTTCCCGTTGCGCCCGGAGAGACGTCTAGAGTTCACTCCGCCGAGGCCATGTCTCTGGCCGCCCCGAACTCATCGTCAGGTTCGGCTCTGGTTGCCTCGCCTGTTTCACATCCCTCCGACAGTTCGCTGATCGCCGCGGCCGCATCGCGCAACAAGGGCACAGTAATCCTCATTTCTTCGTTGCTGCTGATTCTCCTGCTTGCGGCGGGTTACGGTATTTATCATCTCACTCTTAATCGGCCGGCCACTGGAAACCTTGTCAAAATCGTGAAGGTCAGTTCCTGGAACAAGACCATGGACAGCGCTGCGCTCTCGCCCGATGGTCGGACCATAGCCTTTATCTCGCCCGTAGATGGGTATGACCAGGTGTTTGTGATGCTTACCTCCGGCGGCGAACCCCTGCAACTTACCCGGGACGAGGGCAATAAAGACGTCGTCGGGTTTTCTTCTGATGGTACGGAGATCTACTTCACTCAGACCCTGGGCGAGTTCGAAATCTGGAGCATTCCTACTCTCGGCGGCAATGCCAAACACCTGGCCTCCGGGACTTGGGTCGCTTCATCCCCAGACGGGCAGTTCTTGTTTGTGGAAAGGAGCGACCGCCAGATCGTTAGGACAACGAGGACTGGCGGCAATGAAGAGCCGATCTACACTTTGCCTGGCCCCGCAAGTTTTAGATCCTATCCAGACGGTCGTTCGTTGCTGATCTCCACACTCGATTCTGATGTTTTGAAACTCGAGCGTCTCGACGTTGCCAGTAAGAAAATTGAGAAACTCGCCGAGGTCCCGGATGCGCTGTCTTCAGCTAGCTGGGCCGTGCCCGGTCGCTCCGTTTATCTCACCCGCAAGGTGAATGGCATCATCAACATCTGGGAATTTTCCCTGCAAGATCTTTCCCTCACGCGGATTACCTCGGGCACTGGTCCTGATCGAAGGCCCATGGCCAGCCCAACGGGCGAAGGCGTCTATTTCATCAGCGGCAGGAGTGCCGGAGCGCTCACCTTATACCGCTTCGACTCCAAGCAGTCCACGGACCTTGTGAACGAAGACGTCACCCAGCCGGAGTTTTCGCCTGATGGGCGACGAGTTGCTTACATCACGACTCCAGAGCCCGGTAAGAACGAGATGTGGGTCGCAGATCTCACTAGCATGAACCGCCTGAAGCTCCAGTCTTCGATCGATGAACTCGAGACCTTGGGATTTTCGAACGACGGGAAAAAATATCTTTATTCCAAAATACCCGGCCAGAGTGCGCAGCTTTTTGTGATGGATATCGACGGGGCGCATAACAGACAGTTGAACTGGGCTGGGGATTTCGTTGGCTTCGTAAACTGGGACCCGGGTGATCGATCAGTCATTCTTGGCGGAGCGGATAAAGACCGTCGAGTAGTGAAAAACTGGAGGATCTTCCTGGATGGCTCTCCGACGACTCTATTGTCCGAGAACTGCGGTATGGCCGTTGACGTCTCTCGCGATGGCAAATTTCTTCTTGGGTCCACGCTGTGGGGTGACAATCCCGGAATCTATCAATATTCTTTGGTCGACAAAAAATGCACCCTGCTCAAGTCTGGGATCACGACCTTCCTCACGATGTTTGCCAAAGATGGAAAGTCCTTCGTTTATTCTCTTACTTCTCATGGCGAAACCACGATCTGGCGTCAACCCTGGCGCAACGGCGTGATCGTCGGTGCGCCGGTGCCCGCTCTCAAGCTTCCCTTTGCTATGCGTGAGGACTACAACGGCAACGCCTACTCCGTCGCTTCCGATCTCTCCTCGGTCGTATACGCCCGGCGCGGAGGGTACGACGATTTGTACCTGCTCTCGCAGAAGTGAGTCCACAGCGCCCCCAGTGTATTGACCCCGAGGGTAGCCTCGTTTCCCGATAACTGACGTAAACTGGCGATAGCGCACCTTTGCGCTTCCTCTTCGCCGAAATGCGGGATTTATCATCAACTACTTTGAATCGTGCGGAAAAAAGAAACTCGAAGCATCGTCGGCGATCTTTCGGGAGGAAACACGTGTAGGCCGCGCGGGCAAGGAAGCGCCGTCTTGGTGCCGAGGAGTGAGCAGCTACCGCTCAAACGCTCGAATATCTATTGCCTGGTAAGGACCGCTTGCACGGCTGTTCCAGGTGCGGTGTTCATGGCCTTGATCTCTTTGCCATGGCCGACGATAACCATCTTCCAGGTGCCATCCGAATAGGTTGCGGACGCGGTGCAGTCCGAATTCACCGTGTACGGTCCGGAATCGCTGACGGGGAAAACAGCACCGCCGAAACTCAAGTTAGCTGATCGGGAAGTAGTTCCATGCCCATCGAAGGAAAGGTACCGGCAGCCGCCAGTGGGACGAATTCGCCAATTTGCTGCGGTGTCCCGTTAAACGTGGGGTTGGCTAAACCACTGAGAGCGAAACCGTAGACGCCCTGGATGGTCGAAGCATTGCACCCTTCGTCATTGGCTTGCACGATGTTGCGCTGTCCGACGATGACCACAGCCAGTGCCGTGATCATCACAATGACTATGCCTATCAGAGACCTGTGTGTCGTTTTCATGGGGTGTCTCCCTTCCTTGGAACTACGAATTTATCCTGGCCGGTAAGAACGGCTGCGCCGAATGTTCCCCGGACTCTTCAGATAGGAAGGGACCGAACCTCAGTCGGACATCGGAGGAAGAGAAATCGTGCGATCAACTGTTCGGCGAGGTTAGAGCGGATTCTAGCGCCCTAAAGGTCGCTGTTCAACACTCTGATTGGGATGTCGCAGCAATATGAGAAGTTCCTCTCCGACTGCATGAATGGCCTTGCAGAAATGTAGAAGCCGATAACCAGTCAGGCAGTAAGAGAAAAGTGCGCTGTCAATCCAAGGTCTTTCAACAGACACACGATATCGCAATCTTGCGCTTTTCATTCGCCAAAAAAGCGGTTGAAAAGTGAAATCGCGATATTACGACAGTTGGCGGGGACGCGACTGCTACACCGGACGCCTTGGGCTGGGCGAGACCTGACGGATGGGATAGCCAAAACGATACGCGTCACTTTTGACTGTCTACCGCGCTTCGGGAAAACGCGAATCGTGGCCTGCTACACATTGCCAGCGTCCGTCACGATAAACAAAGATATCAGTAAACCGCGTCTTTCCAGAAGGCCGGCCATTCTCACTGTTCACACCGATGCCACGGACATAGGCCACATCGCCATATATGTGAGCATGCAAATCCGCTAGCTCGCTGTGGCCATGACTAGGCTTCGTAGCGCTGGCCAATATCGTGGACCGGTTGATGAGTGAACCGTCAAAGTCGGCCTCTTCGAATTCATCCGCTAGGATGCAGCCGAGCGCCGCCGGGCCATGCTGCTCCACAACTCGTACCCACGTGTGTTCGATTTGAACCAATGTGGCCTCGTCCTTCACCTGCCCAGTCGGGCAAGTTGCGCCATGTGCCAATGAGCACAACAGCAACAAGGAGAAAACAATTTTCATGGGACACTTCCTCCCCAGACGAGCAGGCACAACTCTGCCGGTCACTTTTGACGACAAAAACGGCCAAAAGTTAGCGGATTTGTGACAGCAGCGGGCTCAAGAATAGGTCCTTGACCTTTGAGAACAAATAACGGGCAATGCGGAACTTGAGGGATTGAGGGACAACAGGGACCAGAGGTCCGCAAGTGGCTGTCGAGGATTTTGGCTCCGATTCGGGTCCAATGAGCTTTATCGAAGGATTCCTTCAAGGATCAAGAACGGGCTGTCGGTACCATTGAAATCCAATAAGTTATGGTCGTTTCTGCCCTGTCACGGCACCCCCGGGCAGTTTCGGACACAGGTGGGAACGGAAACAAACAGTCCGGCAAAAGCGGAGCAATATATGCGGGGGCGTAGTTCAGTTGGTTAGAACGCCCGCCTGTAAGGAGGCCGCGGGTTCGAGTCGCGTCGCTCCCGCCAACTTTCCATCTCGATTACTTCCTCGAGTGTGCGTTCTAGGTGTCGCTTAGACACATTGCAAGCTGTCAACGCGCATATCGACCCGAAACATGGTCAAGTTTGCCAGGGCGCAGCGGCGCAACAGTTAGAGCTGCTGCTTTTTCAATTCGCTAAGGCGAGGAAACATTCCCGCCTGATACTCAGTAAAGAGTCTGGCAATGTCTTGTTTCGAGTCTCCTATAAATGGACCATAAGACACGATTGGGTCTCCTTGGGGTTGTCCCGCGTATAAAATCAGCCGCGCTCCAGATTCGCCGGCGACCACACGCAAAACGCTCGTACCGTTGTCAGGCGGGCGATCGAGCCAACCGACCTGCCCAGTGTTCAGCACGGTGTCGCCGATTTGAACCGAACCATCAATGACAAATGCAAAGCCGTTGTATGAAGTAGGTATGTCCTGCTCGGCGGAGGCGTGTGGCTCCAAATTGATCTCGACCATAGTCACCGGCACATGGTTTCGCGTGCCTGAGTGAAACCCGCCGGAGGAACCGCTATAGACCTGGATCTCAGCGCCGAGTTCGTGGCGCACAGGAACCGCATTGACATTGATAGCTTGAAAACCCGGGGCAGTCCAGCGTTTGTTCTTGGGTAAGGTAAGCCATAGCTGAAGCAGGCGGACCTTTCCCTTGGTTCTGACGTCTTCGCTGTGAATAATTCCGCTGCCCGCGGTCATCCACTGCACTTCGCCAGCGTTGAGTGCGCCGCCTTCATCGCGGTCAAAGATCGCGCCGTCGAGAATGAGCGTGACGGTTTCAAAACCTGCATGCGGGTGAGGACCACCAACTGGCCGGTCACCGATGTCAAGATGATCGTCCATCAACAAGATGAAGGGATCGTTCATCTCGAAGTCCTCCGGAGACACGACAGGTGCAGCTAGATGTCCCGGACCGACGAATCCAGGCGCCGGTGGAGGAACGTTCACCACGCGACTAATACCGCGTTGTTGCGACATGTTTTCTCCTTCTGAAATCAATTCTCCCGTTCAATCTAATAACGGTTTGCTGAACGGGCGCTCTGCGCCATTCGAGTAGTGCCGTACCGTCGCCGATCACGCACTTCGCAGCAAGCAGACACCGTGCCTTTCATACTGCGACGCAGTTTATGCCTGCGTCGCCGCCTTCGCGCTGAAGATGCCCTTGAAACTTTCGCGGTACTGCAGGAAAACCAGAATCCACAAGACGCAAGCGACCAGAGCCGGCGCGATGGTGCCCGGTGACATCGTCAGGTGAAACGCCAGGATGTTGTAGAGCTCCGCAGCCAGCAGTGTCAGCGCAAGTGGCACGAATCGGCCGAAGAGCAGCAACA
>Ga0210396_10001326_pt1 | contig 27323 bp, 23 predicted proteins | sample IncBWH17OmetaG_FD_155466 | JGI IMG/M metagenome (GOLD analysis project Ga0210396, IMG submission 155466) | Forest soil microbial communities from Barre Woods Harvard Forest LTER site, Petersham, Massachusetts, United States - Inc-BW-H-17-O ... | reverse complement strand
GCGATCACCGCTACGCTGTGTCCGTTCTCCCGGAGCAGCGGCGCTATCCGGCAAACAAAGTAATAAACGCCATTCAAATGCGGATAATAGGTATCCGATACAAATAGTATTCTCATCTTCTCTTATCCAGGGATTTTAAAATGTAAATAAATAGTAATGCAAAGGATAAGATAATGGTGGCGGTCGCGATATAATTCAGATACCCGTTGATCTCTTTATATGCCCGGCCGAATAGCAGGCCGAGACCCAGGTAGACCGTGTACTGGGCCGCGGATGTCACAAGGCATACGGCGATGAAGATGCGGTAAGGTATACGGGCGTTTCCGGCCAGGAAGATGCCGGCCACTCCGACACCCAGGATAAGTTTCGACAGGGACACGGTCTTAACGGGATTGTCGTTGAAGTAGGTCCGGGCGCGGTCGATCTTTTCCCGGCGCAGGCCGATCAAGCGGTTCCATCGGGCTTGTTGTCGGGATTTCCCCCACCGTCCGAGCGCATATACCAGCGAATCGCCGCAGATATCACCCAAGACGATGATGGGATAAACGATCAAAGGGTTTAAGAAACCCCCGACGCATAAAAAGCCGGCAATGACGGCCAGTATAGGGCCTTCCACCACGGCGAGGGGGAACAAGATCAGGTATTTAAATGCGTACAGTAAATGAACGATATACTCCAAGCTGAAATGATTTTTAAAAGACCTCGCCCAGATTGCCGAAGAACCCCCGCGAACGGTGGGTTCCTACGCCGTAATCGAGACAAGCATTGGTGTTGGAAAATTTGTTGAACTTTATCCGCAAGCCGACACCGAACCCGGGGTAAATCACTTCGAAACGGTTGTTGCCGAGCTCCGAAACCGAACCCGCATTACAAAAAACGACACCGCCTAACAACCCATTCCGGGTGATCGGAAAACGGAATTCGCTTTCCAGGTCCACATATCGTTTCCCGATGAATCGCCCCTGTTCATACCCCCTTCCTGTATTATTGTACGTATCCGATCCGGTGCCTGGCAGGTCGAGATAGGGCGGATTGCCATTTAGCGTCAGGACGCTGTAGAACCAAAAGGCCAGTACGGACGTGCGGGCCACCTTGAAATACTTCCGAAGATCGATCAGGATCGAATTCCAGGTGGCGCTGCTGCCAAGAACTGTGCTATTCTGGAGGAATTCTACATTGGCATACGCGGTTCCTCCTTCCGGATCAATGGAGTTTTTCCTGGAATCGTATAGGAGATCGATCGCGATGCCGGAAGAAGTTGAACGATGGCTGAACCCGTAGGTTTGAAAATCGGTAATTCTGCCGGCTGGTACGCCAAGTTCCTGAATTCCCCAATGATGGTCTAACTGATAGCCCGGTCCCACATAGAAGTAATTTCCGATATGCTTCAACGCGAATTCATAGAATCGTACGTATTTATAAGTGACCGTATACCCATCCGCCGTGGTCGTAGATCCGCCGATACCGTACGTGTCTTGTGGGAAATTGAGATAGCGCCAGTCGCCTAGAAAATTATACCGGTTGGCGGGGCTCCAAACGGAGGATTGGATGGGAAGCAGGAATTGTTTTTTCTGTGTGTATTTGATCGCCCCGACAAAAGAAGACACGTTCGTTGCCCGCTTTATGTCCGTGCTGAAGGCCCCGCCCGCGGCAATCCCGGTGGTCAATTCCGTAGACAGGGTATATTCCAGGATGGGGGAGGCGGAAAGATGCAGTTTCCGGTTGTGCCCATTGGTGCTGTCCAGGCGTTTGTCAGGATCTTTGCGGAAGACCATCATGGCCACATCGATCAGATCCCGCTGATCTTTATATTGCCTTTCCTTCCTTTTCGACAGGACGATCGTATCCTTCAATACACCAGGGTATCGCTGGGCCCATCCCGCCATGCATAGACAACAGGAAAAAGAAGTCATAAAGGTCAATATGATATGGTGATCCAGATCCGCTTTTCTCATGTGTATGGCTTAAGAACGTTAACCTTACGTTCATAGCAAGATGCATTTGTAAACAATAAAAGATTGGGGTAAAAAGGTTACTATCTATGCGTAAATTCGATTTAAAGAGATCGTTTTCTAAAAATAAACGATATTTATTGAAACAGCCGTCGTGAGAAACTATTTTAAAAATATACTTTTTTCACCCAACCCTTTCCGGTATTTGCGCATCTATGTTCGATAAAAGGAAAACCATACCGGAAAACGACCTACAAAGACTGATCAATGGTTGCCTGGCGGGAGAAAGATCTTGCCAGAAGCAACTTTATGACTTATACAGCCCGAAAATGCTCTCGCTGTGTTTACGCTATGCGGACAGCCAGGAAGAAGCTGAAGAAATTCTGCAGGACGGTTTTCTGCAAATGTTTAGAAATATCAAACAATACAAGCAGATCGGAACATTCGAAGGTTGGCTGCGGAAAATTATGATCAATTGCGCCTTGATGCGTTACAGATCAAATAACAAGTTGAGCCGCGTCATCGTCCTCACCGAAGATCATGATCATGTAAAGACGACCGACGATTTTCTTGACCGCCTTGACGAAAAGGAATTGATCCGCGTGGTACAGCATTTGCCCCCTGCCTATCGGCTGGTATTCAACCTCTATGTTTTTGAAGGGATGAAGCACAAGGAGATCGCTCTTCTGCTCCATATCTCGGAGGGGACTTCCAAATCCAACCTGTCCGACGCCAGGGCTATTTTGAAAAAGGCATTAACCAAAAACTACCAGGAGGCAAAATAAAAGTCCTATGGAAGACAACCGCCCCGATCATATAGATAAATTTTTCAAAGACGGCTTACAGCCGCTCCGGCAGAAGCCGTCAAAGACCGTCTGGGAAAATATTGAAGTGGAACTGGATAAAGACGACCGGCGTTTCTTTATCGTCCGGCTCCGGATGGCACTTTTAATAGCAGCCGCTTTGCTTGTTCTCGTCGGTGGCGGGGAGCTGTATTTTCACAAAGCAGCCAACAATGCTTTGGTAACAAGATATAAGCCCCTACCTGGTTCCTGGAAAAAGAAGATGTCCAACGATAGCGCCGGTGCCACTGTATCAGCCCGCGGCTCCAGTGAATCTGCCCGCGGCTCCACTGGATCAGCCAGGGAAAGCCCTCCGCGGCCGGTAGTAGCCCGTCGTCCCTACGGTGAAAACGACCAGGAAAGAGAAAGTATCGGGCCCGCCGACACCAAAGGCTCTTTACCCGTAGGAAGCAGCCGCGTAGACCTGTCTTTGCAGCGGGTGACTTCGGGTCCTCAGCCTTCGGCTATTGATCCGACACAGCGGTTGCTCATGGAGCAGCTGGCCAGGGCTAAGAAGACAAGCCTTTCTGTCGCGCTGCAACGGCCCCGACGCTGGGCGGTCACCGGGTATTATTCAAACGAATTCGCTGGGTATAACCTGTCCGACCAGGATTCAATCGCTGCCAATGGAAAGGAGATCGACAAAAAAGAAAAGCATGTGTTTTCCGCCTCCGTGATGGTACTGGTGAACTATAAGCTTTCGGAGAATTGGGTCATTCAAACGGGTCTGGGCTATTCCTGGGCGAAAAGTCACGCCAGCCCCACCACGTCTTATGCGGTAAACAACAATGGGGAAATTAAATTCCAGGTCAATACCCTCTCCGGTTACGGATATCTTCCAGCCTCCCCATCGGCGCCGGCCCAGGTGGGGGACAGCGTTGTAACGGAGCATTCCACTACCAGGCTCCAATATCTCAATGCCCCGTTTATCCTGTCCTATGCCCTTCACTTCAAAAGGTTGACACTCCTGCCTGGTATGGGGTTTTCCCTGAATTTGCTTACCGGAGCTACCCTGGAAACAAAATTGCAGAGCGCTTCCTACAACCAGCAGGATTATATTGTAAAGATGTATGGGCTAAAAAGGTTCAGCTACGGGGTACTACTAAAAACTGAATTGGGCTATGCCGTCGATCGACACTGGTCAATCGACATGATGGTAAGTTTTAAGAACGCGCTCACGCCTATTAATTTGCATACCGTAGTGGCCACCTACCCCTATAATCTGGGCATTGGCGCCGGCATCAGGTATGGTTTTTAATCGGGGAGGGTTCGGCTGGCGCACCAATCCAGCGGTCGAGGGACTTCAGCAGGTCGTCGAGCTGGCGGTCCGTGGCTGGTTTTACGACAAAACGCACAGCGCCGAGGTTCAGACATTCGTCCATATCCTTTTTACGTTCCGACGTGCTCCACACTATTTTGGGGATATGGCCAAATCGGGATGCTGCGCCTATTGCCAGGAGAACTTCGGGCGCATTGAGCCGCGGCATCCTATAGTCCAGCAAGATGCAGGCGGGGAGGTCGGGGATGGCACATTGGGTCAGGAATTCGAGCAATTCTTCGCCATCCGGGAACGTGCGGGCGTTGATATGCGGGTAAAGGCGACGCATGCCTTCGCAAAAGAAGTCGCGGTCATCCGGGTCGTCTTCGGCTAATAGAACGTATGGAATTCCTGTGGTCATATACGCATTTTTTTCCCTCAAAAAAGGGAGTTTACGCTTACGGAAAAGAGGCTTAAGGAGGCTATCCAGTTGCTTTGGAGAATTGCCACGCGGGAGGTCTTTAATGCAGTACATTCTTACTTAGTGTACGCGGCGTTTAGGTTTGTAACCAGCGGAAGGTTATAAACTATGTCTAGCGGTGGCAGGCGTCGGCTTCCGCTTGATTCGCTGACGCTATAAGGTAGTAAAAGCGAAACTCGTGCCAGAGCCGATTTTCTTTGCTGATGTATGCATAAGTCAATGATTCGCAACCGATTTTCCCAAGATGAATTTTTCCTCATATGCCGCTGGATAGTGTTTTTGGTGCATTTTTTGTGACGGTGTGATTACGTTAAGGTTTCCCTTTATGACTGCCGAAAGCTCATCCGGTTTAAATTTGCAATCATTGATATTATTTCAATCCCAACGCTTTCTTTTACAGTTGCAAGCGGGTGCGGGGGATGAATTGCTGACTGCTCTGCTGTTGGAGATCCTAAGACAGGAGAGTAAACTGATCAAAGAGGAGCGGCTGATGCTCCATCCGCGTATGTGGAAAATACTATTCAACCGTTACATCAATAGGAGAAATAGGGAAATCATCGATACCCTGAATTAGCGGCAGGTGAACATTTTTTGCCCTGAAATAACAGAATGATACCGCCGCCGCTAACATTTTTGACCCTTGATTTGCGGGTTTGGCTACCCTGTTTTGGAGTGAGGAAGTGTACTTTTGGGCTGTTCAATATCTAGTTATGAGAAAAACGGCCGTGTCCTTACTGCTCCTTTTAATTTATTCGGCGCTTTCAGCCCAGAATGTACAGGTAACCGTAGACCTGCAGTCCAACCGAAAGCCAGTTTCCCCCTTTCTTTCTTTATGGAAGGAATGGTTCTATATCGGATGACGCTTCCAACCCTACCAGCGTCGCCACCTGGCAGTTGTATAAAGACGCGGGGCTGAACTTTTACCGTGAAAACGGCGGCAACAATCTTTCCACCTATAATTGGAGGCTTAAACTGGCCAGTCATCCCGATTGGTACAATAATGTGTACCGACATGATTGGGATTTTGCCGCTGCTTCTTTGCAACAAAATATTCCATCCGCACAGGGCATGTGGGGATTCCAGCTCTTAGGCCAGGCGGCATCGAGCCTTAACAATAACTTTGACGACTGGGATTTTAACCATTCGCAATACTGGTCAGGCTTGGCCCAGAACCTGGCGGGCGGCGGCGTCGTTAATCCCGCCGGAGGAGGCCAGGCCTTGGTAAATGGCGATACCAGCCTATACCTGGAACACTGGAATGAAGACTCTACCACCGGGGTCCTGAACCATTGGTTTGGAAGCGGGGGGCAGGGTTTGGACTCTACCCATCTCCGGTACTGGAATATGGATAACGAAGTGGAGATATGGTCTGCTACACACGACGATGTCATGCCGGTTCAATTGGATGCCGAATCTTTTATGCAGCGCTTTTTTGCCGTCGCGAAAAAGGCACGGGCGCTTTACCCCGGTATAAAGCTAAGCGGCCCGGTGAGCCCTAACGAATGGCAATGGTATGCCTGGAAGGGCGGGCCGGTAATGGGGTCGGACGGTGTACAATATCCCTGGTTGCAATTCTTTATCAAGCGGCTGGCCGAAGAACAGCAAAGAACGGGTATACGCCTGCTTGATGTCATCGACCTGCATTTTTATCCGGGTAGCTCCAACACCGCCGACGTTCTACAGTATCATCGCGTATTTTTCGACAGCAGTTATATTTTCCCCGAAGCTAATGGAGTTCATTTAGTCAATGGCGGATGGGACAATTCGATCCAAATTGAAGATATTTTCGGAAGGTGTGAAAACTGGCTGAACCAATATATGGGGCCGGGCAACGGGGTAACCTTTGGCATTTCTGAAACGGCGGTTTCACTCAATAACAATCCCAATGCCCAGGCGGTGTGGTACGGTTCCATGTTAGGTGAATTTATGAAGCATGGCGTGGAATATTTCTCGCCCTGGAGCTGGGAGAATGGCATGTGGGAAGCACTCCACCTGTTCAGCCGGTACAATAAAAAGAATAGCGTTAATGCGCTTTCCGATGATGAGCTTGATGTATCTGCCTATGCTACGGCTAGTGATGCCAATGATTCGGGTACAGTGGTGCTGATAAACAGGTCGCTTACCCTCACCAAAACCGTTACGGTAAACCTTGCTCATTTCACCTTACCTAACCAGCCAGTCCAGGCGCTAACCTTGTCCAACCTTCCTGCAGGTACGGAAACTTTTATTTCACATACCAATAACGCATTGAAGTCCTCCACGATAATGCCCTCCAGCGATACCAGCCTGCAAGTAACCCTGGCGCCGTTGTCCATCACCTCTCTCCAGCTGGTGGCCGGTTTACCTGTCTTACCGGTAGCCCTCGTTTCTTTGACAGCGACAAAAATGGGTAACGACGTCCGGCTGGATTTTACTGCCAGCAATGACACTGGAACAATATTGTTTGAAATTCAAAGGAGCGCGGAAGGAACGGTATTCGACAGCATTGGTACCGTTGCTGCAATGGCAACCGTTGGCGGCAATGCCGGTCCGGCCGGAAATTATTCTTTTTACGATAACCAGCCGTTGGCTTCGGTAGGTTATTACCGACTGAAGGTCGTCGACCGAAATGGTGGCTACACCTACAGTAAAATTGTAGCGGTATCATTTGATACCATTACCGGCATGAGCGTTTTCCCAAATCCTGCTACCGATGTGCTGAATGTTCAGCTGCCTGGGCAGGCGGGACCGGTTGTAATGGAATTGCATGAGAGTTCGGGGCAACTGGTGAGGACCATGCGACTACAACCGGCAGCCGGCGGTACCTCCACTTCCCTGGATATTAGCGGGCTTGCCCGAGGCGTGTATTATTTGACTGCCGGGGAGAAGAGCGTTGGCTTTGTAAAACAGTAGGGACGTCCATGAATACAAATATACGGTTCGCCTTATGGCGGGTAAGTTTGACGCTACTCACCGGCGGCTATATTCCCAATTCAAATGGTCACATCGGGTGGGTTGCCAAACAGCGGAACGATCATGAGCGGCGCTAATTCGTGGCAACTGACTTCGTATTCTTCGAACAATGCCCCTGCCAGCGACCCACGGTTATACCAGACGGTGATCAACCTGAACGGGTCCGACCAGGTAAAGCACCTCATCCAGATCAGCATTCAAGACAATAGTACGAACAACCAGGCTACCGCGAAAATGAAACCATATTGAACTGGCAGGTTATGAATTCCTCCCATGTGGATCGTTTCGCGGTACAACGTTCGGGCAATGGGGTGGTCTATACGACTATTGGGACCGTGTACCCGCCTGCGTCGGGAGATGTTTTGAGCTATACTTTTGTAATGAACGGCAAATACGACCCTCCGCGTGCCCTCACCAGGACTTGCAAATGGTGATATTGCCGACATTGTGCTTGTATAGCCCTTTCATATAAGCAGTAGTTGGCTTCTGGGTATAGGTAATACTTATGGCTCCTACGGACAAGGCGCATCCATAGTCTTCTTCAACAAGGAGGTGGTTGATAGCATGATAGCGATCCGGCGTACCTGCCGCCTTGCTATCAAGCGGGGAGGGGTCAGAAAAGGTCGGCCTGGAGGAAAAAATACTTCCCTGCAAAAGGGCATCATAGGCTACGGCCTCCGCCTGGGGTTTCATAAAGAGATAGAACTCGGTTCTTCTCCGACGTTGCCCGGAGGCCGGCTTCAACATGGACAGACCATCGAAATAGGGATTCATTATTCCTATCCGAACATATTGATAGACCGTCAATTCATCCAACAGCGAACCGGCGTCGATCCTGGCGCCGCCGATCACTTCAAGGAAATTATTCCAGCTCCATTCCTGCTTTTCCGCGGAAAAGGCTGCATTCACCAGGGGCGTATTGCCAAATTGATTAGACCAGCCCTCGGGTTCACGGTAATTGATGAGCCGATGGACCAGACGTTGTGTCGATCCTGCCAGGGATGCAGGTCCCATGACGCCCAAAAGTGCTTCGGTTTTGAAGGCGAATTTGCGCTCTCCGTTATACGAGTACAACGAATGCGCGACAAATAATGCCCCGGACCAGGGATAGTCATTCGGTTGAAAGCTGGGATCGCTTATATTATCCGGGGTGACCATGACCTGCATGAGTGACCACGAATAGATGTCCGTATGCTGACTCCCCGCTTTCGGCATCATCCTGTCTAAAAAAAACCCGGAAGGGTGCTGTTTCATATAAAAATAATCGATTCGTTGACCACTGGTATAGGCACGGTCCGTTCCTTTCCCCTGGAGGTTCAGGTAATCATCATCCCAATAGAAGTTCAGCATATGCGTTGGAGAAGCCTCTTGTGCGAACAGATGCGTTCGCCCGAGGAAAAAAGCAAATAGGGTCAAAAAGAGTAACCGTTTTTTCATTTCGTATTTTTTTTAATTGATTATTTGTCCACTTTCGAAGAGAATTTGCTGATCAGAAGTCCGACGAGCATCACGGTATAGAATTGCCCGGATATTCCTAAAAAGGCGGTGAGCAACTTGGTAAAATGGGTATTGGGCAGGATGTCCCCAAATCCGATACAGGTGAATGTCACACTGCAGAAATAGATGAAGTCGAAATAGGTGGCCGGCATGCTTGTGGTGCTTACCCCTTTGAAAGAATGGGGATCAAGGCAATAGATCGACATCATCAGGAATACGCTGATCTCTATGAGCAAAAAATATCCGCAGGCTGCGGCGACAATGATATCGACGTTGATATAGCTGGGTTTTAAGAGAAAATGCAACACTTCCAAAAAGATGAAAGAAAAGAACATTACATACGCCAATCCCAGCATAGGGTAAAAGAATCCCACGTTCCGTACAAATGGCATGCTGATACTAAGGCAAAGAACAAGGACAAAAAGAATGTCCAGGGTTAAATTTTTGATCCTTCCCTTTTCAATGAATATGCCGACACTTGACGTGCCCAATATGATAAAATTTATCGCCCACAGCAATTCCGAGTATAGGGATATCTGGATGAAAAAGATACCGATGAACAAATGTTGAACAAGTGCAATAAGTAATATTTCATACTTTCTTCTGTGCAAAAAGCGGGTGATCGGGTGATGCATTTTTTTTTGATTTAGCTTTATCTATACTTCGATTCTTTGTAGTTTGTTGGACGCCCGGGCCGGATGATAAGCCTCAGGGTAGGATCATTCGTGATCAGGCTCCAGAACCAGTTAGAACACAGCTTTAATTTGTTGCCAAACCCAACGATGGGCACGATATGGATGACCAGCCAGAGCAGCCAGGCAATGAATCCCTTAAAGGAACCAAAGGGTAGGTCGGCCACGGCGTTGTATTTTGCGATGATGGCCATGCTTCCCTTTTCTTTGTAATTGAAGGGTATGGGCCATTTGCCGGAATGCATTCGTTTAAAGTTCGCAGCCAGATGAATCGCCTGCTGGATGGCCACCGCCACTACCTGGGGATGTCCTTTGGGATACTTCGGATCGGCGGACTGGAAACATTGGTCACCAATGGCATAGATATTACTGGTGCAAATCACCTTATTAATAGAATTTACGGCGATACGCTTGCCATCACATAGGGAAATGACGCCCAATCCGGGCGCGTCGGCCGCCGTTATTCCTGCCGCCCAGATAAAGTTGGACGTAGCAATCGTTTTCCCGTTGGAAAGGCTAACGAGGCCGTCGGCGTAATCCCGGACAGCCGTATTCAAAGAGACTTCCACGCCGAGGTTACTGAGCACGCTAAGCGATACTTCCTGGGCCTTTGGACTCATGGGCCGTAGCAAGACGCTCGCCGAGGTGACCAGGTGGATCCGGGCCGTGGCGTTTTGGAGTTCCGGGTAATCTTTTGCGAGGATATTCCGCTTCATCTCCGCCAGCATACCGGCTATCTCTACTCCCGTAGGCCCGCCGCCCGAGATGACGACCGTCAACAGCTGTTGGCGTTCCATGGCGTCCCTGGTCCTGCTGGCTTTTTCGATGTTAAGCAACAGGTGATTGCGAAGCTGCAGGGCGTCGTCCAGCGTTTTCATCGGTAGCGCGTGTTGCTCTACGTTGTATAGGCCGAAATAATTGGTTTTGGCCCCCATTGCCAACACCAGGTAGTCGTAAGAGAGGATTCCCGCAGTGGTAACAACGACCCTGGCCTCGGGAACGATCTGCCTTAGCTCTCCCATATGGAACCGCAGGTTTTTCCGGTGCTGGAACATCCGGCGGAAGGGATAGCTGATATTGGAAGCTTCTACGAATCCGGTGGCAACCTGGTATAATAGGGGGGAAAAGAGATGATAATTATTCTTGTCTACCAAGGTGACCTCGGCAAATTGCTGCGCACTGAGTTCATTGGCAAGGGTAAGACCGGCAAACCCTCCACCAACAATGACTACCTTCATAAATATTTTTTTTGTAGTTGTAAATCAAATTATTGACCCGTGAGGAAATTCAGATCGGAAATCGCCATCCGATAGGACAATTGTGCCGCATAGAGATCCGATTCCGATTTTGCCAACTGCGACCTGGTGGACAAAATATCCTGTTTGAGGACAAAACCTGCTGCCTGCTTGTCTTCCAGCACTTTCATTTCCTGCCGCCGGAATGTCACCGCTTTCTGGGCAACGCCTATCAGCGCCAGGGATTCGGCCAGCTTCCTGTAGGCCTTTTCGACATCCGCTCTCAATTGCAGCTTTGTACCGGCGATGTTCTCGTCTGCCTGCCTGGCTTGCGCCTGGCGTTGCTTTTCAATGGCCTTGTTCGAAAAAAGGTCCTGCAGGTTCCATTTGAGGCTTACACCCACATAAGGATTATCCGATGGAAGGATGGAATTACCGGATTGATACATGTATCCACCCACCAGGCCGAGGTCGGGCAGGTTGGCCTGTCTGGCCGCCTTGATCCCAAGAAGAGCCTTGGACTTATTGATATTGGCCATTTGCAGATCGGTGTTGCCGGACATTGCCGCGCTCAGGTACGTGTGGACGGGGTCGACGGTATAAACCATGGGTTCCACGTCTTCCAGCGTTAGAGAATCCGCATCGATGCCGGTGAGACTAATGAGGTCGGAGATACAGTCCCCCACCTGGATATGTAGCTTCAGGATATTTTGTTCCTGGTCCGCTATATCGGCCTGCAGGCCCGATTTGTTGGGTTGGATGGCTTTTCCGGCGAGCAGTCCCGACTCGACGTCATCGAATTGGGTCTGGGCAAGCTCCAGCTTTGCGTGGGCCTCCTCCAACTGTTTCCGGGCGATCAGGGCGCCGTAATACAGCTTTTCGACCGCCAGTTTTAGCTGCAGGGATATTTTTTGCCTTTCCTTTTCCGTGAGGGCCAGTTCCTGCTTATCGATCCTGATCCCGGTGTTTATTTTTAATTGTTGGGTAATCGGTTGATAGACATTTACGCCCGCCAGATACGTATTGTACTTGCCTACCTTGAATGTTTTGTCCGTATTGGGCAGCAGCGCGTCGTTGCCCGGGCTGAACTGAACATCGCCAATTGTCCCCGCGGGGATAGTGATCCGGTCGAGGATGAAATTGTGCAGGTAATTGCCATCGAGGGTTACCGAAGGATATTTTTTGATCTTATCTTCGGCGATCCTGGCGGATCTTTCCTTTATTTGCCAGTTTTTTCCGGCAAGCGAATAGTTGTTGTTCAGCGCTGAATCCGTGAGCTGTTTCAGGGAATACCTGGCGATCTCCTGGGCCCGCAGGACATTTCCGTTGGAGGCGAGAAATAGCAGTACCAGTACCCGGGTTATGAGTTTATGCTTCATGTTGAAGTTGTGTTTTGGCGATGGCTAAAGATGTTTTGTCTTTGGGTTTGATCCATTTGATGTACAGCACCGGCACCGAAAGCAGCGCCGTCAGCATGCTCCAGACGACTCCGAAGGCCAGGACGCTGGCAAGGGGCGCCCACATGGGGGATCCCGAGATGATCATGGGAAGAACGCCGATTGCCGCAGCCATGGCCGTCAGGAAAATGGGCCGAAGCCTTCTTTTTCCGGATTCGACAGCCGCTGTCCGTATATCCATACCCTGATCGATCAAGAGGTTGGTATGGTCTACCAGGATGATCGCGTTCCTGACGACGATGCCGCTCAGGGAGATGAGGCCGATGAAGGCGGTGAAGCTGAAGTTGTTTCCGGTGAGATAGAGTCCGGAAATGGCCCCGAACAGGCTCAGCGGGATCGTCAGCATCACAATAGTGGTTTCCTTCAAATTCCTGAACTGGAAAAGGAGGATGAAAAAGATCAGGACCAGGCTCACGGCAAGTACCGCGATCATTTGAGAGAAAGTCTCGTTCTTGTTATAATCTTCTCCTCCATATTCGATGCGGTATCCGGCCGGTAACGTCAGCTTGCTTATTTCGGGCTGAATAGCTGCCAGCAGTTCTGCCGGCAACACCCCTTGTGCCATTTCGCTTTGCACGGTGAGGGTCCTTACCCCATTCCGATGCTTGATCTTTCCGACATTCCACTGCGGTTCGATGTCGGCGATCTGCCGCAGGGGTACCACGGCTCCCGTGACGGGTGACCGGAGGTAGATCTTTTGCAGATCGTCGGAGCTCTGCCGGTTGGCAGAGTCTAACCTCAATAGGATGCCTACCGGGCTGTTGCCCTCGTAGATCGTGGAAATGTCCGCCCCGCTGAAGCCTGTATAGACATACTGGGAGATACTCGTCGTGCTGAAACCTAGCCGGTCCGCCTCTTCTTTAAGCCGGATTCCAATGCCGTAATAATCTTCGCCGAAATCGCTGCGGACAAAACGGCTGCCTTTACTCGCCTTTACGATCCGGCTAACCTCGGCGGCCACCTGTTTTAATATTCCGATATCATCGCCGATGATCCGCACCTCCACCGGGGCCTTGAGCGGTGATCCTTGTTGCATGAGCTTCATATAGGTGGTTCCACCGGGAATCACCGAGTCCACTTTTTCGCTCAGTTCCCTGGCAAGGTCCTCCGCGGTTCGATCGGTGGTGGTATTGACAACGATCTGTGCGTAGTGGGGGCTGGGGAATTCCGGCTCGAAATTGTAATAAAAGCTCGGCGCCGATTTGCCCGTAAATGTGGCATAAGAGACCACTCTTTTATCGTCTTTGATCAAGGCCTCCGCCTTCCGGATCGCCTCGTTCGTCCTTTCCAGTTTGGTGCCTGTGGGCATCCACAGTTCGATGGCGAATTGGTTACGCTCGGCAGCGGGGAAAAACAACTGCCTTACTCCCGTAGAGAATAGCAGGAAGGCCAGGCCTATCGAGGCAAGGCTGGCGGATATGGTGATGCCGGGGTTCCTGACACACCAGTCGAGCAACCGGTTATAGCCATCCTGCATCACATCCAGGAGCGATCTTTTCTTTTTCCTTGCGGGCTGGCCGGCTTCGACCTTCGTCCCGTTTTCATGCAGCCCTTTATTGATGAAGGTATAGCACAGGAGAGGAGTCAGCACCATGGCCACGAAGAAACTGGATGCGAGGGCAATGGCCACGGTTATGGGGAGGGCGAAAATGAATTCACCGACGGTACCATTTAACAACACCATGGGCATAAAGGACGCGATGATGGTGATGGTGGCGGCGAGGACCGGGACCACCAGATCGCTGGCACTTCTCCAGGCCGCCGTAGCGCGGGGGACTCCCTCGTCAAGGAGTTCGACATAATTGTCGGCAATGACAATAGCATCATCGACGACCATGCCAAGGACGAGGATCAGGGCGGCCAGCGACACCTGGTGCAATTCGATGCCCAGCGCGTGCATGACGCCGAAGGTCACCGCAACCGTCATGGGGATCGCCATGGCTGCCACGGCAGCGATACGCAGGGGAAGCAGGAGAATAACGACGATGATCACAGATGCAATGGCCAGAAAGAATTCGCGTATAAAATGACTGACATTCTCGTCCACCAGGTGCGGCTGGTTCACAATGGTCACCAGCTTTACATTCGAAGGGATGAGTTGTTTCACCTCCTCGATCTTCTTTTCCACCGCCTTACCGAATTTTACGATATTGTTACCTTCATGCATCTGGATGGATAGGAGCATCGCTTTTTTACCGTCCGCCGTGATCAGCGTGGTGGGCTCTTCGTAATCCCTGGTAAAATTGGCCACATCTCCCAGCTTCACGACTTCCCCGGTGCGCGACGTGCCAACGATCTGATTGGCAAGGTCGTTTTCCGTGTTGTAATAGCCATTGGTGTACAAGGGGGTCTTGCTGGCGGCGGTTTTCACTTCTCCCGTGGCATTGATGCTGTTCTCGGATTGCAGGAGATCAACCACCTGTTGCATGCTGATACCATACTGGGATAGCTTTTCGGATCGGGATGAAACGACGATCTGCCGTTTTTGCTCCCCGATGCGTTTGATCTTGGAGGCTTCGGGAAGCCTGCGGATATTATCCTCCAGTTTCTCCGTGTAGGTTTTCAACTCCTCATAGCTGGCACTATCGCTTTCCAGCGCGATCACCATTGCCTCGGTATCGCCGAAATCGGAGTCGACAATGGGGCCCTTTACCCCCGCGGGCAGGTCGAGCTGTTTGGATATCAGCAACTGATGACGAAGTTTATTCCAGAAAATATCGGGTTGCTTAACTTTTTCCGTGAGTTCGACGTTTATCACCACGACCCCGTCTTTCGAGGTGGAATATGTTTTCTCCTTGTTTACCTCTTCATATTGAAAAAGGTATTGCTCTAACTTCTTGGTTACCTGGTCTTCCACCTGGGCGGAATTCGCCCCGGGGAAAAAAGCAATGACCAGACCCTGCCTTATGGTGATCTTCGGGTCTTCTCTCCGGGGCATGTTCAGCAGGGAATCGACGCCGATCGAGAAGAGCAGCAACAGGACGGATAACGTCACGTGCCTATATTTGAGCGATGCTTTTATAATGGTCATGGTCTGGCTATTTTAAGGTGATGGAACTTCCGTCCGTTAATTTATTCTGACCTTCTTCCACGACGAGATCGCCGGCGGACAGGCCTTCTATCACCTCGATCTTGTTGTCCATCATCTTTCCGATACCGATCTTGCGCCGGAATGCCTTGTTTTGGGCCGAGTCGACTACGTACACGTATTGTTGATTGTCAAGACCGTTAATGATAGCCTCCGCGGGAACCATCGTCATTTGGGCGCTGCTATTGGTCGTGATGGCGGCTTCAGCGATCATTCCCGGCCGGATAAGCTGTTCAGGATTGGCTATTTCTATCTTAATGGTGAAGGCCCTGGACGTTTCATCTGCGGCAGAACCGATCTCGATCACCCGGCCGGCGCAGGTTTTGTTCAGCGCGGAAACCAGTACGGTGGCCGGCTGGCCGGTTTTGATGAGATGCAGCTCATCCTCGGGTATATATGCCAGGACCTTTACTTTTCGGATATCTGCGATCACGAATTGCGGTGCGCCTACGCCGACGATCTCGCCGACCTCGGCCGACTTCTTAATGAGCACGCCGTCGATAGGGGACCATAGCTTTGTGTCCGAGAGATTCTTTTGCTGCAGCTGCTGCTGCAGTTTTGCCTGTTGAAGCGCGTAATCGATCTTGGTAAAATCGCTTTCGCTGAGGCTCTTCCTGTCATGCAGGAGCTTGAGTCGGCTGAACTCATCAGTGGTTGTACCTACCTGTACATCCGCGAGCTGCCTGGCGATGAGATAATTGGTGGGTTCGAGGCTTGCTACCAATTGGTTCCGGTAGACCGGCTGGCCTTCCTGCCCAAAAATGTAATTGATCTTGCCGCCTACGAGGAATCCGAGTTTTACCGTGGTGTTCCCTTCTACATTCCCGCTCACCCGCACCTCGTTGGTAACAGTGGAGGGTTGTACCTTTTCAACTTTGACGGGAATGCCTGTTGCCTGTCCTTGAACCGTGCCTGCGGGCCGGCTCTTACAACCGGCTATAAACAGGAGGAGGGAAAGCGATAATGGTAGAAATTTTTGCTGTGTCATATTTAATTATTATTCGGTGAAATATTGTTCTTGGATTTGAAACTTCTTGATTCCGAGGAAATGGAGCATATCGCTTGCCTTTTGAACGAATTCTTCCAGGCCGGAAAGGATAAACTCCATCTGCTGCATTGTGTTGGCGTTCAGGATCGCCTCGAGATCGCGCTGGCGAAATTCTTCTTGCCCGGGTCGTTCTTTTGAACGGGCCAGTACGAATAGTTGGGTAGGAAAATGTTTTTGCAAAATGTACAGTTCCTTATGGAAGACCTGCGGCTTGTTCGAAGAGAGGTACAATAGTGTCACATGTTTGTACCCGGGAAGCGAAAGACAGTTCTTTAATCTTGGAAAGACGGATGCCAGCCCGGCATCATCCGCCAGGAATACATAGTGAATGTTTGTTTCAGAGGTGAACTCTTGCATGTATAAAAATTTACTATGCAAAAGAAGGAAGGATGCGGAAGAGTATTTTTAATGTATCTTAAAAAGCAAAACAGATTTATCTAAACGGTGAGTGCCGCCCGGTTTAATTCGATGCCCATTTTCTTCATCCGGGAAAACAAGGTTGTAGGCTTCATTCGCAGTAATTCGGCAGCGCCCCCGGGGCCGCTTATTTTTCCTTTACAAAACCTCAGCACCTTGAGCACGTGATCCCGCTCGTTCTCTTCTATCGTCTTCAGTTTTTCGGGTGCGGCAAGATTGCGTCTCGATCCGCAATGTATCGCTACCCGGTCAAGAGTCTGTCCCTGGCATAAGATAAGGCTACGTTCGATAGCGTGTTCGAGTTCCCGGATATTTCCAGGCCAGGAATGCGTCAGCAGTTGCTTCATTACATCTGCGGTGATGCCGATCCCGGGCTTGCCCATCCGCTCCCCGTAGATGCGAAGAAAATACCTGGCCAGGATCGGGATATCCTCCCTTCTTTCCCTAAGTGGCGGCAGCAGCACCGGAAAGGTATTCAGCCGGTAATAAAGATCTGCCCTAAACCTTCCTTCGATAACCTCTTTCTCCAGATCCTTATTGGTCGAGGCGATCACCCGCACGTCGATAGCCATGGTCCGGGTTGCTCCGATGCGCTCGATCTCCCGTTCCTGTAAGGCCCGCAGGAATTTCATTTGCATCTCGGGCGACAATTCGCCTACCTCATCGAGGACCAATGTTCCGCCTTGCGCCTGCTCGAATTTACCGATCCGCCGCTCCATAGCCCCGGTAAAGGCCCCTTTCTCATGACCGAACAACACCGACTCCACCAGCGTGGGCGGAAGAGCCGCGCAATTTACTTTCACCAGCGGCCTGGTCGATCGTGCGGATAACTGATGCAGAACTGCCGCGATCCGTTCTTTACCTGTCCCGCTTTCTCCCAGCAACAGGACAGTCGTATCGAATGGCGCTACCATCCTTATTTGCTGCAACACTTCGTCAAAGGCCGGACTTCGTCCTATAAGCCCCGGTAGTGCCGGAGCCGCCATATCAAGCTGATTGTTCATTGACAATGATTTATATCATTTTTCGAATGGCCGCGGCATGCGGGCGATGGTATTGCGCTTTCTTGAACTCGCTGAAATTTATGCCTGCGCCGCGTCTGAAGAATTTACTGAAATGCGCTTGATCGGCGAACCCCAGCGAGTAGGCCACCATTTTCATGTTCGCGTCGCTGTATAGCGCTTGTCGTTTTGCCTCCTGGATGATGCGTTGACTGATATGGTAACTGGCCGAATGACCGGTCACCTGTTTAATCACATCCGCCAGGTAGTTCGCTGAAACTGAGAGCTCGCGTGCATATTCGCTAACGAATTTCATTGATTTGTAGTGAATGTCTACCTTGTGATAGAAGTCGTGAAACAGTCTCATTTTTTTTGACGAGGATTCTTCCTGCCGGATGGTCCTGGCATATCTTCTCAGTAGCACAAGAAACCGCTTGAAGAGGCCTGATAGACTCTCCAGCTGTAGACTATCGGGGGCCTGCAATTCCTCTTTCATTTCCAGGCAAAGATGCTCGAGTAAGGCGATGTCGGTGCTTAGCTCTATGACGCTGACCATTTTCATCTCCGCCTGAGTCCCGGTAATGAAATCGTTTCCGGAGCCTTGCAGGGCAAATGTCAGGAAACACGCATCGAACGATAAGATGACGCCGGTGATGTCCCCGTCCGGTTTGAATTGAAAGTAGCGATTGGGGGGTATCAGGATAAGCGTATTGTTTTTTATTTTGAAGTCTTCGAGGTCGATGTGGCAATAGCCTGTACCCTTTGATATCAGGACTACCTGATAGTAAGGTCGATTTGCGGGATCGGAAAATCCTTGTCCGTCGAATATATCCCGCTGCAGTTTGTCGATAAAGAACGAAAAGTGTACATTACACAGGGGGTCATTCCGCCCAATAGTCGTCTTCATAATTTGTTTTTTGGTTATGAATATGTCAAACGGCTCAGCAATAACCTGACGCCGTGCCGGGATCATGGAAGATCTTCCATGCAAAAGAAAGAAGTAAATAGGCAAGGATTTTTAATCTACCTTAAAAAAGCGAATCGGATAGTTGGCCAGGCCACCCGTCAGATCTTGGAAAGATCCAGCTGGTAAAGATTTGCCAGTTCGCGTAGCTCGAAAACGTTTTTGATCTTTAGCTTTTCGAATGTGCGGATCTTGTGGGTGCCCACCGTGGAGGAGTGAAGATTCAGGGTCTCCTTGATCTGTCCGGAGGAATAACCCTTCAAAAGATATTTGACGATTTGTAGTTCCCGGTTTGAAAGTTCCTGAAATGGATTTTCTTTGCTAACGGCGATCCTATCTTCCAATAGGAATCGTTTCAGTTTCTCGCTCATATACAACTTGTCGCTAAAAACGGATTCCAGGGCTTTTTTTATCTCTTCGGCTTCGGATTCCTTATCCAGGTAGCCCAGCACTCCAAGTTTGAGGAACCGTTTAGCGTACAGATATTCCTCGTTCATGCTGAATACGAGGATCTTTGATTCCTCCCTATAGGCTAAAATATTTGTTATGAGTGCTATGGCATCCGTGGCCGGCATATTTACATCTAACACGAGAATATCGTAGCTGTTCTTTTTTACAAAGTCGAATACCGAGTCGCCATTGGTTGCTTCATCCACTTTCATGAATGGGCAAATTTCCCTTATGATACTCTTCAGACCTTCCCGGACGATGACATGATCGTCCGCTATAAGTGCTCGGTTATCTGCCATAGAACAGTCATTTTGGGGGTGCGTTATAAAGGTAGGGCGATTTATCGGCAACCCCTGTAGTAAATTATCTAGTTATCATAGCAGCCGGCAATCCCGGGCCAGTTTCAGCAGTTCGATGGTATTGGACACGCTTAGCTTTTTCATGATCCGATTTTTATGTGTCCGTACTGTAGAGGTGTTCAGGTGCAGGATACCCGCGATTTCGGCTGTTGGATTTCCTTTGATCCACTGCAGGACCACCTCAAATTCCCTGTCCGTAAGGGTGTCGAAAGGATGGATGAGGCCAGCGCTTTTTTGATCAACTAACTGGCGCGCCAGCGAATCACTGATAAATATATTGCCGGCCATTATCGTGGTCAGGGCACTAAGGATTTCGGTCGCGTTTGACTCCTTAAGCAGATAGCCGCGAACCCCGGACCGCAAGAACCTGGTGGCGAGGATCAATTCACTGTTGACCGTGTAGATTAGTATGTGTACTGCGGGAAAATCCCGCCGGATACGGTTGATGAGTCGAAACGATTCCGCGTGCCGCATATTGATGTCGAGGATCAACAAGTCAAAAGTCCTGGATTCGAGCTTTGCGATCATGCCGTCTATGTCTGAGGCTTCATCTACCTGAATCTCAGGGTCGTGATTTCCGATAAGGAGCCTGAGGCCGACCCGGACGATCGCATGGTTATCCGCCAGAAGGATACAAAATGCATCTTTTGGAGAATCGGTAGTTGCAAGTGGTGATGGGCGTGACACCATAGAATAGAAAACGGACCTGGCGTCCGATGTTTTGGCAATATTAAGCATCTATTCTTCTTTTTTTAGTGGCAAGTGACGCAATTGCCGGGGATATCAAAATTTAGAAGAGTTTTTACGTAGGCCTGGACATTTTACTACATTGCCGGGGGCGTCTCGGCATAACCAAGCGGAATCAGGACGGTGACACTCGTGCCTTTCCCGGGCCGGCTGGAAACGCGAATTCCCGCACCGATCTTTTCTGCCAATGTATAAATAAAGCGATAGCCGAATGTGGGTGACGATGCTGCAACGGTATGGTCAACATATGCGTTTAACTCCTTGATCTTTTCTTCCGTCATACCCCGGCCTGTATCGGCTACGATGATGGCGCTGGCTGCCGGGCGTCTTTCAAACAATAGGCTGACCTCACCCGACTGCGTGTATTTAATGGCGTTGTCCAGCAGGTTGCGAAGGATAATTTCCAATATTGTCCTGTCCGTGAACAAATCCTGCACTCCATCACTACTCCATCGGAGTGTCAGGTTCTTTTTTGCGGCAATATCTCCGTATATGGAAAATAAGTCGTCTACCACGAGCCGGTAACTGAATTTTACGGGTCTTACAATGAAACCCTCCCGTTGACTGCTGTACCAGGTAAGGAATTCTTTTGTAAACTGGAGGATAGCCGTACTGGAATTCTTTAGCTCATGAAACAGCCGTCTTCCTTCGTCGTTGGAAAAATAATCGGCATCGTTGATCTTATTGAATAGAAGGGATTGGAAATAAAGCGGCGTCTTAAGGTCGTGAAGAATAATTGAAATGAGCTTTTCCTTCATGGATATGTTGTCTTTCAGTTCCCCCAGCGTCTGATGGAGTTTGATATTTTGATCTTGAAGGCTGATGCTTTTTTGTCGCACTTCCTTTCTCAATCGCATAATATGCAGGGTTACCACCGTACAGATGGCGAGAACGATCAGCGCGATAAGCCATCGGAACGCCGGTTCCTCATAAAATAAACTCCTGACTGTAACAGCAACTGTCCGGAACACAAAGTCATCCGGGTGAAGGCCGGTCCTGGCTCTGACTGTCAGCCGGTAAATACCATGATCGAGGTGGTTGAACAGCATGTGGCCTTGTTCATCTACAGGCTGCCAGGTGTTTGTTGTTGGAGCCAGGCGATATTCTATCCGAAGATTTTCCTTGTCGCCATAATAGGGGACGCGCACCTGCAGTTGCATGCCGTCGTTGTCATGTGGAAGGAGAATGGAATCCCCGACTGCGAATTCTTCCACCGTCTTTCCCTTCTTTGTGAGCTGTAGTGCGCCATAGGGGAAATGCTCCTTTATGGAATCCTGATGAAAAACGGTTATCCCGCCCATGGAATTGAACACAAGAAAGCCATCCGGGGACATGCCGTTCGAAGGATTCAGTCCGCCGTTGTACTCCAGGTCCCGCAGTCCTTCCTCCTTGCCATATTTGTAATAATAAATGTTTTTGGAATCTCCCATGCAAAAGGCTTCGATCTCTTCCGCGGTAGTGACGAAGAACCCGCTGGTTGTAGCAAGCCAGATCCGGCCATGCTTGTCCTCCAGGACGGAGCCTATTTCATTCAAAGAAACACCGGTTTCGACGGGAATCTTATATAAGTGGCCTTTTTTATAGTAATAGTAAAATGTTTCGTCGTAACAGGTGAAAAGAATGCCGCCCGAGGACAATTTCGTAATGTTCAAAACAGGGACTTCCGGGACGTCTTGCTCCCGCTTCACACTGTTCGACCGGCTGTTGTAAGAATAGAGTCCGTTAGTTGTGGAGAACCAGAACGTCCCGTTGCCGATATATTTGAGTTGTCCAAAACCCGCCACCCTGGGGAAGCCATGCGGGTTCTTATCTTCGAGGGCTGGATCCTTGTATTCGAGAATCGTCCGATCTGTGAGTCCGAAAAGGCGCCCGTGCTCGTCTTCACACATGTCCGCTAACCTGGTGCTTGGCGGCGGAATGGTCATTTCAGTATGTTTTGACAGGTTTGGGTCATAGCGGCTAAGCGTGGTTCTGGTGCCTTCCCAGATATACCCGCTGCGGTCTTTAAAAAGAAACTTTGCTCCTGTATGCGGAGTGTCGATTATCCGGTAATAGCCTTTACAAGTAAATTCGCCCCAGCCGGTGAAAAAAGTGTCCTTTGCCCGGAGGATCAGTGGGTAGTATATCTGCTTTCTTTTCAAAGCCAGGAATCGATCGTCAAAGAAGGTGGGATAAAATGGATTTCGTCTCAGTAGGAAAATGCCGTCCTTCCAGGTGGCAATAGCTGTTATGTCTTGCTGCGGATTGTACTCCACTTTAGTGATCCGGTGTTGGGGGGCTTTAAGGTCGCAGACAAAGATGGTTTCCAGGTGCCCGGGATCACGAAACTGAAGGCGGTAGAGTCGTTGATCGTAGACAATATGCGGATGGCCGGACGGGTACACGGCAACAGGCATACGGAAGTTGGCGGGATCATATGCACTATCCCCGAGGATGTCACCGGTGAGAATCACTGGCTCCGGGGCGCCCTGAGGTTCAGCGAGGCGTGAAAATCCCTGCGTTCCAAAAACATAGAAGCAATCATCGAGCAACAGCGCATTCGGATAGGTAGTATTCCCGACCGGAAATAGCCGGTGTCGTCCATGGTAGAAGATCAAGAGGGAATCCCCTGCTTTAAAAATGAAGGTGGCGTCGTTAAAAGCATAAAAGGTCTTGTTAGCCGAGCACTGGGTGCGAAGCAGTTGTCTGTCTGCCCGCTCCTCCGTGTTGCGGCCGTTTTGAATGAAGCGATTCCAGTCGAAATGGGCGTAGCCATTGTTGAATGGTGAGGCGACATGCTTGTTGTCTGTGGTTGCATCCTGCGACAGCTGACCGGTGCTATCGATGTGATAAAGAAAGCTCTGATATTCGCTAAAGAAATGAAGCCGGCCGGAGGAATCCTTCAGGATCCTGGAGTATTCCCAACGGGGAGTACCTGCGGCCTGCGAGGTTTCGAGAATCCTCAGATGCCTGCCATCGAATACTCTGATATTATCTCTCTCCGGACAGATCCAGAGAAGGCCCTGATTGTCAAAAGTAAGGTCGGCAATATTGAAGGGAATCCGCTCCGCCGGACCATAGTGCTGCATGATGACCCTATCGTCGGCCGCGGGCTGGCAGTTGGCGTCCATGTATCCATTCAAAAAGAAAAGGAGAACCACGAGGAAGCGGGGCCAGGTGTCGGCAGGCGAGCAAAAATCGTGAATTCTCATCGCAGCGGGTCAGTTAATGGTGGATCAAAGCATTGATAAAGTTAAAGCAATTTATCTGAAGAGCACAAAATCCATCGTGCAGCAGGTCGAACCATTCTAATAGATTACCTTTTCGATCGGATCACGCTCAGGGTCTGCTGGGTGATACCAAGATAGGAAGCAATATGGCCGAGCGGGGCCCGTAGCAGAATGGTGGGATTGTTTTCCAGAAGCGTTGCATAGCGCTGTTGGGCGTTTTGGAACTGGAGGGAGAAGATCCTGTCTGCGAAAAGCTTGCACACGTTGATGGTAACAAGAAAGGCAAACTCTTTCATGTTGGCGATCTTGTTAGTAAGGATGGCAAAATCCCGGAAATGGATAGTCCTCAAAATGCAATCTTCCAAAACCTGACGGCCATAGGGATCGGTTTTGTTGAAGAAGATACTTTCGATAGTAGCTAAAAAGGAATTTTCGTCGAAGAAGAAATGGGTAACATCTTTGTCGTTGAAGGAATAGAATGTCCTTAGCAGGCCCTTTTCGATGAACATGACTTTTTGGCTCAGGCTGTCCGGTTGAATCAGGATGGTGCCTTTGCAATGATGTTCGACCTGGAAGGCCTTGTCAACATCTTCGCTTTCTTCCGGTGTCAACCTTACTTTGCTGTTAATGAAGTCTATAAGTTCCATCAAAGTGCTAAGGTCGGCCACTTCCGACGATTATGAAAGTTTTTGCCAAAATTATTTGGGAACCGAAAGGTGTCTTACCTTTAATATTATGCAAGGAAAAGCTGCATTTCTCGGCCTGGCTATTCTACTGTTCCAGGAGGGGCTGCCCCCCGTCGAGACCAAGCCCGGGTTTGCCAACTATAAACCGGCATTCGCCGGGCAGACGAGGATTGCCGGCGCCAGGACAACCACGCCCTATAAGGTGGACAAGATCGCTGATAAGCTGGGCAATCCCTTTGCCATCGTAGCCATGCCGGACGGCCGGCTGATGATAACACTCAAATCCGGGACCATGGAGATCCACGACAGAAACGGGGCGCTGGTCAAAAAGATCGCGGGCTTACCTGAGGTGGTCTATGCGGGACAGGGCGGCTTACTCGACGTTGCCTTCGATCCCAGCTTCAACAGCAATAAACTCATCTACTGGTGCTACTCGGAGAAGGTGGAAGGGGGGAGCGCGACGGCCGTTGCGAAAGGGAGGCTGGATGAAGCCGGCGGAAAAGTCGACAATGTGGCCGTGATCTTCCGCCAAACGCCCGCGACAAAGGGTAATTTGCAGTTTGGTTCCCGGCTGGTGTTTGCCAAAAACGGCGATCTCTTCGTAAGTCTTGGCGAGAAATTCGCCCCGGAAGTCCGGGTACAGGCGCAGCAATTGAATTCCGACCTGGGAAAGATCATCCGGATAACGACTGCTGGTAAACCCGCCGCAGGCAATCCCTTTGCCCACCAGCCGAATGCCCGGCCGGAGATCATTTCTTATGGGCATCGCAATCCCGAGGGGCTCGACATCAACCCGGCGACGGGCGAACTATGGGAAGCCGAGTTTGGGCCGCACGGCGGGGATGAGATAAACATTATCCGTCCGGGTAAGAATTATGGCTGGCCGGTCATCAGCTATGGCCTCGAGTATTCCGGCGACAAGGTCGGCGACGGTATCCAGCAAAAAGCGGGCATGGAGCAGCCGGTGTATTATTGGGACCCCGTGGTCTCGCCCAGCGGGATCTGTTTTTACGAGGGAAGCGCCATCCCGGAGTGGAAGAATAATTTGTTTGTCGCCTGTCTGAGCGGTGAGCACCTGGACCGGCTGATCATCCGAAATAATAGGGTGGTCGGTGAAGAGAGGCTTTTAACGGATAAAAATCAGCGCATTCGCGACGTCACCTATTCCAATAACATGCTTTATGCGATCACCGATGACGGTGACATTTACCGCATTTCGAAACGGTAAACAGCCGAGCCCGCGCCCGTCCAAGCCTATAATTCGAGCGCGTGCGACTGGACTTTATTTCGATTAATCTGATCGTTATAGTTGTGGAATGGGAGTCTATCCTCTACCGGATTTGTGCCTATGATTATAGGCACTGAGATATTGACACCTGACATCAGCCATTCTCATCCGTATATTATTAGCCCAATGAGATACCATTCTCGAGAGAGATTTCTGGTATAATATCCCACTCGCCAATACCAATATCCAAAATGAGTCTACTTAAAGTAAATGAATTACCAGTTCTTGCTCCCTAAATAAATAGCCAGGCCCACAAACAATACAACACTTGCCACAACATATAACAAAACAAGCAATTGATTTTTTACCTTTTTGCTTTCATTCTCATCTTTCCATTTCTCGTTTAAAATTGCGTAAGTAATTCTGTTATACCTAATTCCGTTTAAAGTGATTAGGGTCCCGAGCACCAATAAAACTATCCTGATCAATGCTGTCTTGAAATGCAACAAATCTCCTATTTTAGTGTTTGCCGGGGATAAATGTCATCCGCTGTGTTCGGGATGCCGTCGACGCCTGCGGAGAATAGGACATATTTGTCGCCATCTTTCTTGTAATAAAAGTTAATGAATTTGTGCGCTTTGGCGTTTCTTCGCAATAGCGGATCTCTTATTTCAAGCTCCGGGTTTACCTTTTCAAGTTGTTGAAGGCTATCAGGATATTGCTGGTATCTTAGCTTATAGAGTTCGAGATTCTGCACTATGGCATCGAGCCCGTTCGCGGACAGCAAGGTAAATGCATTTTCGGCATCTTTTCCATACCTCACATCTTGTTCTAAATAATATGAATCAACCTTTATCAGCAGAAAACCTCCCGCCATAGCCAGTAATATGGTAAAAAGTAACTTTACATTCCTGAATACAAATATTGCATAAACTAGCAAAACAATGCCGATTAAAATCCCGAAGCCCGGAATTAAACACAATAGGCTTAGATAATAGAATTTTTTGAGCCTCTTATTTTGATCGCTTTTTGCCATGATGGAAAGTTTCACAATGTTACATTTCTTAACGAAAATGTGGACTCAGCTTTGCAAAAGGCTTGTCGAACTGGAGATCTATTAATTATACGTGCACCCCATTGGCTCATAATGTACACCAAGTCAGTAAAAAGCCATCAATGATACCTGTGATCCTACTAGCAGACGAATTCGTTATGAGTATAAGAGGATTAAAGCATTTTTTGAAAGCGAATTTGGGTACCGGGATGTTGAAGCCGTCAGAAACTGTAAAGCGCTCATGGAAAAGCTCAAAAAAAAGAAATATACCCATATAGTACTTGACCTAGAAAGTACAGAGTCTAAGATTATGGCCCTGGCGGACAAATATGAAACAAGTAATGCCCACCTGGTCAAAGACGTGTATATTAAGTAAACACCGAATTCAAGTCCGATAATCCTGCATGCCAGGAACTCGCTAAAGCATTGCAGAAGTATTTCTTTAATAGCTAATTTATAGTGTTACTCATTCTGGTTTCAAAAATACCTAATGAACTATCCGAAAAAAATTATTCTTACTCTTTACGCTACCACGCAAAAACGACTTGTGTGTGAGTGAAATCTTTTCGCCGCCATCACCATCATTTAATTACTAGATTTAACAAGTGCCTTAGGGGTATCAATAATTGTGGGCACTCTGATTTGAAAATCCGGGTTCCCCATTTCATTCCTCCGCAAGAATTCTTCATGACATTGAAAAATCATA
>Ga0210396_10001325_pt1 | contig 27330 bp, 42 predicted proteins | sample IncBWH17OmetaG_FD_155466 | JGI IMG/M metagenome (GOLD analysis project Ga0210396, IMG submission 155466) | Forest soil microbial communities from Barre Woods Harvard Forest LTER site, Petersham, Massachusetts, United States - Inc-BW-H-17-O ... | reverse complement strand
CCAGTATTTGATTTTAACTTATACAATCTAAAGGCAATAACCGTGTGTATTGATTCATCTCAATATACATTTTTAAATGCTCCAACAACAATGTCTGGAGTATTTACTTTTACAGCAATACCAGCATTCCAGGCAAATAAATTACAACAGATTATTATCATGGATAGCGCAAATATTGTCTATACACGCGAATATGATGGAGAAATATGGAGCGACTGGATTACAAATTCTGGGGGTGGTGATGTCCTAGGTACTCTCCTAACCGGATTGACAAGTGGTATTGGCAGAATTGTCGCAACTGATACCATTTTAGAAGCATTTAGTAAATTGAGTTATGCTCCCAGTTTTGTCGGATTGGACTTAACATCAAATGGTGATACTCTCGTTATGGGAACATATCCCAATCAAATATCTTTGTATATTGGTGGCGTTACTGGAAATATGAATAGGGCAACTTTTCCAGGAGGAAATGTAACAAGTACGACAATAATAGGAAATGATTCGCCAGCATCGGGCACAGCATTATCTAATATTGGAACGAACGGTATACAAAATTCAATAATGATAATAAATCAATTATTAACTGGATTGTCCATCACTAATTCTGCAATTACTGCTACAGACAGTATTTTAAGTGGATTTGGAAAGGCACAAGGGCAATTAAATTCTAAATTACCTAATATGTTGACAATGGCTAATCTATTGGTGGGTAATGCTTCTAATATTGCTACGGCGGTGTCACCTACTGGTGCAGTAAGTATGAGTGATCTCGGGGTTTTTACTCTCACGCCAGGAATTAATGCACTTGACATAGCTGCCGGATTAACTAACAATACAGATTTTAATAACCTTTCTGGTACTACGGCTAATATTCAAATGCAAATCAGTGCATTAGCTGCGGGATTAGATATTAGAGGTGGATATGATGCTTCGTCTAATTTATTTCCATCTACCGGTGGTAGTGGTGTTGCTGGGGCTATTCAAGCTGGTGATTTTTGGTATATTACAGTTGGAGGCGTATTAGGTGGTGTAACCGTAGATCCTGGTGCTTTAATTACAGCCCTCGTTAATTTACCTGGTCAAACATCTAGTAACTGGGGAATTACCGCTACAACCGTGACTTCTGTTTTTGGTAGAATGGGAGCAGTAATAGCAAATACGGGGGATTACAATATTTCTCAAATTACTGATGGATTATCCCGAGTTTTAGCTACAGATTCATTCTATCTGGGTGTGGGTGGAGTTGCAACGGCTACTGTATTCAATACTGCAGTTCTTAATCAAATATTAACGGGATTTGTGCCAATAACTGGTCAAAGCGTGAATAATACGGACACAGTTTTACAATCCATAGAAAAATTGGCGGGCACAGCTTCTACAGCATATAATATAGTTTATTCAAGTACTACTTATGAATTTACTTCAAATACAATAACATTAGTTCTCACTGAAAATAATTTATTTGGAGTTTTACCTGTTCCGACATCTGATTTTATACCTGGGGTAACCTATACATTGAAATTAGGCCCAGGCATTACCCAAGGAGCATTAGGTCCAGTAGCAGGAACTTTGCTTGATGGAAGTCTTAATCCATTTATATTAAGCGGTGCTAATAATGCTGTGTCATTTCAAACAGATGGCGCAAATTGGATTACGGTACCAGCGAATTATGGACAAAAAAATATGCCATACGGTATTCCGGGTTTAGATATTAATAATTACATGAATCCAGATTTAATAGGATATGGCGTGCCTAAGTGGGGAGTTCAACAGGCAAATTATGTAGCCAATGGTACATGGAATGCTAATCCTACGGGTATAGCGGCGCCGTTTAGTTCACTTTGCTATTCAGAAAATTTAGGATTACTAGTTAGTGTAACAGATTCAAATTCTGGTGTAACTGCCACTTCGTCCGATGGAGTTAATTGGATATCTGGTACAGCTGCTTCCGCAAGCAGTTGGAATGAGGTTTGTTATTCTCCAGAATTGGGTTTATTCGTAGCTGTTGGGTCAAGTGATCCGGATGGAATAATGACGAGTCCTGACGGAGTAACATGGACAATACAATCAAATCCAGACTCTAATACATGGCAATGTGTTTGTTGGGCAGCTGAACTCGGAATATTTGTAGCTTTGGCGGATAATAATGTAACAAATGGAGCAATGATTAGTAATGATGGTGTAATTTGGACTACTGTAACAGCCTCAGTCCTTGCTGATTCATGGTTTAATATTTGTTACTCTCCCGAACTTAACTTATTGGTTGGTGTTGCACTTAGCGGTTCAATAATAACTAGTCCTGATGGCATGACTTGGACGTCGCAAACATCTCCAATTATGGAACCATTAACCAATATTGTATGGGCTAATAGATTGGGCTTATTTGTAGGTATAGCGGCTATAGGTGGGGGAAATCAAGTTATAACAAGTCCAGACGGCATCACTTGGACTTTAGGGGCTGCTGCCTCTAGCAATGTCTGGGTTGGTCTTGCGTATTCTCCTATGTTTAATTTGCTTGCTGCAGTTTCTCTTGATGGTGCAATAATGACAAGTTTTGATGGCATGAATTGGACTTTACAAACAAGTCCAGCTGCCAATGCATGGCTAGCAATTTGTTTTGTTCCCGAATTGGCTAGATTCATTACTTTAAGTAATGGAGGAGAGACAAATAATTCAATGACTAGCTCATCAGCATGGAATTTTACTTATGCTACGTAATTTGACTAAAGCGCAGTTATATAAATTTCTTGGATGGATTCTTTTTGCATGGTATGCTTGTTTAAGATGGACAATTCAAAGTAATACATTAGGAACATTTGTCACTGATAAAGGTGTAACAAAATTCGTGTTAGAGTGGATATTTACACCAATAAATTTAGCTACAGCCTTTTTATCAATTTATTTTATTAGTAAGGTTCTTGTAAAATTTGACAAAGCATTTAACCCTTTAATGGCATTGATAGCTTTTTTTCTAGTAGTACGGAATGGATATTATACATTAGAAGATTATAGTTATTATATTGTTGAACCAACTATGAAGCAATCATTTTTCTTAGTAATTGATATTGCAATGGTTATGTATGTTTTAATTTGGGCAATAATTTATTGGAGTATGAACAGGTGCAAGAAATAGATCAATTTATTATAAATCACTTTAATATGGCTGCTGGAATATTTGTAATATTAGCTGGTTTTTTAAAATTAGCTTGGGATAGTAAATCAAATGGAACAAAGCTAGATACATTACTTACTAAAAATGATACTATGTCTACCTCACAGCATCAAATGCAGCTAGAGTTAAGTAAATCGAGTTTACAGATAGCGGGAGTAGCTAAAGACGTTGGCGAAATCAAAAACGATACTAGGTCTCATGATAAGGAAATAAGTATAATTAATGCTAGGTTAGCCGCTCTTGAAAATCAACGAAGGCAAACTAATGAATAAAATATTAGACTGGTTTAAACAACATTGGCAACAGCGTGTTTTTAAAGTATCTACGGGATGCGGCGTAGTTCTTCTATATCTTGAAGTTTTTCATTATAATGCATTGAATACATTAATTGATAACGTTATAGATAATCCAAGCTTTATTACCGCATTAGTGGGTACACTTACGGCCTATTTATTTGGAACTAAAAAATTTTAATGTTGAATAAAATATTTATACTATTTTCACTATTTTTGGTATCATGCGGAACATTGAATTATCCAAGACAGGGTGATTTTAGTAATTCAATTGGCCCAATAATTTCTACAGGGTTATTACAGTTAATGAAAGCATACCCTGCTGCTAATGCGTACGGAAATTTAATTAATGGATACTATAGATGGTAGAATCTCAGAAATGTATTGATTTTATCAAGCGTAAGGAAAATGAACCACTTTTTTTAGGTAAAATAACCATCTCATATCCGCGATGTGATCATTTAAGCAAAAATAAAGTTTACGATATTGGTTATGGAACTAGATTTTATCCGGATGGAACATCGGTAAAAAGCGTTGACCCTGGAATACCGGAAAAACAATGCACCATATATTTAAAATACTATGCGGATAAATGTTGTGATAAAGCAAATGCGGTGATTACGACCGAATTAAATCAATCACAATTTGATTCATTAATCTGTTTTGCATATAACGAAGGCGCTGTACCGTTTGCTACATCTACATTATTAAGAACAATAAATAATAATCCAAATGATTTAATAAACATTTGTTTGCAATTTAGGCGGTGGAAATATGCAGGAGGAGAAATAAATCCAGGATTAATTAATCGGCGCAACGAAGAATTTCAAATGTATATTTCAGAATTAGATTTAACCCTACCGATTTATGCAGATTATATTGAATGGGTAAAAGGAAGTTAAAATGATAAAAGATATTGATAATTTAAAAAATACGGTAGCCGGTTTAATTGATGAAATTTTTAGCGAACGGCAAAAAACTCAATTAGAACAAACTTCTAAAGCACGAAATGAACTGCGAAATAGGTTACGCATAAATAAAGAACAACAAAGTCGCATGCGAGCTGAGTCATTAACGTTAATAGCTAAACCCGAGGTGATTCTTGAACCGTGGTGCAATTTAGGTACGCCAGGTGTAGATTACATTATTCCAGTTCAAACTTCCGGTGACCCGGATATAATGACTCAAGATGATGGCATTCCTCTGTCGATGCAAGTACCTCTGCCATCCGGGGGTATTCCTGTTCCGCGCAACCAAACTAATGGATATATGTACCTTTATAGTTCGATACTAGCCTGGATACAAGCAGGTGGTACTTTTACGTTTGAACCCACAGTAAGCGCATTTAATAGTGGTTATCCTATGGGTACAGTTCTATGGGCTGCAAGTGTAAATAATTTTGTAGTATCACTTATAAATAACAATACAAATAACTTCGTAACGACACCGTCCTTTATTGATGGTGTGCATTGGCAGACTATCACAGCTTTAACATATCCTGATATCACAGATGTGGCAGGATTAGTTTCTATTATTGGTACTAATGGCCTATTAGTTACAGGAATGTCAACTTTTAATTCTGCCGTTTCATTTTTAAATGGTTTTGGTGTTAGTGGAGTTTGCACCTTTAATGAAATAGCTTCACGTGGTGGAATTATTATAGATGCCGTTTCTGGCACCGTTGCTTATTTGGGATCAAATAATACCAGCACGGGTGGCTTAAATGGATTCACTTTTGATGATACAATAGGAAGACCCATACTCAATAATCCAAGTGCTGCAATTTCTAATGTACATGAAGTAGCTTGCATTAATGATTTTTCACAAGTTCAGGTATTTTCTGTGACTGATACGGGTGGCAACGCGTGGATGTTATTATGTCAAAGTTTTACAGGAGGATTTCCATCCAGTAATTTTTTTGTTATTGGTAATTCAAATTATAATTTTCCTTCTGGTATTTCCTCTGCAAATATAGATCTCGGAGCGGCAGGAATTGCCTCCGCAAACGCGACACTTGCACTTTTTGCCCCAACTTCGGAAACAGATTATAATACTAATTTGGCATCGTTAAGTATCTTTACTAATGCAACTACAAAATTAATAACTATTGGTACTACCGGTAGTCCGGGTTCAGGAACAAATTTAATACAATTTCAAGTAATATATAAATAGAGGAATGACATATGAAATATGCATACAAAGTAGAATCTAATGGGTACGTACATTTTACGTCTGGGGAAAATGTTGTTTTTTGGAAAGAGCTTACAGAAGATGAGTACAATATTCATATCAATGCGAGACACAATAAAAAACAAATAATTTACATTGACGAAAATGGTAAGCTACAAGCAAGAGACAAATTCACAATTTGGGATGAAGCTACAAACTCATGGCTTCCAGATGTTAAAGCTATCCGTGATACCAATAATAATGAAGTAATTAATCAAGCTAGAATAGCTTATAATGCAGGAAATCTTGATCGTCATCAATTCAGTAAGTTATCACATGATCAACAATTAAGGTTAACCAAATATCTAGATGAACTGCTTGATATTATAAATATTAAGGAATTACCGGATTATGAGATTTATTTACCTCCGGCTCTGGAATTTTTAAACTAGATCGATGCTATGAGCGATTATATTCCAAATGTTGAGATGTTTATTCAATATCAAGATGCGCCAAATTTTAAGACGTTACTTCAAAGCTTAAGCGCATATTTGACTATTCCGATAGATGATTTTTTTTATCATTATTTCAATTTGGATACTGCGGATACTCAGGGATTAGATAATTGGGGGATAATTTTAAATCAGGGTCGCACTATACAGTCCCCTGATTATACCAGTGTGTTTGGGTTTGATACTGGGATACCGCCGTCCCCACTTGCAACAGGTTATCCGCAAAATTATAACAATGGGACGTTTTATGGCGGACAAACAATACCAGTTACTTTAACTGATGACCAATATAGGGTATTATTGCAATTCAGGTATTCGGGCTATGTTACAAATAATTCGGTAGCTTCGTGCATGACAATAATTAATAATTATATTAAGAAACAATACCCCTTAAATCCTACATATCGGTGTGATATTGTAGAGAGTGTAATGCATTTTAGGTATGTTTTTAATTTTACGCTGCAGCCTTTTGAGATTGCATTATTTAGAGATAATAAAGTATTACCAACAGCCGCAGGTATTGGCTATGGAGTAGATTGGGTTTAACATGACAATAACAAGAACAAAAAAAGCATCCGCTAAAAAAATAGTAACAAATGCCTCTATAGTAAGAGGAATGACGGCAGATGAGCAACAAATTGCGTATGCTCAAATGTGGGATGATTTGGGGTTAGAAAACTCAGTTGAGAGGAAACCCAATTGGGGTATTGATGAAAATAAATCTATATGGGAAGCACAGAAGGTATTTACAGATAAAGGCTTTATTTCTGCCGATAAAGCTATGCGGCTCTATGGATATGGTACAGATGGACAACCGCTAAAAGGGCGTTTAACCGATAGCTCTCCCGGTTTTGGTGGTGGATTTGCCACGGGTACAGTTAATATCAATCAGATCAATAATTTAGCTATTGATAACGTATTTTTAGGTTGGGGTGAATTAGAATTACTACAACAAAATAATCTTGTCAATACGATATGCACCATTTTTGGCGATAATATGACTCAAAAATGGATTGAAATTTATAGTGAAGATGATGGCAAAAAAGAAAAAGTTAGCGAACTTAAGAAAGCTACCGAAAAATTTGAGCTACAAAGTAAAATCAATATTGCCGCTAAAAAAATGATGCGATTGGGTACTATGTATGTAAGCCCTAAACTTAAAGGCGATGAGGATGACTTAGCGGAACCTTTACTGCTTTCACCGGCTAAAATTAAAAAGGGTGACTTAGAAGATATCTATGTTATTGAACCTACTTGGACGATACCCGTAGAGTATAACATGGTTAATCCACGCATGCCAAATTTTTATAAACCACAGCAATATATTGTATTTGGTAAAACAATTCATGCAACGCGCATGCAGCGAATGATTTATATTGAACCTGATAATTTGATAGCGCCGCTGTATTTATTCGGCGGTATTCCATTTATCCAAACTATTCTACCTTATATTTTAGATTTTTTGAATACTAAACGTGAAATCGTCAGAATAGTATCACGGTTTAATATTTCAATTTTAAAGACAGATTTAAATGCATTACATGGAAGTAATGCGTATGGTAAAAATACTACCTTAGCGGGTACTGGAAAAGGTCGGGCGAGAGCATTTAATGGATTGCGCAATAATTTCGGTATTTTCATGATCAGCGAAAAAGAAGACTTTGTTCAAATGCAAATTAATGTATCCGGTTTAACGGATATACTGCAGCAACAGGCAGAATTATTATCACTATTTACGCGGATTCCAGTAGCTAAATTGTTTGGACAGGCACCTAAAGGATTAAATGCTACGGGAGAATATGACGCGGATGCATTTAATGATTTAATTGCTAGTGACCAGGAATCTAAGCTTAGAAAGATCATAACATACTGTTTGGAACTAATCCAGTTAAATGAATTTGGGGAAATTGACCCAGATATTAAATTCAGATTTGTGCCTATCGGGTCATTAAATAAATCTACACAATCAGCACTAAAAACTGAAAAGGTGAAGCGATTTACTGATCTTGCTGCTGCTGGGATGGCTGACCCTCAAAAATTAATGGAGATTGCAGTTGCAGACCCAGAATTAGAGTTGACCAATTATAACGTTACTGGTGATGAGGATTTAAACGAGTCTGAGGACGATATTAGTGATGATGGTGGCATAAAGCCCAAAGCTAGTAACCCAAAAGCCAAGAAGACAAAAACTAAAAAAGCAAAAGTAAAAAATGGCAAAAAATAATGCATTTGTTAAAAGTAGTTACAATTTTGCAATAGCTGAAACTTATACTAAAGAAATAAGGGCATTGATTCGCCAGTACTATACGCTAGTTAGCGACGGGGCTATTGATGCCTTCATCAATAATGGAAACTTTGCTGAATTAACTGCAGAAGAATTGTTGTTACGTAGTGGGTTTGATTTAAGATTTTTGGAGCGAAAGACACAAAAAACAGCAGATAGATTTGTGGAAACTATTCAGCTTCAGGTAAATGCTAAGTTTAGGGAAGGCTATAAAGAAGCTGGAAAACGATTGCCGAAGCCATTAATTAAACCAAGACAATACGATAAAAAAACAAGGAATTTAATCACACAGCAGGTACAAAAAATAAAGGGGTTACAGACTTATCAGTATACTAGGATTAATGAGGCGTTACAAGAAAATATAGCAAAAGGTGGCACATTGGGTGATTTTAAAAAATCATTACAAGAAGCAAAAATATACAATGAAAAACGTATTAATACAATTGCCAAGAACCAATTAACTTATGCAACTACGGTGGTGTATAAAGATAAAGCTCTTGATTTGGGGCTTGATGATGCTACGTGGCAACGCCCTAAATCAGACATTTATAAAACCAAGCCGAGAGCGGAGCATGTCAAGGCAGACGGAAGAAAATTCAAATTGAGCAAAGGTTTGAGGCTTAAAAATGATCAGGGGAAAATGCAACGGATATTGCCGGGTGAATTAATAAATTGTGAATGTTATTACTTATTCGTAATATAGAAAGATTTGATTATGACTACTCCATTTGATTATGCGCAATTTATTATTGATTATCCTGAATTTGTGGGTTATTCGTCCCCTACTGCGGTAACAGCAACATTTAATAATTTAGCGGTTGTGATTGGCCAAGCCGTAAGCGCATTATTTTGTGACGATAGCGAACAATACTATTTTTCAACGCTGACATTAGCACATATCTTGACTTGTCGTATGCTGGGATTACCTGGTAGACCGGCTAGTGTTGGGCAGGGTAGTGAAAATATAACCTTTGAGCTAAATTCTTCTGAATGGGCACAGTGGTGGAATAAAACTGTGTACGGACAAGAGATATCACAGGTAATGCGTGAGTACTTAATGGGTGGGCATTATATATCAAACGGTCAAATACCTTATAATGGTGATGCAATGCAAGGCACTTATGAATTAGGTTGGGTAAACTATTAATGAAAAAGGTAGCTGATTTAAATTTTAAATCATTAGAAGATAAACTTAAAAAAATCTACAACCAACGAACTACTTTATTTGTTGGTTGGGATAATCCAGAAATGGCTAAAATTGCAGGGATCCAAGAGTATGGGGCAACGATTACAGTTACCGATAAAATGCGGAAATTTTTAGCATGGAAATATGAAATATATTTAAAAAAGACCACTACACATATTATTATTCCACCTCGTGCGCATAGATATCAAGTGGTACAGGAAAATAAAGATAAATGGTCAAAGCAGCTAGCTACATTATTAGAAAAAAATAATTACAATCTAGTTAAAAGTCTTGGGGCTCTTGGCGTTGAAATGCGAAAAGATTATATAGGAACTCTCAAGCAGGGTAAATTTCAAGAATTATCTGCTGCTACAATGTTGATTCGTGAAAAAAAGAATATTGCAGGAAGTCAGCCACTATATGCTACACGTGGTTTAGCTTTAAATTTAACTTTTGAGGTATATAATGGCTAGTCGCTATGTAAACTTACAAATCGGGCAAATTATTCAGCCATTACTCAATGTCAGTAACCCATTACAGGCGGTTACATGGCATTCCTATGTAAGTGAAACAATAGCCGGTTCGGGAAGGGCTACTAATACATATGCGGATACTGTATTACAAGCGCGAGTACAACCAATATCACACGATATGGTATTTAAACACAATTTGGAATTTGGAAATGTCTATAAACGATTTTATGTTTTAACTGATACGGTACAAACGCCAGATAGAAATATAAGCACATCCGGTGATTATTTAAGCTGGAATGGTTTATTTTGGCGTGTTATGAGGTTGCCCGATGAGTTTCTAACGGGTTGGCAAGAGATTATAGGAATGCAATCTACTTTTAAGGCAAGCTGATGAGTTCTGCAAATGATATTTTTACGGCAATAAGGTCTATGCTAATAGATAGCGTAGACTATAGCGCATATCCAACCAATACAATTAAGTACGGGTATCAAACTCCGCTGCAGAATAATATTATTACCTACTGGATGATTAATTCTCGCAAAACTGGCATTACCGGGGTTGATGATTACGACTCAAATTTAGGTACTCGAAATAATTTATTATTATTTAGAAATTTAATTCAAGTGGATTTTTATAGCGATGATGCTTTTATTTCAACCGATAACGCTAATAATTTCCACCAATATTTAACGGCATTTGGAGCAGATTTTTTAAGAGAGAATTTTACAGGTATGGGAATGGGGGTTGTTGATGATATTATTGATAATACAGACCCGGGGGATAAAGCAACATATTTAAATCGTTATACGCTTAGATTTTCAATGTTTACACATAACTTTATTCTACGTCCGCAAATATTCTTTGATGAAATTATTGTTAAACCAGATTTGATTGCATAATATGATACAACAAATATCCGTAACCAAGAATTACCCCAATCAGCAAATAACTTTTAATGCTCTGGGGCAAAATATAACGTTGAATTTGTATTTTAGGGGATATATAGGATTACCACCTATTACTCAAAGTTTTATTAATACATACGCGCCTCCTAAGTTTTACGCAGATATTTATTTGAATAATACATTGATTATAGCGGGCACTCTGGTAATTGATCGTACGCCCATAAATCTATATCCTAGTAATTTGGTGGGGTATATTGTATCCGTAGATAGCAATGGAAATGATGACCCTGATTTAGAAAATTTAGGTGTAACGGCAAATTTATATTTTGTAACAACCCTAGCAGAAATAGCAGATATAGTGAGTTTAATACCATGAGTGGATATACAGTAAACTATGACAATACTATAGCAGGTGTCGGTTTTAATGATCTCTATCTTGATTCCAATGGTAATTTGGCATATGTAGAAACTGGCCAAACAGAAGTAGAAGAAACATGTTTCCATGCGGCGCAACTAACCGTTGGTGATTACAGCTATGATACGACTTTAGGTATTCCATATGATGATTATTTACGAAGTGATGCCCCGATCGGCTATGAGATAAAGCGTAGTATTGGCAATGCTGTTTTGGCCGTCAATGGTGTAAACAATATTGATACATTTAACTTAGCGTTAAATCCAACGACCAGAAAGCTACAAATAAATATGATTATTAGATTAATTACTGACGCACAAATTGAGCTTAATTTATAAGGTAACAGAAAATGCCATTTACTCCGACAGGCTATCAACCTCAAACATTAGCAGAAATTATTGACGACATTAACCAGATATTTATTGATGTATTTGGTGATACGTGGAATACTAACGCGTCTTCTCCAAACGGGCAATTTGTAAGCCAACTTGCAAATATTGCTATTCAAAATCAAAATTTTATGGTTTTGTTAACATCAGGTCTCTATAATCCAGATGTTGCTACAAGCGTATGGTTATATTCAATATGTGCATTATTGGGAATAACACCGACACCTGCGACATATTCAACTGTTACGTGTACGTGCTCCGGGAGTGCTGGTACATTAATTATTGCTGGAACTCAAATAGCTAATAGTAACGGTGATGTATTTGCTAGTGTGGCGGACGGTACAATTACTTTAAGTGGTACCGTCAGTATAGTCTTTCAGGCTGTAAATACAGGTCCGGTTTCAGTATTGGCCGGTACAGTTAATAACATTATTAATAAGGTTTATGGATGGGACACTGTTACTAATCCATTGGATGGAGTTCTAGGGCAGGCAATGGAAAGTGATAATGATTTGAGGCTACAACGTTCTGATTTATTGTCATTACAAGGAAGTGCCTCAATTGGTTCTGTTTATGCTTATATCGTAGACAATGTATTGGGTGTTACAGATGTTTTTGCCACAGAAAATAACACAGGGGCTTCTATTGTTGTTCAAGGTGTGACTTTAATTCCGTATTCTATTTATATAGCAGTTATTGGTGGTTTAGATACCGATATAGCCCAAGCGATATATAATAAAAAATGTCCTGGCGTATCTATGAATGGGAATACCACTACACCGTATTATGACCCTACGGTGGCATATACATTTGAAGCCACTTATCAACGTCCTGTGGCAGTTCCTTTGCAAGTAAATATTAGTATAAAAAATAGCCCATTATTACCCGGGGATATTATTACACAGGTTAAAAATTCAATTTATAATAATTTCAATGGGTTATCGCCCCTTTTTCCTGTGGTTAAAATAGGACAAATAATAAACGTTAGCAGATTCGTTCCTGGGTTAATTGCAATTGGTGCGGGAGATATCCGGACCTTAACTATTCAACAAGTTACTGGAGGTCCACCAGCAGGTCCAGAAATACAATTAACGGTGGATTCAATTGCTACGTTAATCACAGCTAATATAATGGTGAATTTAGTATAGGGGCAATAATATGGCTGATGATAGTAAATTTGGTATTGAGGTTGAGGTCGATACCAAAGGAGCGACCAAAAAACTTGATGACTTAAATAAAAAAGCTGAAGAAACCAATAAGACACTAAACGAAAAAAAAGAGCTTAGACTCGAAGCCGCTGCCGCTATACTTGGACTTGAAAATATTGATGCTGAATTGCAGCAGATTAATAAGTCGTTAGATTCTGTTGAACAAAAAAGCTCGGCTGCTTTTAATGTTGGTAAATTGGTACTATGGTATGAAGCGCTTAAGAAAATTGGTCAAGTTGCGCTATCTGTAGCTAATTATGTACTAGATGCTGCCAAAGAAATGACCTCATTAAGCAATACCGCACAAGGTCTATCTATATCAACAAATACCTTAAAAGCATGGGAAACCACATTCAAAGCTATGGGTTTTGATGCCAGAGAAGCGGACGCGGCACTAAGTTCAATTCAAGATAAACTAACTGGACAACTTCTTAATCCAAGCATACAAGTAGCTAGCGCTTTTGCAATGATGGGAGTAAATCTCAGAAAAGCTAACGGTGAGTTACGCGATGCTGATGATGTACTTGGTGAGGTGGCTAAAAAGTTTAAATTGTTTAAACCTGAATATGCTATTGCTATTGGCTCACAAATAGGATTGAACCGTAACCAAGTTATTCAAATGCGGAATAATCCTAATTTTGCCAAAACACTGGCAGAGCAACGAGCTAATCCAGTTGTAACTACTCCGGAAGAAGAAGCCTCTCGCGCAGTAGTAGAGCAGAATGCCAAATTGACCGCCGAAATGGAAAAGGTTAAAAACGACGGTTTAATGCCGTTAAATAATACCTTAAAAAATGATATTTTACCACCCCTTACCAAAATTGCGGATGCATTAAGTCTTATTACTGGTTCTGCAGTTACCGGGGCATTGCATACAATCGGTACTACTTTTTCAAAAGGTCCTGCAGCTCTTCTAAAAGAGGGTGAGCGTAGGTTTCCCTCATTCATGCATTCGGCATCTCAGGGGATTGGAAACTTTGCACAGTCAATATCACAAAAAGCCTCGGCAACAGAATTAACAGCTACAGCAAGAATAATGGGCATGACAGACGAACAGATCAAAACAATGTTACATATTGCAGCGGTTGAGTCTAAACTAAAAAATGTGCATAGTGATGTGCCTGGTTCTACAGCTAGTGGATATTTTCAATTTACTAAGGATACACTTGCCGGATTAGCTAAAAATAATCCCGGTTTCAATCCTAACGATATGTCAATAGCTAATCAGGTAAAAGCGTATTCGTTACTACATAAGGAATTTGAAGGGGTTGCTAAACAGTCAGGTGTAAATCCGAACGATGAGCAACAATATAGAGCATTCCATAATTTAGGGCAACCGAATTATAAAAAAGCTCTGGAAATGCAAAAAAATAATCCTAATCTAACCTATGGAAATGTATATCAGGCTACGGACCCGTCAGGCAAAACAGCTGCCGGGAATGCTGGACTCGTTAATCAACGATTTCCAGCATTAAGCATGGGGCAAAATGTAGCACCGACTGCATCGGATAGTACCTCAGTTACAAATAATATTGTACATAATAATCAGTCTTCTAGTATTAACAGCTCAACGCATATAGGTGCAGTGAATGTATCTGCGAATAATCCGGAGCAGTTCGCCAATCAACTTAGCAATTATAAGTATTTAGATAGAATTAATAATATGACTGGACGGTTAACGTAATGGCGCTTACAGGAATTGGTGAACCGCTTACCCAAATGAAAATTCGGGGAATGAAAATTGTATTGACCTTGGAAAAGGGTACGTTTCCCGAAACTGGAGCTAACACGAAGACTATTTATACAGCTTCGTTACCAGGTTATTTACACATAGAGGCGAATATTAATAGATTACCAGCATGGCAGGGTAATACTGCATCTGTAATAATTTATGGCATGACTAAAGATGATTGTATCGCGGCAACTAAATTTAATCCTATAAATATTCAGTTTTACAACCAAATACAAATTTATGCTGGCTACTTGGATGGTGTTGTACAGAATCCAGATAAAACTTATGATCAAGATTCGGTAATTGCTGCAACTAATAATTTACCGCTTGTTTTTCTTGGTCAACTTGTTATGGCTGCTCCAAATTTCAATAATCCAAACCGTCCGTTTGTTATTCAGGCATTATTGATGACGCAAGCGTTAGCTACGCTTAATCAAACGACAAGCACAAATAATCAAACTAATTTATCCATAATAGTAAATAGCATGATTACGTCTTATAACGGTACTTCTCCGGCTCCGCAAATTGTTTACCAATTAGATGCAGTTTATCCCGATACAGTAGTGAATAATAGTTATTATGTAGGATCATTTGCGCAACAGCTACAGCAAATTTGTGAAGATTATGGCTACCAAATACGTATTAGTTTTCCTAACAATGCTATTGATCAAAATACACAATTAATAACTTTAACAAAAATTGGTACGGCGCCTCCAAATGCGCCAGTACAAGATTTAAATTCTGAGACTGGAATGATTGGTTATCCGGAAGTAATGCCTTTTGGTATAATGGCCAGAGAGTTTTATAATCCATTGCGTAGTATCAATGATCAAATTAACCTACAAACAAATTTTACAGCGATTGCAGGTAATTATTACGTATGGCAAATTCAAAGTATATTGCAAACCCATGGAGATTTATGGGAATCAACTTTAGTACTATATGGTTTTAACAACAGTGCTTACGCATAGGATAGAAAATGCAGAATCAATTAACGCAGAATACGTTTAATAACACGCTTGATAATGAGACGCAGTATATTAATTATGCGCTCAATAATGCATTATTGAATTTAAACACTATTTTCCCGGCTCGGGTGACTGCTATAAATGGATTATACGCTACAATACAACCCACAATTAACGTAACAGCCACTAATCAGGCGTCTCCATTGCCAGCATCTTTAACAAATGTGCCTATTGGATACATAATTGGTGGAAGTTCTGGAATAGAAATTGAATTACAGATTGGTGATATTGTACTATGTGGTGCTATAATGCGGGATGTTAGCAACATAAAATCTAATTGGGCTAAACAATCTAATCCTGGAAGTGCCCGAAAATTCAGTATTTCCGATGCTATAATACTAATGGGGCTTAGAAATACATTACCTACGAATAAGATTAAGATTACAGATGAGGGTATTGAAATCACTGCGACTGGATTACCGATATCGATAAATGGAACACCAATAGAAATTAATTCTGACGATGTCAGGCTGGGTAATTCTGCTACAAGTAAAGCGTTAGGGGAAAATATGACAATTACAGCAACAATAACGGGTGTTATGGCTGGCAGTGATACGGTAACTACAACATTTATCGCTAACGCAGGCGGAAGCTCAAAAGTTAAAGTGAGTATTTAAAATGGCAGTTCAAGCGTTTAATAAAACCTCAGTAGACACTATAGCAATCTGGATGCCCCTTATAGTACCGACACGCCCATTTTTTACGCCGATTCTTTTATCTACAGGTGTTGGGGTGGATACATTCATTAATATTGACCCTATCCCGACCAATGTCGCGGTACGCCCAACTATTAATAATGCTTTATATAAACAAGTGCGTCAAGTAATAGCTACTGGTAGTTTTACATTTAATCCCAGCAGTACTGCATTAATTGGATTAAGGGGGGTTTTAGATTATCAACTGGATTCACATGTAGATATAGAGGGTATTGGGCTTATAATTAATCCAAGCGCACTGCTTGTGGACACCTATAAAAGCATGATATGGACTAGTCCATATACTGGAGCTAACCGTGGTAAATTTTTATCCGACTGTACAATTAATTTTAGCTCTAGACCACCTACGGCTATAGCCTTAGGTGGTTTATTAGCTAATCCAGCAATCGGAAGTGTTTTAAATAGCTTTGGGATATTTTAATCGCATTTTTGATACTCCTGATCGAATGACTCGACTGATTGGATTCCACTTTCGTATAAACGCGACCCCCTACATTCATAATGAATAAATAATTGATTTTTATCATTTATAAAAAAATCGTTAATTATTATATTATAATTTGCTTGGGGAGATATATTTTTTTTAGGTATAAACAGATCACCCTTTTGTACGCTTATAAATTTTTCTTTGCTATAGCCAGACCCATATAAATTTTTATCATTTGTTAACCAATAGGCTCCGCAACGATCTTCAACTATATAGTATTTACCTATCGTTAAGGGGTCATCCTTCCACTTATCTACACATTTGGCAATTTCATCAATATTATTTGTCGCACCTCCAAGATTAAATCTGTTAGTTAATTTCATTTTTAGGTGCCTTAAACCGCATAACAGGAATTTTAAGCTCTTTGTTGAATAATTTACATACATCTTTAGAATTATCAATTAATAACTTAATATCAAAAATGTGTTTAATGCTTTCATCATAAAGTATTTCTTTGATTGCGGCATCGTCTTCGTTTTGAAATGTAGCGCTATGATCTGGATAATAGAACTCTTCAAAAATAACCCCAGCTTTTAAGATTTTTGCATTTGTTTTTTCTGGCTCTTCAAGTCTATCAGCGGTAAATACCACTATTGAATACCCGATTTTAACAAAACCCTTTATTGCATCAACCACGATTTGATTTATACCATCACCATTTAAAATGGTATTATGAATATCTACCAAAATGGTGGTTTTTTTTGTTTTTACTTTAGCTTTTTCTTTTTTCATAATATTTTTCCTTTAAAAAATTATTGAATATATCCATAATCTTTAAGATAATGTGGTACAAAAATTTGTAAAAATTTGTAACCAGCTTGTCTAATTTTTTTGTTATCTTTGTTGATTTTTTCTACAGCCAAATCGAGTATTTTCTGTTTAGTTGAGTCGCATTTATTGACTGCAACCATCTGGATATCTGGCAATGTATTAAATAGTCTTGTCTGCATGGCTGAACTAATTCCCGCAATCTGCATCACATTTACTTGCGAATAGGGATTTAATTGTTTTAGCGTTTCCTGGGTGAGGGTATTCATCAAAGTTACCTTTTCACCAGCTGGGACATCCGGATTGTCGAAGTTATTTCGCGTTACTGCAAATAGAATAGCTACATTTGTGATTGCGTCCTGACATTCCGGTGAATTAATCGGCGCAGCTTGTGCTATACCGATCGTTAAACCTAATAAGGTTATTAATTTAATCATTGTAAAATTCTCCTACTTCAAAATTTTAATAAGTTTTTTCTTTTCGTGCGCAATATAACCCAACTCCTTAAGCCTTCGTATGACTCGTCTCGAACACTTGATATTCAGAGATTTAATAATAAATATACTTAACTCATCATGTGTTAGCTCTCTATTTTCTTTCTTGCATTTCTTAAGAAATTCAATAGGTTTGTGATAATATACTTCGGAATCGAGTCCTGTTTTAACGTTACCTGTCATTATTTATTTTCCATTAAATGGTTATTAATATCTTTGTTAATTCTGCCTCTAATTTCGGTTAAATTTTGTTGATTGTGGAAATTACCGTCATTATACATAGTAAATAATCCCCCTAGACTTTCCTCTTCTTTGCTAACTTGGTCCTTAAGAATATAATTGCCGTCAACTATATCGATGCGTAGCAATCCCTTAGCTGAATTTTTAATTCCAGAATCAGTTTTAGGGGATTTAAATATTTCTCGACCTGCGCCATTAACCTCACCGTAAGTAGATTTTACAGCCATTCCGAAGCTATCACGAGTAGAATACTGATAAGTATAAGAGCCAATACCAAATACGATGTTAGAACTTGCAAAACCCTTCTCTTGCAATCTGGTCAGAATTTTATTAGCACGCTCCAAAGTGATGCTATCACCATAAATTAAGCCGATATGTGAATCTAATACCTTATAGCCTTTTTCATTTATTGTACCACCGAAAATATCCCATAAGCATTCAATTGCACCCTTAAATTCTGGTTGAGATTGATCTATTTGTTTATTTTCTACTATATCTCTATAGTCTTTACACTCTAAGGCTTTACCGCAAATAATATCAACTGGATCACCGCTATCTGGACGTATAACAACTTTACCATCTCGGGACATTATTATGTCTTTAAGTTTAGGGAGATATTCTGTAATTACTTTCCAGAAATCCCAGGTATCGCTAACTATAGAAACAATTCCTTTGGGGTAAAGTTTTGTAATGAATCTCTTAAAAGTATCAATTTCTGAATCAAAACCATTAAGGCACATACAACTATGCTCACTTGCCGGTACACTACAACCAATCAATTCTGTATCTGAGTCACAATTATAGTAATATTCAGCCATATCAATAGCGGGGATAGTATCTGTACCAACAAAACATGTTAAATGCGCCATTCCTGAAGCTGCTGCATCAATATTCCCGCTCATCCCTCTAAAGCTAAAGTCATGACCTTGGAATTTAACCAGACTCATATCAGCGCCAGTTTTTTGGGCATAATGTGCTAAGACGCGCTTATATTCAAATGCAATGCTGGCATTCGTGCATAGTTTCCAAACTGTGGCCGATAATATAGTCTCAAGAAAATTTGTTATCCAGAAGAATTCAGGCAATGTATTAACAATTGTCAATATTGGTACTTTCATGTTAACGCGTACACCTTCAGGTAATGCTTTAATCTTAATGGGTAAATACCCTAAATTGTGCAGCGCTTCAATATGTTCATAAGTTATAGCGTCCTTACCTAATGAGTTTTCAATTCTGCGTTTAAATGATGCTATAACTTGCGCTTTCGGTTCATTAAAAAAGTTATCACGAAACAAGTTATGTAAATATCTAATAAAATATTGAGTGCCAAAAACCACCATTTTACCGTCATAGAAAGGGCTTTGATGGCACGGAGAAAGCCTATTACTTCTCGGCGTTAGATTGCTATAGACCAATGTTGTACCTTCTGGGTACTGTCTGCGGTGGTCTATTTTATAAAAGTCACATTGTGTCAGTGGGTTTGATTTATACATATTACTGTCCTTTAAAAGTTACTAATTCGACAAAGTCTTTATGATCTGGGAATTTATTAATCAAAAAATGGTAGCTATCTGGGTTAATTATCTTTAGCTTACTAATCCCGGCATCAATTATATTTTGCAACCCATAACTACAAAAAGCATGGTATAGCATCAGTTCAATTTTAATTGTGTCAGAGTTCATAATATCATTTTTTAATGCTTCAACACATGCTACAAATGTTCTATTTCCGTCCCCAATATCATCACAAATCAAAAAAGGTTTAGCGTGATTTATTTCTTCTGGTAATTTTCCCCTGTCCAATGTTAAGTGAGGTGCTCCATTATCATCACGATATTTGATAAAAGTATACATTTTAGCATCTGGATAATAATAGTGATTCCTGGCTGATTCGTCTGGAAATACTATATTGTAATCAGACTGCAATGCCATTGCATTGTATTTCATGTTTTCTAGTTGTAGTAGTTTTTCTATATTTGAATAGCTCCTCCACTGATGTCCACTACTACAGTGTAATGCCATAGTTCTAATGCGATTAAACTGAGTTTTAATCACCTTAATAAACTCATTAAAAGCGATTGGTTGCCCGGCTTCAAATACTCTATCCTGACGCGCATAAGGCAAGTATGGAGCGTCTAATACAATATCTATATCGTTACCGTAAGTGTGTCTAATTGCAGCAGCTTGTAGAAGTGGAATCATTACATCTTTTTGCTCGAAGTAATTCCACGTTATAGTCGCATAATTTTGTCGTAACCGTTCGGTTAAAGTTACTTCAACCTCACCAGAATTGTGCTGTTTAATATTGAACATTATAATTTTCCCTTCAGCCATAAACCTACTTTAGCCCAAAATCCCAGCTCTAATTGTTTATGCCAAAAATCGCAGTAATCTCGTCTCATAGCCATTGGTATAGCATTTTGCCAATTAGTAGCATTTCTTACGTCTTCGTACTGTGTCATTTTATATCTCCTTTGATATTAATAATTACATTGGTTAATCTTACTATCTTTATTAATTGAGGGAGTTATTCTCCCATTAATTATAATATATTCAATCCCATTTACACAAACTGTAACAATCATATAAGGATCGACAGCTATATACCTTTCATGCTCATAATTGCTAAATGCAAAACATGCTTTAAAACTTAAAGCTATAGATAAAATCAATAACTTACTCATCCTCAAGCGCTCCTAAAATAGTTTGTTCATAATGCTTTTGGCAAGCTTCTTGGGCTTGTGTTGGAGATTTATAATATCCCGATAATATATTAATAGTATATGCTCCTGGCATAAAAAGAGACTCTTGTATAGTATATATATCATCATTAGACATGTAATCAAATCGTTCCCTGTTCCATTCCAATTTTTTCACTCTTGGCTTAAGGTCTTTAAGCATTTGGATTACTTTATTGCATGCGGCTTCATTAGTAAAACAATAAGTTCCTCCATGACAAAAGAAATCTACCCAACACCCTCCATCATTAGTATCGGTTTCGATAAGGTCAATAATTTCTTGTTTAGTTGTCATTACTAACTTTCTGCATACCAAATCTCAAGCACTTTGCTATTTTCCGTATAACGATACTTGTAGCCCTCAATATTATGTTTTTTTCTATCTTTTTCTATGGTCATTAATAAATTTAATGTATCCGTTCTGCTTTGTTCTGTTAAATTAAATTTATGATAACTTCTTCCGTATATAACATTTAAATAAGGAGTTAAATTGTAATTTCCTATTATAATTTCAGGCTTCAGGTGATCAATATTTTCCATCAGTAAATTCCTTAAAAGGTTGCATATTAGTTACTCAAAATGATTATCTATAAAATGGAGACCTGAAACGAATAACAGATTATTCTATATTTTCATCATTTCCGACATATGCAAGATCGCATTCTTTTAATGACAGTTTGGCCTAGCTTGATCAATTTCCTTGTTACATAGCGTTATAGCTTCTTTAAGTTCACTATCTTTATCTAAGTCACTCAAATGTTTAAATGAGGAAACTAATACAGCCATCGCAGGAGCCTCCCTAAACGCCGCATTCATATTAGCTAAATTTCCCTGAAATTCGATTAACGTAATCACCTGTGAATAGGCATCAAACAAAGTCTGCAACTTAGATTTAAATAGGTTCAAATCCTTTATCTTAGACCCCAACACCTGCACAATTTTACCCAATAATAAACTATTTTGTAATTCCTTATCCATTGTTTTGCTCCTTTAAACTAAATTAAATAAAAAATCCCTTTGTTCTTTTATTTTACTCAAAGACAACCCCTTAAATCCACCTTTAATAACTTCATCCATATTATTTAATTTTTGCGGGTTATCTTTGGCTATTTCTTTTAAGATATAATCTTTTTGCTCACGTAAATTAGTGATTTCGTCCATTAAAGCTAATGCTTCGTTCATTTCGTCAGTAGTTAAAGTTACAACTTCTGTCACTTCTCCAGTTTCTTGATCTGTTACGGTTTCAATTGGTTTAATTGGTTCAGCTAATACGTTTTTAATTGGCGCTACCGCTGATTTGGTATCAATAGCATCAGGAAACTTATCTGATAAATCTTGAGCCTCCTCAACGGTATAAAGCCCCTTAATAATGTCTGGAAAAGCATCGCGTAGAGCAAAAGAGCGTGCACGCAGTTGCAACATTCTTTTAGGGTATTTTTTCCAGTTATCCTTACCTAATAAGTCCGCTAACTTAGCATCTTCTATTGTAAATGTTTGAGTGATAGATTTTCTACCCTTTCGTTTGACTATGCATTTTGCAGTCTTAATATCGCCGGTCTCCTCAATATCTTCTAATTCACCACTTGACATGACTAGGGCTAGCATAGCATCGCCCCAAATTGATGGCAAGCCATTAATAACCGCTATACTGGTTAATGATTGCATAAGCCCTAAACCTAAGCTTCCCCCAAAATCCCACGCAACCAATATAGCATTAGCATTACCTAAATATTGCTTAGGTACAACACCAGATTTAGCCCAGCGATCCGCTACCATAATAGCCTGTTCATATGTTTGCGGCACAAGCGAAAATATTTTATTTTCAGTTTTTTGTAGCTCGTCCATAATATTTGCTCCTCTAAATTAATTATGCTGCCTTAGCTTCATTATTACATTTTACTAATTGTCTAGTTCCACTATTTAAAACAATGCGTTTTGAAACGCTGTCGCTGATATCAATAGTCCACGCCGCTTCCTCCAAAAAATTCACTCTAAGATTTAAAAAAATATTTAAGTGAGGGATTTTATCTTTTGCAGATATTTCTTTTACAGCAACTTTATTTTTATCTTTAGACACTACTTGAAAAAACCGTACTTGATAACCCTGATTGTAATACTTCATTTCAAAGATGTCATTCATTGACACATTGGTAACCGCTTCTTGTCTTAATTCTTTGAACATTGCATTAATTTGTTTTCTCTCATGTGTCATTTATGTGTCTCCTCAAAAGTTGATTAATAATTCCCAATTCCTGACGCTATTGTACATTAGTTGTACGCCATTGTCAAATTTATTTTAGCTTTTTGCAAATCTTTTTGTTGTGCGGTGCACTATTCTATAAATTCCACATATAAACCAGAGGCTTTTAATTTAGCCACGGCACTAAGAATATCAGCCTGACTACCAGCACCAAGACGCAAATTTTGATATACCGCTGGTTCATTTAAAATTCCCCAGATCATATGAGGGTTTTCTATTATGGAGCCCGGAAATTCTGGGTCACTAGCATGTGATATTTTTTCAGTTAATTTAATTTCAGCCGTAATATTTCCTTTACCGTCATCATGAGTTTTGGTAACTTGTCCGATCTGCTCACCACTAGAATCAATGACCGGTATTAATGCTTTTTCGGCTTCTTCAATCTCTTTTTTTGCGGATATTTTTTTTGCACTAATCTCTGTATAGCGTTGTCTCATGGTTATATCATCATAATTGGTTATCGGAAAAGTTGCATAGCTAAATTCCAGATTATATTCTGCATTTAATTGTTCAATTAACCGTGTACGGCTCTCTATCTGCGTGTTTCTAAGCTCTTCTTGGACTCTAGCGTAGTCTTGCTGTTTAAATAGTGCTTCAGCGCGTTCAATTAGGTCTACGGTGATTTTAGCCATTGACCACTTAACTAAATAGTATTCCTCAAGAATTGTTAACTGTTTAGCATATTCTGCGTTAAGTTTGTTATTTTCAATAATACGTGGTAACAGTTTCTCAATTTCAGTATGTTTAGCTACTTTTTCTTTAGCCAAGATGACCTTAAGGTTCGCATCATATTTGTTTATATATTGCTCAATTTCTGCATCACCTTTTTTGATTTTAGCCTCAAAATCTGTAATAGGAGCTTTGATATCTTTGACTATAGCAATGCGCCGATCGCTAATCTGTTTTTGGAATTTACGTAAATTGGCTAAAGTAACTGTTAGTACTTCTTTTGTTACATCATTTCCAAGATTTTTAACAGGTTCAATAACGCTATTAATGCTATTACTAAACTCAGTTTCGTTGAAATTTATTAAGGATGGTGTAAATTTTATATCAAAAACTATTTCTGAAAGAGCTGTTTGCATGATTATCCCTTTAAATTAATTTTGTTTCGTCGATGTAAGTTTGATACTTACTCATAGCCCAATTTGGAATTAAAGCCTGGCGCTCCTGCACCTGTTCTTGATACCATATGCCCGTTTCTTGAGCATGAACATATCTACTTAGAGCGCAACTTAATAACGTCAACCCTATTTCCTGCTGATGATCTGGAATTTTAATAAATGCAATATGAAAAGGTTCTTCTTTTGAGCAAAATGTAAAAATCATAATACAAGGCTTTTTAAAATGTTTTTCAGCAACAAATTTATAGAACGCGCATTGAATTAAGTAGTCGTATTCGGTTAATGCGGAATCAAACTCATTTTGATTGGCTTTTGATGTTGATTTAAGGTCTGGAACATAAACAAAGTTTTCATGCTCAATACATCGGTCAAGCATAACTTTAAGTTTAATACCATTCATTTCGAGTGTAATAGTAACTTCAGTGTGAATTTTAATCGCACCCTCATGATAAAGATTCCATTGTTTCTGTTTAGGCAATTCTCTTGCTATAGCTTGACATAAAGTATATTCATCCTCGCTTATGAGGGATATTCCAGCTTCAAGTGCCACGGCATGATTGGCTATTCCAAGTTTTGTGCTTTTTCGCCTTTCCCCAACCATAAAGTTTTTAGTAAAATTTTCAGGCTCTAGCACAGCGCAATGTATCGCTCTACCAAGCGTGAAATGACGAGCTTCCTCCTCCTCGGGGATACTTTTTTCAATATGAGTTTTGTAGAATAATTTCTGATCGGCAAAAAATTCTTTTAATTTGCTTGAATTTATTGCATCGATGTCGCAATATTGTTTAAATGGGATTTTTAGTAGTTCAGTTTTCATTTAGTTTTTTCCTTCCAAAAAATACAACCGAATTCTTCAGGATTTTCAATGATATAAATATTTGCAATTTTTCTAGCTTCTAAATTACTGCAAGCAAAATTATCAGTAGGCATACCTTCGCCACATAATACTCTAATTTTTAAATATTTGCAATTTATACATCTATCAATGAGTTTCATTATTTATTTTCCTTGTATAAGATAGGTTCTAATTTTTCCCAGAACCATGCCACCTGAGTGGTTAAGTTATTTATGGCGATTTCTTGCCGTTCAATATGTTTAAGTATTTCTACCATTGTGCCAGCACATTGAGAGATTATCATACGCCCACCGTCATGCAGCCGCTCAGCATCCGCACGCAATTGATCACGCGCCATTGTGGTGTTTTTAATTAATTCAATTAAGTCTTTATTAGTTGTAGTAATTTTAGTTATTTTCCTATCTGAAAATTACACTCAACTGTTTTACCTTCTTTGGTAAACACTGGCGTCACTGCATGTAAACCATCCATATCGCCCACAGCATAATATTGGACATGATTAATGCATGTTGGTTCTACTTGATATTGCAGCATTTTGAAATCTGTGGACTTTCTAATGGGTAAGGGCGATAAGATATAATACCACATTATTATACCGAGAAATGCACCAATAAACATACCTATCAATATTTGATATTCCTTCATTTATTTATCCTTTCTGAAATAATATATAAAAGCGCCAACTGTAATACCAATTAACCAAATTGCTAAAAACATTCCTCCAATGATTGCTACAATGGAGCCTACAATACCTAAGATAACATCCAAAAATATGGCAATAACTTTTAAAAAATTCATAAATAAGTCTCCATTATTGTTAATCTAATTCTAGCTTCCAATTGTTTTGCTTGGCTTATAGTCTTACAATAAGCGCTACACTGGAAGCAATTGCCAGTTTTTAATCCAAAATTAATAGTTAGGTCATATGCAGCCTCATATTTTCCTATTACTGCCTCATATAAATAATTTCCTTGATTTAATTTTAGAGAATGAACATTATTCGTTATTTTTTCCCACTTCATGCTACACCTTCCAATCTAACGGGAGTATCCCGTTTCATATGTTTAATCTTATTAATCTGTTTAAACATTAATTTTTTACCAATTTCATACACAGTATTTGCCCAATTGGATTTGATACCAAATTGCGCAGCCAACGTTCTTATATTTTCTGATTTATGAGCTTGTCGAGTTATATAAAATGCTACAATGCATTGTTCGGTGTGATCATCAGCTAACAGTTGTTTTAATATATCTTTTTCAGTTGATGTAAGCTGTGTATATTTTTTAGTTGACTTAAATCGTGATACAGCAATTCCCTTAACCGACTTACATTCATTTTTAATAATTTTCATTTCACTTATAATTTTTTTCATAATTCTCTCCAAAAATTAATTAAACTAAGCTGCTTTTTTATTATCGTGATCTATTAACTCGAATCCCAAAACCACCATTTTACTAATAATTTCTTGCCGGGTTTCTAAAGTAACAGATTTTTCTATATACCAATTAAGTTTTCTGTTTATAAAAATAAGTGTGTCCATAATCATATCTCCTTGATATTATTAAATTAAAAGTAAATTTTTATTAACCGTCACCGTCACCGTCACCGGAACCGTCACCGTCACCGGAACCGTCACCGTCACCGGAACCGTCACCGTCACCGTCACCGGAACCGTAACCGGAACCGGAACCGTAACCGGAACCGGAACCGTAACCGGAACCGGAACCGTAACCGGAACCGTAACCGGAACCGGAACCGGAACCGGAACCGGAACCGGAGCCGTAACCGTAACCGTAACCGTCACCGTCACCGTCACCGTCACCGTCACCGGAACCGTAACCGGAACCATAACCGTAACCGAGACCATAACCATAAAA
>Ga0210396_10001323_pt1 | contig 27358 bp, 29 predicted proteins | sample IncBWH17OmetaG_FD_155466 | JGI IMG/M metagenome (GOLD analysis project Ga0210396, IMG submission 155466) | Forest soil microbial communities from Barre Woods Harvard Forest LTER site, Petersham, Massachusetts, United States - Inc-BW-H-17-O ... | reverse complement strand
CTCTCATTATACATCAATTTACTTCCGATGAAGTTCAACGAGATGATCCTACGATTTTTAAAACAATTGCATTAGCGGAGGGCGCAAATAGGGTTTACCAACTTGTCGTAACCATTGAGAACCTTGTGGATAAAAAGCATCTACAGTTAGTAATTGATTCGATTATTAGTAATTATTCATGGCTTTTACCGGACTATAGGAGGCTCGAACTACCTTATAATGAAAGAACGTTCATTATGGTCAGTATGATCGAGCATATTGTATGCTTATACGTGCTGGATGAAAAGGCGCTATACAGCTATTCATTCGACTATGAGGTGCCAATTCAATTGAGACGACCATTACCTGTGACTGAACGAGACAATAATACTTTTCTTGGGCCATCGAATTAACCGGTGCAATAAAAATAGGTACAAATGATAGCAAACGATTATTCGGCCATGGATTAGTGATTACGTCATAAATTTTCAAGCTATGTCCTTCATTCTCTCGTCTCCTGACCTATTTGATAGTCCCCACACGCTAAGCGATCGGGAAAAGGCAGAACCCTATTTTGTTTTCTGGCTTACTTTTTCGGAATGTCCCCTCTGGCGATATAAAGACTACCTGTACGATGCACTGGAGGCCTGCTGCACAACCGATGATGCTCCCTTTGAACAGAAAGAAATCCGAAAGAACGCCTTTGGTTTAACCTTTGAGATTATCAAATGCCTGGAAGCCGCAAAATTGCTCTATGATAGAATCGGCAAACCTTCTGACCCGACGGCCCCTAAAATAACTATCTTCCAAGGAACCACCGAAAAGCATTTTACCGATAAATATAGTGACATCGATTCTTTACCATTCGCGCAACTAGAAGCCGCACATGCCTATTTCGCCCGTCGCATGAACTATCATTACGACAAGGCCTCTGAAATGGTCGAAATGATGAGTCGTTGCATCAATCGGATGACCAGTGACACAGGTCGACCCCGTTCCTTATCGATAAACAAACTAAATGGGAGATGGGTGCGTAAAACAAAATGAATCATTTGGATGAAACAATCAGGAAACAGACTAAAATAGCAGACGCTCAAGTCAAAGGAGTTTCTGCACAAACAAAACGGATCAATAAACTATTAGCAGCTGATGGCCGCAGGATAATAGGTCGAGAGATTTGAATATTAATTTGTATCTATGGAATTTCGCGGATTCCTGAGCAGGCCGATGCAGCTGGTATGTGGTCCCTACCTGCTGGAGAGCCGGCTTCGCTACTCCTCCTTATTTGAAAGAGTAAGGGTCCCTAGGAGCGGTGAGCCAGTTTTTTTAAAACAATAACTCCTTGTTACCAATGGAAAAGAAATCAAATGGAAAATCCCAACCTCATGCTCAGGGAATAGACTTTGAAAAGCAGGACTTTGACCATTTTATTAAAGGTAGTCAGAAAGTTATTAAGTTGAGCTTTCGCACCCTCTATATTGCCATGCGAATGTCCAATAGCAGATTCGAAGAACTCATGGAAAGGTATGGATATATTATATATAAAGAATGGCACAAGGCAACCTCTTCAAAGGGTAGAGTATTCTCTTTCCATTTAGTTCGTCCAACAGCTTTTGATTAAACCCCATTCATAGATTGTGCGATCATAAAAGCCAGGGAAATGCAGCCTTTAACCTCGTCATATATGAACAAAGAAAAACATTTTCACCACCAGTTTTTTGCCATTGCTCCAGATGTATTAGATGATCCTTTCGGAGTAATATCCGACATCTGTGAAAATGACTCATTATTTGGAACAAGGAAACAGATCTTCGAACTCTTCAGTGCCGCCATGGGGTGCGAAGATTGGCGTACTGACGATCCCCTTGACAAAGCCAATAGAATGTATCGGCTAAAACTGATGATCCAGATGGTAGAGGTAGTATACTTCCTTGATCATCTCCAGGAGACAGATCAATTGCTCAAATATGTTCAAACTAGTAAATAAAAAATCATCGCATGAAAAATGAAAACGAATGGCAAGACCATTATTCGGTTCTCGATGTTTTAGACAGAAAGGACCCCTTCTTCCCTCTAATGCAGTTCAGCTTTAAGCAACCATTATTCGACACCCGAAAGACGCTTTCCTTGTTATTCCAGTTAGCCATGTCAAATAAAGACTGGTCAAGGGATTGGCCAGATGAAAGGGCTAAGATGGCGGAACTCTCCATTCCGCTACTCCGCCTCATTGAAGCGAGTTATCTGATCATCGAGCTTTGGCAAGACGACAAGTTGACTTATCACTTTGGTCCTGTAAAAAAAGATAAAAATCGTCCACCCTCCAAGCTCAACCGACATGCAAGAAAACAATTGGACCGCCAGTGAACTCACCATTATTTACAAACCCGGTTATAGGGTCGAGAATCCACTCGCCAATACACTGGCTGGTTATATGTTCATTAGATCTGTATGGAACCCAGAACTGTTTCCCCTACAATCACATTGCATGGCATTTTTTCTGGACCGAAAAGGTAGAACTATAGCCTATCGTCCTATCTCCACAGGTTGCATGAGTTCGATCACCATAGATATACGATTGATTGCTTGCCTAGCTGTTCAAATCCTTGCCAGCGATGTAATTACCGCGATAAGTAGACCCTCAGGAAATGTGAATCCTAATGAGGCAGACTTAGAACTTATCAAAAAGCTTAAAGATAGCCTTGACTTCTTGGGGGTCAACCTATTGGATCACTATATCATATCAGGCAACAACTATTTATCCTTCCACGATGAAAAGCTTTTATAACCCCCCATCTCAGGCGACTTAGGTTGCGTGTCTGAGATGACCCATTACGGGATGATGTCCCGTTTATGGAATTTTTCAAATTTACGACTCCTCCTACTTTATTGTAAATCAATTTAATATCATTTGGCACCTCGCTTGGAATTATTGAGGTATAACCGTACAGTATGAAAAAGCTTATCGTTTATATTTTATCCCTGGCAGTTTGTATCGCCGTAAAAGCCAACCCAGGTCCGGTCCCCGGGGCCGGCAGCGCCAAGACCGTCGCCGAGAGCAAGATGCTTGTCAGGGCCGGCGCCATTCGGTTCCAATTCAATAAGTTAGTGACGACCCCCGAGCATACGGATTCCGTACTGGTGATCTTCGACCGGTATGACCACACGGGCGCGGGTGTCATTTATCAACTATATGCCGCCGACAATGAGCAGGGCATCGACGTCTCCAACGTTCCGGCTGGTAAATATTATGTCACCATTCGGTTCGCAGGTTTGCACCGGGATCAGATCGAGAAAGTGATCACGATCAAATCCCAAAAGAATGAGAAGGTCCGTATCGCTCTGGATGATACCGAAGCTTTTTCCAAAAACGATGTTGTGATCCCTGCTTATCGCCCCGACTTTTCCGATCTCACCGTTCGCAAGTAATGCGAGTCATACTCAAAATCCCGCCCCGATTGAAAACACCAAAAACACAAATAACCTCTCTCGCCCTTTGTCTACTTCTGGGCTTTGCCTCAGCGCTTTTCCTGCTCCAATTTATTTTTCATGGCCACGGGTGAGGTAACGCAGGTGCGAGAAATAAGCGCCCAGGTCGCCCAGGCCCTTGTCGCACCGTTTAGACGGGGTTTTCATCGAACAGCCGTTGTACCATCGCCGAATCAAGATAAGCGCGAACTTCTGCAATTTTACCATTTTCAAATCTGCAAAGCCAGCAATACTTGTTGTCGAATCGAAGGCCATTTTTCGCTGTGGCCAGGGAGGCGAGCTCGACTATGGCCCAATCTCCGCACAACATCGCATTGGTAACATGGAGTTGTGTCCCGAAGGGTAAAACTTTTCCCAGCTTAGCAAAAGTGCCGGCCAGGAAATCGGATTTGCTCCGATAATGACCGGCAAGGGGATGATGGCCCTCGACAATCCAATCCACATCATCCGCTACCTGGGTAAAAAATTCCGCTCCATCCCCTTGCTCAAGGTTTTTAAACAACGTACGGACCTTGTCAAGTGAAATGCTTTGATCTCTCTTTTCATTTAATGCTGTCATTGTATTTGGTTTTGTTTTTTACGGTCAATTAACTTGTTATAACAGGAGAAGCCCAAAGTAACAACCAGCGCAACGAGGCAACCCACTACCACACAAATCATTCTCGATAAAGCGATCGACCATTCTTTGTCAATTCCTTGCTTTACTACCACGATAATGAGGGCCGCGAGAGCTGTGCGGATCGCACTCCCAAGTCTCAGAATCGTTCCCACATAAATGACGAGACTGATCCCTATTATAATAAGTAATAAACTATTTAACGGAATAAAATATAAAATCAATCCAACGGTAGATCCGAGGATATTTGCCTTCATCCGATCATACGCCAGTTCGTTTTTGTTTTCAACGGTAAACACAAGTGCTACGGACATCATACTCCAATAAAATGGGTAATTAGGAAAGCGTATATACAAATCATAACAGACGGATGTCCCAATGATGCATTTAAGAATATACTGTCTCATAATCGGTTTCTTACATCAACTCCTTCGCATGTTTATAATTTGCCTTTACCTTTTCAACAACTTCCCAGAACTCTCCTTCCAGTACCATCTTACACATAGCCGTTGCCATTCCCTTGATTTGCTTAAAATCTACCTTCGGTGGCATGGCGAGCGCGTTGGAATCGGTAAAGACATTGACCAGGGCAGGACCATCGTAACCTAAAACCCGGATAATCGTCTCTTCGACCAGGACAGGATCTCTCAATGTAAATCCCTTGAGGCCCATGGCCTCTGCTATCACTGTAAAATCCGGATTGTACATCCTGGTCTGCCATTCCGGTAATCCCATCACTTCCATTTCCAGTTTTACCATCCCCAACGACCGGTTGTTAAAGACAATTATCTTTATCGGAAGCTTGTATTGAACGATGGTAGCCAAATCTCCCATGCTCATAGACAAGCCGCCATCGCCACAGAAAGCGATAACCTGCCGACCTGGACAAGCAAACGCTGCTCCTATCGCCTGGGGCATAGCATTGGCCATAGAGCCATGGTTGAATGAACCCAGCAATCTTCTTTCACCGGTAGCCTCTATATAACGGGCGCCCCAGACACAGCACATCCCGGTATCAAGAGAAAAAACAGCATCGCCGCTCGCAAAACGATTTATGGTATGGGCAACATATTCGGGATGAATAAAGTCTACCCTCCCCTTGTCTTTCACGTAGATCAGCAGGTTACTTTTGACATGCCCATAAAGCTCCAATTCCTGGCGTAAAAAGGTATCATCCGTCTTCTGTTCTATCAAAGGCAGAAGGGCACCGATCGTATCTGCTACCGTACCGCATAAGCCCAGGTCGACTTTCGCCCGCCTGCCGATACGTTCAGCCTTACTATCGATCTGAAGGATCTTGCAAGAACCCGGCATAAAAGGAGTATAGGGGAAATCAGTACCTAACAGGAGCAAAACTTCGGACTTATGCATGCTATGATAGGCCGATGGCAAACCCAATAAACCAGTCATTCCCACTTCATTGGGGTTATCCGGCTGGATAAACATCTTCCCCCTGAAGGAATAGGCGACCGGTGCATGCAGTCGCCTGGATAGCTCCACCACCTCGTCGTGTGCATCCGAACAGCCTATCCCGCAGAAAATGGTAATCTTTGTGTGACTATTCAAGACGCCGGCCAGATCCCTCAGATCCTGATCAGCCGGACGCATTAGCGGTTTGGACGGATAATTGAAAACGGAGCTCTTGCTATTTGCCGCATCCATCTCCGTAAGATCACCCGGCAATCCTATCACTGCCACTCCCCTCCTGGTTATCGCATTTTGAATGCCGGCCTGAAGCATTCGCGGCAATTGTTCCGGTGTTGTCGCTACCTGGTTGTAATAGCTACAGTCATCAAAAAGCTTCATGGTATTGGTTTCCTGAAAATAATCCGATCCGAATTCATGGGTAGGAATGGTCGATGCTATGGCGATTACCGGCGCCCCGGACCGGTGCGCATCGTATAAACCGTTAATGAGGTGTACATGGCCTGGCCCGCTGCTACCCGCGCAACAGGCCAGACCATTCAACTGCGCCTCCGCCGCAGCTGCAAAAGCACCGGTCTCTTCATGTCGTACATGGATCCATTGTATCTTGCCGTTACTGTGACGAACGGCATTATTTACCTCATTCAAACTATCCCCCGTGACGGCATATATTCGCTTGATTCCGGCTTCCGCCAGCATATCGACCAGTTGTTCGGCCACTTTTTTTGCCATTTTTTGCTTTTTTTATGGTATTCTACACGAGGAAATTTTTCCTGGCTGCCTCTAATAATTCCGCCCTGAAGGCCGGGTGGGCGATACTAATGAGTGCCAGCGCTCTTTGAGCGGAGGATTTACCCTTTAAGTTCACGCACCCATATTCTGTCGCCACATAGTGAACGTCCGTCCGGGGAGTAGTTACAGGACCGGACAAGCGACCCGTAATTTTAGAGACCTTGCCATCAGCAGTTGTCGAATGCAAAGCGATAAAGGACTTGCCGCCTTTAGACATATAGGCCCCCCGAACAAAATCAAGCTGCCCGCCGGAGGAGCTGTATTGATGCCCTTTGATGTACTCAGAATTGCATGCACCGGTGAGATCGATCTCCGCCGTTGAATTTACAGAAACCACGTTGTCGTTTTGCGCAATCACATAGGGATCATTGACGTATGATACCGGGTAACTTTCTACTGCAGGATTGTCATTAATAAAATCATAGAGCAGCTGGTTGCCCATAACGAACGTGAACACGCTTTTCAGCCGGTTTATCTTTTTACGCCTGTTATTGACAGCCCCCATTTTGATCAGATCGATCATCCCCGGAGTAAGCACTTCCGAGTGGATACCCAGATCTTTGTGGCCGCTCAATTCTGAACAGATTGCGTTCGGCAATGCCCCGACGCCCATTTGCAAAGTTGCCCCATCGCATACATGTGCGGCTATTATTTTCCCAATCGCATCATCGATCGCATTCGAAGGGATCGGCCTTACTTCTACTAAAGGAGTGGTGTGCTGGGTCACAGCGGTTACCTCCGAAATATGAAGAAGGGAATCGCCAAAAACGCGAGGCATAAGGTCATTTACTTCGACAATGACCTTTTTCGCAGAACGTGCTACAGATGTTATGTAATCATTATTGGTCCCAAAGGTGAAGTACCCGTGTTCATTCATCGGTGATACTGTGGTGATCAGGGTATCGATGCCGATGTCCTCTGAAAGTATTCGCGGGGTCTGAGAAAACGTAGTCGGTACATAGTTCACCACCTTTTTATGATCAGCAAGACCTTCCCTGATCAGATTCCTTTCAATACTGCTCAAGAAAAGGCAATTCAGTTCCAACACATTTAGAAAATCGTATGCCAAAATGGAATTTCCGGCGGGCGACTTCGATTCATTGTAAAATAGCCGGAGCTTGTTGTATTTGCCCGCCCGGATTTTTTCAGCGAGCGCTTTCAACAAAGCGGGTGGCTCCGACACCGCGTTTCCCATGACTATTTTGTCCTGATCTGCTATATAATCGATGGCCCTTTCCGCGGACATCAATTTTAATTTATATTGTTCTTGTGCATTCATAATTTTAATTTCTTAAAAATGTAATGATTTTATGTACTCAATAATTGGCCGCTTCTTCCGGCGATTGGCCTCTTTTATAGATCAACATGGTTCGTTCAAATTCCATTACGAGTACGTTATCCTGGTTAAATCCCTTGGTTTTCACGGTCACGATGCCCTGTGTCGGCCGGCTTTTGGATTCTCGTTTCGAGAGCACGGTCGACTCGGCATATAACGTATCGCCGGCAAATACCGGGGCCGCACATCTTACTTTGTCCCAGCCCAAATTGGCCACTACCTTGCTGCTGACGGTATGCACACTCATTCCCGTCAACAAGGATAGAGTAAGCGTACTGTCAACCAACGGATTGCCCCATTCCGTTTTCGAGGCATAGACAGTGTCAAAGTGCAGCTGCTGTCCATTCATGGTCAAAAGACAGGTCCAGATATTATCCGTTAGTGTAATTGTCCGGCCGGGACGATGTTCGAAGACATCACCTTCCGTGAAATCTTCAAAATATAACCCAAAGGTTTCCCGGAACCTGTTCTCCCCGATAAGCTTGTACATTGAAATTGACTTTTCCATGATCTGTGTTTTATAGTTTATTGTTTAAAAATTCAGCTTTTGCTATCACTTTTTTCGCTTTAACGGCCATCGCATGATCGACCATTTTCCCATTTAATACGCCTACCCCTTTTTGGGCCATGGCTATGATCTCCTTCGCTTCTCTAACCTGCTCACCGGTGGGTGTGAAAATGCGATTGATGACGGCAAGTTGGGCGGGATGGATGGCAGCCTTTGCCGTAAAGCCCAGGGATGCAATCTTATTCGTCTCCTTTTCAAGCGCCACGGGATCCTTTAAATCGAAGAAAGGGGAATCGATCACTTCCAGTCCGGCTGAAGCCGCCGCGGTAACCAGCTGAGTCCGGGCTACCAGCAGGTTGTCATAAGTATTCGCACAACCCAAGTCGGAGGAAAGATCCGCTGCACCAAGTACCAAGGCCGAGAGCCCGAAGCCAGGCATAACAATGTCGGCTAAATTGGCAAGCGCATAGGCAGTCTCTATTAAACCGATTACTGCAGTTTGTTCTGCTATTTCCGGGATCAGCTGGTTGATGATCCTGAGCTCGTAATGCGATTCCAGCTTTGGTATTACAAGGGCTGCAGGCAGCGTTTCCATCCCGGATAAAAGAAGTAGATCTTCAACGCCGGCGATCGTTTTAAGACTATTGATCCTTACCCCGGTAAGTTTTTTATCATTTCTTTTGCTGCTAAAATAGCTTTTGATATTGTTCCTCGCAGCCTCTTTATTACTTACAGAAACGGCATCCTCAAGATCAAAAATAACAAGGTCAGCATCCGAAGAGATCGCTTTTTCAAATATTTGGGGCTTATCGGCCGGTGTGAATAAAAAGCTTCTGATGTTTAAATGACGTGGCATTTTGTATTGTTTTTTTTAGTTATCTTTTTCTACCCTTCCGCGCGTTTGATGGCATCGTCATCAGGCCGGTCTATCTTGGCTTTTTCAAATGCGGATGTCTCGGGCAAAGCAACAAATACCGAGGAATAGTGATCGATCTCGATGCTGCCCTTGGAAAGGATAAAGTCGAGTACATGGCCGCCCCCTGTTTTTGCCTCGTTAAGAAAATGCAGGTGGTAGCCGGCCACTGTTAATCCCTGGGCATAATCAGGCGACCGATACCCCACCAGCGTTCCCTGTACATTGCAAAAAGTAAAGGTCGTCTGATCTTCTGCCGCCTCTGCGAGTCCCCTGGCAGGCTCTTGCCGTTTGGATACCGTTCGGGTAGTCACACTTAAAAAGGTTCCGTCTACCCGGATGGCAAAAAAGAGGTTTTTCGTTTTTACCAATTTGTCCACCAGCTCCTGGAATTCCTTCCAGGTCAGCGGGGCCGTCACATCCCTGACGATCTCCGCCTTAAAAAAGCAGACAGCCGCGAAAGGAGTCTTTTGAGAAGGATCCACCTCTGCCGCAGTCCCATCGGATCTTAGCTGGTAGAATTTGCCATCGAACCCGATCATTTCCCCATCCAGGTCATTGAAGGTGCCCAGACCGAAGTCTCCGTATCCAGCCAACTTCTCAAAGGTGACTTCACCTTCGGTCACCCCTGCCATCAGTGCGCTCATAATGGAAGTTTGATAAATTTCGCGGGAGTTTGTATCGAGGATAGGCATAGTTAATAATTAATGGAACATGTCCGGGTGAAGTGTTTTTCCTATCTCCAGGTTACCACTATAATCTATCGGAATTTCTACGACCACGGGTCCGGGCGTCTCCAGTGCCTTCTTCAAGACGGATGCTAACTCGCTGCAGTTTTTGACCCTCATGCCGACAGCCCCAAAGCTTTCCGCATATTTGACAGTATCGATCGGCCCGAACTCGACCCCGGAGGCCCGGCCATATTTCATCTTTGCCTGGAAGGCGACCATATCGTAGGTGCCGTCTTTCCATACGAAATGGACAAGGTTGGCTTTCAACCGGACCGCAGTTTCCAGTTCCATGGCGGAGAAGAGAAAGCCGCCATCTCCCGAAATGGAAACCACCTTTTCATGCGGGTTGACCAGACAGGCGCCGATACCCCATGCCAATCCTACCCCGAGCGTTTGCTGCCCATTGGAGATGAGCATGCGGCGCGGTTCGAATGACAGAAAGTTCCTGACCATCCAGATATAGTTCGAACCAATGTCACAAGCGACGGTTACATCATCTCCGATGAGTCGTCTCAACGACTGGACAAACTGCAAGGGATGAACAAGATTCCCGGCTAGCTTGGGAGCATGTTGTATTTTATCAAAGAATGCGGCTATTAGGGGCAGGGCGTCGGGATAGACATCAATTTTTTGCGACTTCAAATGAGTGCTCAGCAGGCTGATAGAATCCGCCAGATTCCCGAGTAATTCAATCGCCGGTCTGTAATAGTTATCAACTTCCGCGAGGACCTCGCTTAGGTGAATAATGGCCGCTTTGCCGTCGGGGTTCCAGGCTTTTGGCTCGTACTCTACGGGGTCGTAGCCGATAGTGAGAATTATATCTGCTTTGGACAGCAGGATGTCCCCGGGCTGGTTGCGGAAAAGGCCGATACGTCCCGCGAAGCAAGACTGCAAGTCCCGCGAAATGACCCCCGCCCCCTGGAAGGTTGCAACAACAGGAAAGCGGCAGGAAGTTAAGAGCTTCCGGATTGCTTTCGTTACGGCCGGCTCCGAAGCGCATTCCCCCAGGAGAATGACAGGCAAGCGGGCAGATTCGAGCATTTTGACCGCCATTTGAATATCGACGGCATTTGCAGGCCCTGTCTTTGGTGACTGGATCGCCATCGGTCTGGCAGTGGTAGTTTCCGCCTGCACGTCCATTGGCAGGCCGACGAAGGCGGCTCCTTTTCGTGGAGCCCCGGCGATCCGGTAGGCATTATTGAGTATCTCCGGCACGCTTTCGGCGCTTTCCGCCTGGACCGCATATTTAGTAACCGTTTTCATCAGGGCAATTGCCTGCATGGACTGATGCGTCCTTTTGGCGTCCTGGTTCCGGGCGACCGCCCCTCCGATGGCTACGACAGGATCTCCTTCCGTTGTGGCCGTGATCAGGCCGGTCGCAAGATTCGAAGTTCCGGGTCCTGAAGTGACCAGGCAAACGCCAGGCCGGCCAGTGATCCGACCGATGGCTCCGGCAATAAAGGCGGCGTTCTGTTCGTGACGACAAACGACGAGCTCGCGACAGCCATACAGCTCATCAAAGACCCGGTCGATCTTTGCTCCCGGAATGCCCAGGATATGCTTGACATTTGCTTCTCGCAGACATTGGACGGTCAATGCTGCTCCACTTAGTTCTTCCATAGTTCTCTCTTGATAGTTAATGGGCATGAGGAGCCGAAGCTGCCGCTTTAATGATCAGCTTCGCAACATCCTGGGGATGGGTTTCAAACACCGAGTGACTGGCTCCCGCTATTTCAACCGTGTAGCTGCCGGCTCTTTTGGCATACATCCTTTCCAGGTCCGGGTTGATGATCCGGTCGGACTTTGCTACCATATACCAGCTGGGTTTCAACCGCCAGGCGGCGACCTGAATAACGAAATGAAATACTGCATCAGCCGGAAGCACTTGGGAGTGCGCCATAAACTCGGCTTGTCTTTTTGGAACGTCTGCGCAAAAATCCGCATGAAAACTGGATGGCTCAATATAGTCGAAATCCTCTGCTGTTTTCTTCAGCGATTGATAGGCCGACGGATACAACTTTCCATTGCCGGCTTCTGTCTCCCCCTTGTCCGGCGCATGCGCCGCAATGTATACGAGTCCTGCGACATGCGGATCATTACCGGCTTCGGTAATAAGGGATCCGGCATAGCTATGACCGACCAAAATGCAGGGCCCGTTCTGCCTTTCAAGGACCGCTAATATGGCATCCTCGTCCCTGGCAAAAGAAGTGAGCGGCTCCTGGACGATGGTCACGTTGTAGCCGGCCTTTGTCAGTATATCGTAAACGGGCTTCCATCCGGAACCATCTACGAAAGCGCCATGAACGAGCACGATATTTTTGATGCCCGATGCCGTATCCTTGTTCAATTCTGGTCCGCTGGTTAAATTTTTGCCGGTTTTCGCGTATCCGTTAGCGTTCAGCAGCAGCGAAAGAACGATCGCAATGCCGGAGATTTTCATTGTTCTCATGATCCTTTTTTTTAAATATGGAATTGGTCAGACCAATTTGATGCCAACACGTAATAAGTTGATTTCAAAAAACTTACAAAAGAAAAGAGCTTTTGAAGTTTATTGTATTTCGGAAATAGCCGAGTCCCTTGCGAAATAAAGGAAGGAAGGTTTCAGCGAAGATCACCGGGGGCCGTATTTTGCGTGAGGTAAGGTTTTAGGCAGATCTGTCGTGCTACCTGGATATAGGCTTCAGTGGTTTCGAGTCTTATTCCGACCATTTTTGCAATCTCAATTTGAGGATACCGGTCGATCACATAGAGATTGAAAACCGCCCGAAGTACGGGGGGTAGTTCCCGGATGCTTGTAATTAGTTCGCCAAATAACGCCGGCGTCTCCGGGAAAAGCGGAAGCCGCCCTTTCCGGAAGGGGGTCGGGCTGGCCGGGAAATGGTCAGGCTCACGCAGATCTGCTCTCGCCTTGAAATCATGCATGACCGCTTCGATGATTTTTGATTTGATCCATTCTCTCAGCGCAAGATCCACGTACTTTTTATCATCATGTTTGAAACCGCTGAAGTTGCGGAAAATCGTTAGAAACGTATCGTTAGTCAGCTGCATGGCCTCTTCATAGGAGTCCATATAGCGAAAAGAAATCCTAAGAGCGTATCCATAATATCGTTCATAGAATAACCGTTGACTACGGCGGTCGTACTTGCGACATCCCTGGACGATTTGAAGAAGACGATCCATTCGATTGAATAGTAAGTTTGACAATTAGTTCCATTCAATTTGATGCCAATATTCAAATAAATGCAAATCAATTTATTACGTCGTATTTGTGCTAAATTTTTATTCGGTATTTCGTAAACTGGCGTTGGAAAAACGACATAACGCAAAACCTCGAAATATGCAAAATCAATTTCCGAAGTGGGGGCCGCCACTCACAAAGGACGGAGTGAGCGGCAACCCTTGATATTTGTGTCGGCAACCCTTTCCCTTCTTTTCATTAATTTTGGATTTATTCCTGTACTACCCACTGTCTATGGCCCCGTTTAGCTCCCATACAGATGAAGAATTATTACAACTTATGCAAGAAGGCGAAGAAGCTGCTTTTACAGAGTTGTATAATCGATATTGGCAAAAATTACTGGCGAGGGCCGTGATGCAGCTGAAATCCGTGGAGGACGCAGAAGAACTGCTCCATGATGTTTTTACCCGGCTTTGGCGACGTCGGGGCACCATCCAATTACAATTTGGGTTCCACACGTATATAGCCGCCATCCTCAAATATGAGATCCTCCATATGTTGGCGGATCGGAAGAAGAAGCGGCTCCGGGGCCGGGCCAGTTTCATGGATTTGTCTTCGCCCGACTCATTCGAACGATCAGCACCGGACCATTCCACGGAACAACGGCTCGATTTTCTGGACCTGCAGCGACAACTGGAGGCATCGGTCCGCCGGCTGCCGGAGAAATGTCAACTGGTATTCCGGCTCAGCCGCGAAAAAGGGTTGTCGGAAAAAGAGATCGCGGAGAACCTGCAGGTCTCTACCAAAACGGTGCAAAATCACATCCATCGTGCCTTGCAAATCCTGAAGAATACTTTCCGGCAGCCGTTCCGATTCTTTCTATAGCGTTCAAGGAGCGTCAGGCAACCCAATACAGATTCCGTGCGATTCAATTTTGTTAATCGGAGAGGAAAATAACGGATGGGTCACTAATTTTGCATTGTAACCGAAACTGCCTAAATGAGAATAGCACCGATCTTATTGCTCATTACCTGGCTGCTCACCGGTAACCGGCTACTTGCCCAGGGTATCAGCCTGTCTGAAAAAAATGCCCCGTTGGAAGAGGTGTTCCGGCATGTTGAACGCCAGAGCGGTTATGTGTTCTTCTTTGACGTCGCCTGGCTGGAGAAGGCGCAGCCAGTGACGCTTGAGTTAAGGAATGTTTCTTTGAGCACGGCATTGGAAGCAATATTTCAGCATCAGCCCTTGAACTGGGCCGTCGCGGGCAGGAATATTGTCGTCGGTCTCCGGACGGATTCCACCACCAAAAAGGAAGCAGTTCTCAAGTCTCCGCCACGCGGAATGTATGGCCGGGTGACCGATAGCCTGGGCAAGCCGCTGGCAGGCGCTTCCGTAGAGATCAGGGGAAGCCGGTGGGCCGTCAGAACGGATGAGGCTGGTCATTTTTTTCTGCCCGGCATACAACACAAGGTCCCTTTAATTATTACCTATGTCGGATATGAGACCCGGGAGCTCTGGTTGTCGGACTCGGCGCATTCCGGGGAAGAAGGCGGTAGCGCGGATACCTTGATCCGTACATCCGATATCGTCCTCCGGCGCGGCGGCGGTCCCCTCGACGAGGTACAGGTCGTCGCCTACGGGAACACAACCCCGCGGCTCAGCACGGGCACCATCTCCACGGTCCATTCCGATGCGATCGCTCAAAATCCGGTGCCGGACATATTACAGACCCTCCAGGGCAGGATGCCTGGGCTGTTCATCACCCAGGAAACGGGTCTTCCCAACGGAGCGTTTACCGTTCAGGTCCGTAGTTTCACTACGTTCACGGAACAGCAGCCCTTGTATGTCGTAGACGGGGTCCTATTTCCGGCAGACGGGCCATTGCCATTGATCGAAGGCACTTCCGTACCTAACCCGCTTAGGGGAGGGAATGCGTTAAACTACCTGGACCCGTCGGTGATCGCCAGCGTGAGCCTGCTACAAGGAGCAGATGCCACGTCCATCTATGGGTCGAGGGGGGCTTATGGCGTGATCCTTATTACTACGAAAAAAGGGCGACCTGGAAAGCCCCGGTTGACAATGGATTACTACTCTGGGATTACCGTCGCGGGGATCATGGCTAAATTGATGAATACGCAGCAATACCTGGATCTGAGGCGTGAGGCGCTAAAAAATGATAATGTACCGGTGAGCGCTCTTGACCTGGATCTCAACGGGACCTGGGATACCACCCGTTATACCGATTGGCAGAAATTGATGATCGGCCATCACGCACGGACCGACAAGATCAACCTCTCTTTTTCCGGGGGCAGTGAACAGACGAGTTACCTGGCTGGTGTTTTTTTTAGCGATCAGCAAAATATCGAACGGGCTAAGGGATCCGTCCGGGCCGGGGGTTTGCACGGCAATTTCAACTATATAACCCGGGATAAGAAATTGTCTTTGATCTTCTCCGGCTATTTATCTACCAACGTGGATGATATGGTGCCGGACGATTTTTCGGCGGCTGGTAATCTGGAAGTCAACCCCGCCGCGCAGACCGCCCCGAATGCACCTCCTTTTTTCCAGCCGGACGGAACCCTCAACTGGTCTGCCGGCTCCAATCCCGTATCTTCTTTAGTCATCCACTATAAAAACAGCACCCAAACGCTGATCGCCAGTACCGACCTGGCCTATAAGCCGGCGCCCGGCCTGTCCCTGAACCTACAGGGCGGTTATACGCTTTTATCCTGCAAAGAACAGCGGGCTGAGCCATCCACCTATTTTGACCCGGCCCTTTTCACGCCCAGTCTCACCAACAGCATACTCAATTCTTATAAGATCCATACCTATACGATCGATCCGAATATAAGGTATCAACGCCGGCTGGGACGCATTGGGAAAGTCGAATTAAAGGCCGGGGTGACTGTGCAGGAGCGGGTCGAAGAGCAGGACGAGATCACCGGAAGAGGTTTTGTTTCAGATGCCCTGTTAGGGGATCCGTATGCCGGCGATCCTGCCAGTTTATCGGTCAGCAGGGATCTCGAGCCATCCCGGTATCTTGGCTTCTTTGGGGTCTTTAATTATTGCTGGGATGATAAATATATCCTCAACGTGAATGCGCGCCGGGACGGGTCTACGAAATTCGGGCCAGACAGACAATTTGGCAATTTTGGTTCGGTGGGGGTTGCCTGGTTGGTAAGCGAGGAACCCTGGTTTAAAAAGAGGCTGCCCTTCGCCCATTTTTTCAAAATAAGGGGCAGCTATGGCTCGATAGGTGGAGATGGTATTCCCAATTACCAATATATCACTACCTATACAGAGGGCGTCGGTTACCAGGGCGGCGCCACGCTGGTTCCGAACCAGGTCGCCAATCCCCGCTTGCAATGGGAGACCAACCGGGATGCGGAGATCGCGCTCAGCCTGGAACTGCTCAATGGTCGGATCTACGCGGAAGGAACCTATTATTCCAATAGGACCTCTAACCAGCTGGCCCCGCAAAACCTGTCTTCCGCAACGGGAAATACTGCCTTCCTGGAGAACACGCCGGCCCTGATCCGGACCCATGGGTTCGAGTGGGTACTGACCATGCAGAATATCCGGACCCGGGATTTCTCCTGGACTACTTCCTTTAACATCAGCACACCCCGGAGCAAACTGGTCTACTTCCCGAGTCAGGCTGCCAACGGGTTGATCGATTATTCCTCCTATATCGGCCGGCCGATCACCGGTGTGATCCTTTATAATTATGCGGGGGTCGACCCCGCCACCGGTCGCTATCAATTTATCAACGCTCAGGGGGTCAAGGGGTCTTTCCGGCCATTTTTGGATCCCATACCACTGGGTTTCAATGACCATACACAGTTCCTGGACCTGGCCCCCAAATATTATGGCGGTTGGCAGAACAGCCTTCGCTACAAACGGTTCACGATGGATCTTCTATTTACGTTTGTCAACCGGGTCGGGCTGACTTTTCAGGGACGTCAGGTATCGGTTCCCGGGCTATTTGATAACAATGCTTCGACGATGGCTCTCGGGCGATGGAGAAAATCGGGGGACCGGGCCGAGGTCGCCGCTGCCAGTGAAGGCATCAATGCGCTGGCCAACCAATTGAATTTTAAATCCAGCACAGGCGCCTATGGCAAGGCTGGTTATGCCCGGCTCGCCAATCTCAATATAGGATATAGTTTCACGGGGGCCGTCCTGGAAAGATCCCATATCAGCAGCATGCGGGTATACCTGGCGGGACAGAACCTGATGACCATCACCGCCTTTAAAGACCTGGACCCCGAAAACCTGGGAACCTATGGGTATATGGGGCCTTTGCGGGTATTGACCGGAGGAATTAACATAACTTTCTAAATGCCATTGCCATGTCATTCGGCTGTAACGATAAAGTCTTTATTCATCAAACCCTTTGCAGGGTCCGTCGTCTTTCGGCAGTCCTGCTGTCCCTGGTGCTGTCCCCGCTGTTGTTCACGGCGGGTTGCAAAAAGTATCTGACCGTCCCGCCTCCTGTTGACCAGGTCGTTGGTAACGGGGCCTTTGCCAGCGATAGTTCCGCCGCCGCCGTACTCAACGGGATCTATACACAACTCCTCCTGGATAATCTATTCCAGGGCAATATGGGGATCGGGTATGATGCCGGATTATATACGGATGAGTTGCAAAGCCTTGTTTTGCCTTCCGACCAGAACTTTTATGCCGATGCGCTAAACGCCAATGCTTACCTGCAACTCTGGCCCGATCTTTACCAGGAGATCTATGCGTCCAACCTGGCTATCGAAGGTCTGACCTCTTCTTCTTTGACGATGCGCGATCAATTATTGGGGGAAGCCTATTTTTTGCGGGCCTTCCTGTATTTTTATCTCACTAATTTATTCGGGCCCATCCCCATCGCTATCCAATCGGATGTTGAAACGACAAACCGGCTGGCCCGCAGTCCGCAGGCGGACGTTTATCAGCAGATCATTGCCGATCTGAAGCAGGCGCAGTCCTTATTGGATAATTTCTACCACGATCAGGATGGGGCGCTTACGGATAACCGTGGCCGGCCGAACCGGATGGCGGCTACCGCCTTGCTATCCCGGGTTTATCTGTATACCCAGGACTGGGCCAATGCCGATGCCCAGGCAGGACTTGTGATCGGTGCTGCATCCTCCTATGAACTGGTCCCGCCTGCCCTGACTTTTTTGACCGGCAGTAAGGAGACCATCTGGGGAATGGAATCCGTTCTGGCCGGCGTTACGCTATTACGGGATGCGCAGGTTTATTACACCTTTCCGGGTACCCATAAGGCTGTCTGCCTGGACAGCGCCCTTTTCAGCGTTTTTGAGCCGGGAGACGCCCGGTGGACCAATTGGGTAGGTGTCTCGCACGTAGCCGCCACGGCGACGCAACCCGCAACCGATTATTATTTTGCTTATAAATATAAAGATACCGCGCTGTCCCCTTCACCTGCCGGAACCATCTCCCTGCTGAGACTGGCAGAAGTATACCTGATCCGTGCCGAGGCAAGGGCCCAGCAGGGGGACCTGGCCGGAGCGGCTTCCGATCTAAATGGTATTCGGGCGCGGGCCTCGCTGGGCGGAACTACGGCGGCGACACAATCGGAACTGCTTGCGGCTATCGCGCACGAACGGCAGGTAGAGCTCTTCCTGGAAGAAGGGCACCGGTTCTTCGATCTCCGACGAACGGGCCAACTGGATGCGGTGATGACACGGATGGCGCCCGTAAAGGGGAGCTCCTGGAGTGCGTATAAACAATGGTGGCCGATCCCGATAGCGGATATCCAGGCGGATGCGAACCTCACCCAAACACCGGGCTATTAAAAATAAATTTTCCGCTTCAATAGGTGCCCGAGCCCTTTTTACCCCGCTATATAGAAAAGACATCCCCCCATGGGGCAATTATCACCCGGAGAAATCGAAACGCTGGCCAAAAAATGGCTGGACGGAAGCATTACGCCGTCGGAAGCATTGGTATTTGACCAATGGTATGAACAAGTGGTGGATCCGACCCTCGTGCTTGAGACGGGAGATAAGGATGGCGAAGCCTTCAGGGCCCGGTTGCTGGAAAGAATAAAGGCCACGGTTGCCGCAGGGGGGGAGCGTGGGAAACTGATACCGATGAAGCGAAACATCTGGCCGGCGCGGCTGGCGGCGGTCGCCTGTATCATCCTGTGTGTGGCGGGCATCTGGCAATGGGCCCGCGTACAGGAAAACACCGCTTCCGGTGTTGCCGGTCCCCTCTCCCAAAATATCCTGACGACGGAACGAGGCAAACAAGCCCAGCTGCTGTTACCGGACGGCACACGGGTATGGCTGAATGCCGCCTCCTCCCTTACCTATCCGGCGGCGTTCAATAGCCGGGAAAGAACGGTCACGCTAACGGGGGAAGGCTACTTTGAAGTGGTGCACAATGACAAGATGCCGTTCAGGGTAAAAGTGGGTAGCCGGGAAATCGAAGACCTGGGGACCCATTTTAACGTTCATGCCTATGCGAGTGAGTCCGGTTTTAAAACCACCCTGCTCCAAGGATCGGTCAGGATCGGTCCTGTTGTGTTGCAACCGGGGGAGCAGGCCAGCGTCGATGATAAGGGAGACGTGAAAGTTCTTAAGGGAGCGGATCTGGAGCAGGCGGTCGCCTGGAAGAATGGCATGTTCCAGTTCGACCATGCGGACCTGAAAGTTGTCATGGGCGAGTTGAGCCGTTGGTATGGGGTGGATGTCCGGTTCGAGGGCAATGCGGCGTCGAGACAGTTCGGAGGCAAGATCTCGCGGTTGAGCAGTCTGCAGGAAGCCTTGCAGGTATTGGAGCTAAGCAAAGTGCATTTCAGGATCGAAAAAAAGGTTATTGTCGTATTGCCTTAAAAATTGAAAATAGATTTGTACCTAAGACTAGCTATATGCAAGATCAATTCAATAATGGGGAAGAGATTTATATAAAGGAAGAGTTGCAGACAGCCCACAATTGCGCGGATTTTATCGGAGACTGCCCCTGTATTCAGAAAATATTTCGCCTGGTTCAACTGGTTTCGGGATCGGACAGCACCGTATTGGTCCTGGGGGAGACCGGCACCGGAAAGGAATTGGTCGCCCGGGCCATACATAATAAATCCCCGCGCAAAGGAAAGTCGATGATCAAGGTGAATTGTGCCGCCTTGCCCGCGAACCTCATCGAAAGCGAACTATTTGGTCACGAACGGGGAAGTTTCACCGGCGCCATCGAAAGAAGGATTGGTAAATTTGAACTGGCGGGCGGAGGGACCATATTCCTGGATGAAATCGGGGAAATGCCGCTGGAATTGCAGGTTAAATTACTAAGGGTTCTCCAGGAAAAAGAAATAGAACGGATTGGCGGGAGGACTACGATTAAAGTAGATACACGGATCATAGCCGCCACGAACCGTGATTTGGAAAAGGAAGTCTGGGAAGGCCGGTTCAGACGCGATCTATATTACCGCTTGAACATATTTCCGATCCCGTTGCCGCCGCTTCGGGAGCGAAAGGAAGATATCCCCTTATTGGCCTCCCATTTTATAAATAAGTTAGCAAAAAAAACCGGCAAAAAAATTGAAGCGGTGTCCAAGAAAGTGCTCAACGAGCTTATCAGGTACGATTGGCCGGGCAATATCCGGGAAATGGAGCACTTGATCGAGCGCAGCATGCTGCTTACCACGGGAACTACGATCAGCCATATAGATTTGCCGTCCCCCAGAACTACCTCTTTATCCACTGCTCCTGCTAACGTGCCGCTGAAAACTATCGATGAGATCGAGAGGGACCATATTTTGGCTATCATAAAATATTGTGGCGGTCAAGCTTCCGGGCCTGGTGGCGCCGCCGAAATATTGGGCGTTCCCAACAGCACCTTGCACTCCAAAATGAAACGCCTGGGAATAATAAAAAAGCATATCAGCGAGTAGGTGCATCTATAATAGCTGAATATCCTCCTTCCTTTATTTCGCAAGTATATCGGCTACTTCCGAAATACGATCAACTTCAAAAGGACCATTCTCTCCGTAAGTCATTTTAAATCAATTTACTACCAACTGGCACCATATTGGTCTGAAAAATATCCTATTCCCAAAAAAATAAAAATATTCATGATGAAGACAACGACAGAGAATAAATCGCATCCGAACGCCACCGTTATCGACTCAGTGATCTATCGTGACATCTTCAGCACAAGTGCTATGAGGGAGGTCTGGTCCGATGAGACGCGTATCCAGCGTTACCTGGATTTTGAGAAGGCACTTGCCCTGGTGCAGGGACGTCTTGGGGTCATTCCCGCGGAAGCCGCCGAAGAGATCACGAAACATTGCAACGTCAGCGAGATAGATTTCTTACAATTAAAGACCGCGACGGAGCATATCGGCTATCCGGTTCTTGGGGTCGTCCGGCAACTGACCGCCAACTGCAAGAAAGATCTGGGCCAATGGTGTCATTGGGGCGCCACGACACAGGATATTACCGATACTGCGACCGTCCTGCAGATCCGCGCCTCACTGCTTCTTGTGGAGGCCGATCTCGATGCGATCATCCAAACCTTGTCTCATATGGCGCTGGTACACCGCCATACTCCGATGATCGGCAGGAGCAACTTGCAACAGGCCGTGCCCCTCACATTTGGGTACAAGGTGGCGGTATGGCTTGCCGGGTTCCACCGCCATCTTGAACGATTGCATCAAATGAGAGATCGGGTACTCATTGCTGAATTCGGTGGCGCGGTTGGTACGCTGGCTTCGCTGGGCAATAGCGGGCTGCCAGTGCAGAAGGCCCTCGCGGAGGAGCTTGAGCTAAAACAACCCCCGATAGCCTGGCACACCATTCGTGACACTATAGCGGAAGTCGGCTGCTTTCTCGGATTGGTTTGCGGTTCTTTGGATAAGATCGCTACTGATGTAAAGGTCATGATGATGACGGAGCTAACTGAAGTGCAGGAGCCAAGTGGCGGTGGCGGCCGGGGTGCATCCAGCACCATGCCGCAAAAGCGAAACCCCATCTCCTGTGCCTATATTACGGCATGCAGTGCCGTCGTCCGGCAGCATGCCGCGAGTCTTCTATCCGCCATGAGCGCGGATTTCGAACGGGCAACGGGGCCATGGGAGATTGAATGGCTTGTACTGCCGGAGATCTTTTGTTTTACCGCCGGAGCTTTGTACCAGGCCAGGTATATGCTGGAAGGATTGGTCGTACATGGCGATAACATGATGAAGGACCTCAAGCTTACAGATGGCCTCGTCAATACGGAAGCTGTGATGATGGCCTTAGGTCCCAGAATGGGCCGGGGAGAAGCCCACGACAGGCTGGCAAAGATTTGTATCGCTGTTGCCGAGGGCAAGGGGCGGCTCCTCGATCTACTATCAAAAGACACGGAGATTGCAAAATATTTTAATCGAAAGGAGCTTGAACAGTTGCTCGAGCCTACAAATTATCTTGGCAATTCGGGAGAAATGGTCGATCGTGTCCTGGCCACCAGGTGACAAGCCTATTCCTTTAGTCATTCCACACTTTTCACCAACCAAAATCATTCAACCATGTATTTTGCCATTCTTTGCTTCGATCGCCCGGGATTGGGCGAATTGCGGGAGGTAACAAGACCCGAACATCTCAGATATCTGAAAGAGCATCACGAAAAGATGCATTTGGGCGGCCCTTTTGAAAATGATGAAGCGGGCATCATTGGTACGCTCTTTATTATTAACGCCGAAAGCCATGCGGCTGCATGGGCGTTCACTGCAAATGAACCATTCCATAAAGCCGGACTCTTTGAGACGGTGATCGTCCGGCGGTGGAGACAGATGCAGCCGGAAGTTGCCCCGGGTGCGAATGCGGGTAGCCTCACCGAAGGAGAAATGCAATTGAAACAGGAGGGCATAACAAAATGATCAACCTGATTCTTCAGGGCATAGTACCCGTGGTTTTCGTAATAGTCCTGGGGTTCTATGCCGGTCGGAAAAAATTCATCAGCGACGACGGAGCAAAGAATTTCTCAACCCTTATTCTGAATTTTGCCTTGCCCTGTCTGCTATTCGTGAACATATTCGACTTCACACCGAAACAATTAGAGAATGTCTCGTTCATTCTTACACTTGCGCTGTCGCTGGTCCTTCCGTTTGTTTTTGCCATCATCATTGGACTATGGATCTTTAAGGCACCAATTGCCGAAGCCGGTCTGTTTGCGAGCAATTGCGGGTTTCCGGATATGGCATTTTTTGGATTGCCTGTTCTCGTTGCTTTAGCCGGGGCAAAGGCCCTGCTACCAGTGATTATGGGGGATCTGGTCGGAAACGTACTCATTCTCCCGGTGATTATTTTTATGTCGCAGCAAGGAGTAACGAATCAGCATGGGGGAAAGCCAAAATCTTTCCTGCACCATCTGTTAACCACTTTGGAACAACCGCTGGTTTGGGCGCCCATTCTTGGTCTGGTCCTCGTACTTATGCATATCTCGCTTCCTTCACTCGTCAGCGATTCGCTAAGGCTTTTCGGACGGGCCACGGGTGGGGTTGCCCTCTTTACCCTCGGCGTACTATTGTCCCGGCTAAAGCTCAGGATGGATCGGTCGATAGCCGCCGTTGTCATTCTAAAGAATTTGGTCATGCCGGCCCTTGCGTTGGGTCTATCCCTATTGTTTCATCTCCAACCGCCACTGGCCAGGGGCGCGATCATTGCCATGGCCTGTCCCTGCGCCACCCTCGGAGGCATGTTGTCTGCCAAGTTGCAGATCGGCCAAAATACGATCCCGGCCCAGATATTAGCAAGTAATATTTTCGGCGTAGCCTCCATGGCATTCTGGATTTTTATAGCAGAAAAATATTAAACCATGATACGCATTTCAAGAGTATGGATGCTATTAGTTCTACCGCTCCTCCTTTTTCTAAGTTGCAACCAGTCTTCAGGAAACCGCGCCGACTTACAGGCCCGCATAGATGATCTTCAAAACCAGCTGGATTCGGTGTATGTTCCGGGATTCGGCGAAATTATGAACGGAATTGTGCAGCCGCATCATTATAAACTCTGGCTCGCCGGCCGGCATCAAAACTGGACGCTTGCAGAATACGAAAGGCACCAATTATTGGGTGGCTTTCTGAGAATCCAGAAATATCACAAAAATACCTCGGAAGCCAACGCCGTACCGATGATCTATCCAGAAATGGAGGCCCTCAAAAAGGCAATTAGTCAAAAAGATTCGCTCGCGTTTCGCCAACATTTTGTGCTATTGACCCAAACTTGCAACAATTGTCACCAGGTAACAAAACATGAATTTAACATCATCATAGTTCCGGCTACTCCTGAATATGGTAACCAACAATTTTAACGCAAGCATCTTTGCTTCCGCTCAGACCTTTACTTTAAAAAGCAAGGAGATCGGATCTATGGCTAGGTCGCCCAGACCTTGTCGCCCTTTTTGTAGGGGACGTTGCCGTCGAAGCGGCCGGGTGTCTCGATGTAGCGGCAGGCCTTTGTCGCACCGGGCTCGGAGGAGAAGTAGCCCCAGATGGTGAGCTGTTTCAGCATCTTGAAATAGTGCTTGTTCTTGTCGTCGTATTTGGGATCGCGGGCTTCCTTGTCGAGCTTTACGAGGAGGTCGTGGCGCTGCTCCGGCGTAAGGTCCATGAACTTTTGGTCCCGGAGGGATTGAAGGCCTCTAGTGAAGACATCCTGGTCCTCAGGGGTATAACAGTCGGTGACGATGACCTTCATAAAGTCGCCGATCTTCGCCTCTTTCGCGCCCGGTACGCCGCCAGAGCCGGGAAGGATGGTGTCGCCGATCTCGTCCATAAGAGCGACGTCGGTATCATAAAAGAGACCCTCCTTCCTGGGAGGTGTCTTACAACCCGATAAAAAGGCTTCGGCCCCGATGACGGTCCCGCCGAAGAGGACGGCGACCCGTTGTAATGCTTCTCTTCTTTGCATGGTGACGCTTTTAAAGATTCATTTTTTTGAGTTCATCGACGGCGTGATTCGCGGCGCGGGCCGTAAAAGCCATATAGGTAAGCGAGGGGTTGCAGCAATTGGCCGAGGTCATAAACGCCCCATCCGTCACGAAGACATTGGGCGCATCCCACACCTGGTTCCATTTATTCAGCACCGAAGTCTTCGCATCTTTACCCATCCGGCAGGTGCCCATCTCGTGGATGCCGCGGCCAAGGACCGCATTGCCCTCGAAACCCTGGACATCTTTGACGCCTATCGCCGTGAGCATCTCGATGCCATCGGCCTGCATGTCCTTGCGCATCTTGAGCTCGTTGTCACGGAGGACGGCATCGATGGCAGGGACGTTGAGACCCCACTTGTCTTTCTTCGTCTTGTCGAGCGTCATCTTGTTGTCGTGATAGGGCAAGGTCTCGCCGAAACCGCCCATCCCCATCGACCAATGTCCCGGCTCGGACGAGGCTTCCCGCAGCCCGATGCCGACGCTCAGCTCGGCGATGTCGCGATCCCATCCATCCCGACTCGCACCACCCTGGTAGCCAAAACCGCGGATATAATCGCGTTTGTCACCAAAGAGATTCCGGAAATGGGGGATATAAATGCCATTGGCCCGACGGCCATAATAATATTTGTCTTCATATCCCTCGACCTTCCCAAAGGCGCCCACACCCAGGTGATGGTCCATCAGGTTGTGTCCCAGCTCCCCGCTACTGGAACCCAGTCCGTCCGGCCATACATCGGTCGCCGAGTTCATCAGCAGCCAGGCGGTGTTGATGGTGGAGGCATTCAGGAAGACGATCTTCGAGGTATAGGTGTAGGTCTTGTTCGTCTCCGCGTCGAGGATCTCCACGCCGGTGGCGCGTTTTTTATCCTTGTCGTATAGTACCCGGGTCACGATCGACCAGGGGCGAAGCGTGAGCTTGCCGGTGGCCATGGCGGCGGGCAGGGTCGAGCTCTGGGTGCTGAAATAGGCGCCGAAGGGACAGCCCAGCCAGCATTTGTCGCGGTACTGGCAATTGGTGCGACCCGGCAGGGGTTCGGTGATGTTGGCCGTACGGCCGATGATCATACTTCTTTTGTTCTTATAGTGGTCATTGAACCGGGCGGCCAGGTCCTTCTCGACGATGTTCATCTCCATGGCGGGCATGAACTGCCCGTCCGGCAACTGCGGCAGGCCGTCTCTCGAGCCGCTGATCCCGGCGAATTTCTCTACATGATCATACCAGGGCGCAATCTCCGCATAACGTACCGGCCAGTCGACGGCGATGCCATCCCTGGCATTAGCCTCGAACTGGAGATCGCTCCAGCGATAGCTCTGCCGGCCCCACATGAGCGAGCGTCCGCCCACATGATAGCCCCGAAACCAGTCGAACCGATGGACTTCGGTGAAGGGCGACTCCTTTTCGTTAGTCCAATAGTCGAGATTCGTCTCGTTGAGGGGATAATCGCGGTTGAGGACCGGGTAGTTCTTTATCATCTGCTGGGTCTTGGTTCCCCGGTGAGGGAAATCCCAGGGGGCCTTGGTCGCGTTGACATAGTCTTTTACGTGTTCGATGTTCCGCCCGCGTTCCAGCAGCAGCACCGTGAGTCCTTTTTCCGTGAGCTCTTTCGCCGCCCAGCCGCCACTGATACCGGAGCCTACAACGATCGCGTCAAAATGATTGTCTGGCATAGCAATAGATTAAAGTACCTAAATGTAAGGGAAAAATTCAGAGCGGATATCTGCCGCCTGCGAGAAAAGATGAATTATGTATCTTTCGGGATGAAAATCAAAGGCATCATATTCGATCTCGACGGTACATTGGCCGACACGCTTCCCCTTTGCATCCAAGCCTTCCGGGCATCTGTGCAGCCGCTCATCCGCCGCGCCGTGAGCGATGAAGAGATCATCGCCACTTTTGGGCCTTCCGAGGAGGGCACCATCATGGCGCTTGCTCCGGATCATTATGACGCGGGCATTGCTGCCTATCTGCAACATTATGCGGCGCTACATGGTCTATGTCCCGTACCGTTCGAGGGCATTGCCGAAATACTGGAGACATTGAAACAGAAGGGTGTCGCCCTGGCGATGGTGACCGGAAAAGGAAAACACAGCACGGCGATATCCCTGAAACAATTCTCGCTCGGCGACTATTTCTCCCTTATTGAAACGGGTTCCCCCCTGGGACCGCGAAAGGCACAGGGAATTCAAGCGGTACTGGACAGCTGGCCCGGAATGGACACACAGGAAGTGATCTATGTAGGGGATGCGCCGAGCGATATTACCGCTTCCCGGGAGGCGGGTGTCCCTGTGGTCGCCGCGGCCTGGGCAGCAACGGCCGATGCCGAAAAGCTACGGTCCATGAACCCCGACGTACTCTTTTACAGCATCGGGGATTTTGGGAAATGGTTGAAGGATCGGGTGTAGTCCCTGGCTGGCATCCCTATTGCTTTATCTGCTCTATACACCTTTTGTGGGTAAAACAGTACGACG
>Ga0210396_10001322_pt1 | contig 27367 bp, 27 predicted proteins | sample IncBWH17OmetaG_FD_155466 | JGI IMG/M metagenome (GOLD analysis project Ga0210396, IMG submission 155466) | Forest soil microbial communities from Barre Woods Harvard Forest LTER site, Petersham, Massachusetts, United States - Inc-BW-H-17-O ... | reverse complement strand
GACACCGTCATGGGTGCCATCGGCGGGGTCGCCAGTGGCTACGTCCTGTGGCTGCTGGCGATTTCCATCGGCGACGACGTCACGACGGTGAGCCGGTGGAGCCTGGTGGTCTTGGTCGCCTCGGGTGTGTTGGCGCTCTGCGCCGGGGTGTGGGGCTGGTCGCTGCGCCGGCGCGGCAAGTATCTCTGGGCGGCGTTTGCGTTCGGCCTGCCGCTACTCCCCGTGGTGCTGACGTTGGCCGTGCTGGCCGATATCGCCAATATCTACGTGTGACTGGTGCGCGGGTTGTCCAATGGGATGTCGAGGGCACTGATCGTCGCGGCCAGACCGTCGTATTGGGTTGTGAGCAGACAGAATTCGATGAGCCGGCGCCGATCTAGATGCGTCGCCAGTTGTCGCCAGGTGCCGTCGCTGATCGAGCGGTCGTTGACCAACTCGTCTGTTGCCTTCAGCAGCGCTTGCTGGCGGGCGCTGAGTATTGTTCGGGGCCCGTCGCCGTCCGGGGCCTCCGGCCAGGCGAAGATCGTGGCCTGCATGTTCGCGTCCAGGCCCTCCTGGCGCGCCATCCGGCGATGATGCTGCAACTCGTATTCGCTAGAGCGCAGATGCGCCACGCGCAGGATCACCAATTCGGTGTCGATGCGTGGCAGCCGACCTCGCAGTAGCCGGCCGCCATAGATCGACCACGCCCAGAACAGCGCTTGGCGCTGACCGAGCGTGGTGAACAGATGCATTTCGGGCGCCCCCACCGAGCGCGCGGCCAGCTTCGCGAACACCCAGTTGACCGGCCCCAGCTGGCGCAGGCGGCCGGACGGGATGCGACCGACTTGACCATCCTGGGTGCCGGTCACGCTTGTTTCACCAGATACGGGGATACGGTGCTGCGGTGTTCATCGAGATCGAGTGCGCGCCCCAAGGCGGGAAACGCCCGCTGCGGACAGTTGTCACGTTCGCAGACACGGCAACCCGCGCCGATCGGTGTGGCGATATCGCCCGACAAGTCGAGTCCTTCCGAGTAGACGAGCCGGCGCGCGTGGCGAAGCTCGCAGCCCAGCCCGATCGCGAAGGTCTTACCGGGCTGACCATACCGGGCAGCGCGTCGCTCCACGGTGCGGGCCACCCACATGTAGTTGCGGCCGTCGGGCATCTGGGCGATCTGTACCAGGATCTTGCCGGGGTTGGCGAACGTTTCGTAGACGTTCCACAGCGGACAGGTGCCGCCGCTGGACGAGAAGTGAAAACCGGTGGCCGACTGGCGCTTTGACATGTTGCCGGCGCGGTCCACCCGGATGAACGAGAACGGCACGCCCCGCATCGTCGGGCGTTGCAGCGTCGACAGCCGGTGTGCGATGGTCTCGTAGCTCACCGAGTAGAACGCCGACAGCCGCTCGACGTCATAGCGGAAATTCTCGGCGACGTCGTGGAACTGGCGGTACGGCAACACCGCGGCCGCGGCGAAGTAATTCGCCAGCCCCAGCCGGGCCAGGGTGCGCGACTCGTCGCTGGTGAACTTGCCCTCTTCAACCATGCCGTCGATCAGATCGCCGAACTCGAGATACGCCAATTCCGCGGCCATCTTGAATACCTGCTGACCCGGCGAGAGGTGAATGCTGATTTCGAGCGTGTTGGTCTTGGGGTCGTAGCGGTGCAGCACGGCGTCACCGAGATCGATCCGCCTGTTGATCCGAACTCCGTGCACCTCGGTGAGCCGGCGGGTCAACTCGCGGGCCAGGTCGCCGTGGTGCAGCCGCATCTGGATCGTGAGGTCTTCGGCGGCGGTGTCCAGCTCGTGCAGGTAGTTCTGGCGTTGGTAGAAGTAGTCGCGCACCTCTTCGTGGGGCATGGTGATCGACCCGCTGCCACTGCCGTCGGAGAACCGCTCCTCGGTGGCGGCGGCCAGCTGCGCTGTGGTGATCCGGTAGCGGCGGTGCAGGTTGACCACCGCGCGGGCCAGGGCGGGGTGAGCACTGACCATTTCGGCGATTTGGGGCGGGTCGACGTCGATGTCCAGATCGCGGTCCATCGTCACTTCCCGCAGCTCGGCAACGAGCCGGGTGTCGTCCTGGGGGGCGAAGAAGGTAGCGTCCACCCCGAACACCTCGGTGATCCGCAGTAACACCGCCACCGTCAAGGGGCGAACGTCGTGTTCGATCTGGTTGAGGTAGCTCGGCGAGATCTCGAGCATCTGCGCCAGTGCCGCCTGACTGAATCCGCGCTCGCTGCGCAGCTGGCGAACGCGCGAACCGACGAATGTTTTGGACACTTAACTAAGCCTACCTGCCTGCTGTGAAGGCATGGTTTGCAGAGTTGGCATCTAGCTGCGACTTGGTCGCGTTTGGCGTTTCGGCAGCGTCATTGGCATGATTCGCATCGGGGGCGTCAGGGAGACTTGGGGTTATGCGCGAGGAGGAAACGGGGAGTAAAGCCGTGAGCCTGGACAAGAACATGATGCCCGTGCCCGACGGCCACCCCGATGTTTTCGATCGCGAATGGCCGCTCCGCATGGGTGACATCGACCGCACCGGCCGGCTGCGGTTGGATGCGGCCTGTCGACACATCCAGGACATCGGCCAGGACCAGCTGCGCGAGATGGGTTTCGAGCAGACGCATCCGCTGTGGATCGTCCGGCGCACCATGGTTGACCTGATCCGCCCGATCGAGTTCCGCGACATGCTTCGGCTGCGGCGCTGGTGTTCGGGCACCTCGAACCGGTGGTGTGAGATGCGCGTTCGGGTGGACGGACGCAAGGGCGGCCTGATCGAATCCGAAGCATTCTGGATCCACATCAACCGGGAAACCGAGATGCCGGCGCGTATTGCCGAAGACTTCCTGGAGGGTTTGTACCGGACCACCACCGTCGACCGGCTGCGCTGGAAGGGCTATTTGAAACCCGGCAGCCGTGACGACGCCGCGGAGATCCACGAGCTCCCGATCCGGTTCACCGACATCGACCTGTTCGACCACGTGAACAACTCGGTGTATTGGAGCGTGATCGAGGACTACTTGGCGTCGCACCCCGATCTGCTGTCGGCGCCGCTCCGGGTGACCATCGAGCACGAGGCTCCCGTAGCGCTGGGCGACAAGCTGGAGGTCATCGAGCACGTTCATCCAGCCGGTTCGACCGATCAGTTCGGCGCCGGCCTGGCCGATCGAGCTGTTACAACCCTCACATATGCCGTTGGCGACGAGACGAAAGCCGTCGCCGCGCTCTTCGCTGTCTAGCCAGAACGGCCTGTTCGGCCGCCCCGGCAAAATTCCTGCTTGACCTGCGAGTTTGCGGTTACTGACCGGTAGCTTCTGAAACGGTTAAGTCGCGATGCGCCTTTGCAAGATTCGCAAAATCACGAAAAGTCATTGCCGAAATTGGCAATTGAAATGGGTGGCTCGGGGGAACACGCTGTGCCATGGTCGAGTTAGCACAGCAGTGAAGTTGAGCCGTTAGCAACCGCCACACACGGTGGGATTCGGCGATTCAGCAACGAATTAGCAGCGAAGAGTAAGACCGTTAAGGAGCACGCCCAATGTCTAACGTTGGCACCCCGAAGAGCGCCGAGCAGATCCAGCACGACTGGAACACCAACCCGCGCTGGAAGGACGTCAGTCGCACCTACACCCCGGCCGATGTGGTGGCCCTGCAGGGTTCGGTCGTCGAGGAGGCCACGCTGGCCCGCCGCGGCGCCGAGGTGCTGTGGGAGCAGCTTCACGACATGGAGTTCGTCAACGCGCTGGGCGCGCTGACCGGCAACATGGCCGTGCAGCAGGTCCGCGCCGGCCTGAAGGCCATCTACCTCTCGGGTTGGCAGGTCGCCGGCGACGCGAACCTGTCCGGCCACACCTACCCCGACCAGAGCCTCTACCCGGCCAACTCGGTGCCGCAGGTGGTGCGCCGCATCAACAACGCGCTGCTGCGCGCCGACGAGATCGCCAAGGTGGAGGGCGACACCTCCGTGGCGAACTGGCTGGCCCCGATCGTCGCCGACGGTGAAGCCGGCTTCGGTGGCGCGCTCAACGTGTACGAGCTGCAGAAGGCGATGATCGCGGCCGGTGTCGCCGGTTCGCACTGGGAGGACCAGCTGGCCTCGGAGAAGAAGTGCGGTCACCTCGGTGGCAAGGTGCTGATCCCGACCCAGCAGCACATCCGCACGTTGACGTCTGCCCGGCTCGCGGCTGACGTGGCTGATGTTCCCACGGTCGTCATCGCCAGGACCGATGCCGAGGCCGCCACGCTCATCACCTCCGACGTAGACGAGCGCGACCGTCCGTTCATCACCGGTGAGCGCACCGCCGAGGGCTTCTACCGGGTGAAGAACGGCCTCGAGCCCTGCATCGCGCGGGCCAGGGCCTACGCGCCGTACTCCGACCTGATCTGGATGGAGACCGGGACTCCGGACCTCGAGCTCGCCCGGAAATTCGCCGAGGGCGTCAAGGACGAGTTCCCCGACCAGATGCTGGCCTACAACTGCTCGCCGTCGTTCAACTGGCGCAAGCACCTCGACGACTCGACCATCGCGAGGTTCCAGAAGGAGCTCGGCGCGATGGGCTTCAAGTTCCAGTTCATCACGCTGGCCGGCTTCCACGCGCTGAACTACTCGATGTTCGATCTGGCCTACGGCTACGCCCGCAACCAGATGAGCGCCTACGTCGAGCTGCAGGAGCGCGAGTTCGCCGCCGAGGAACGCGGCTACACGGCGACCAAGCACCAGCGCGAGGTCGGCGCCGGTTACTTCGACCGCATCGCCACCACGGTCGACCCGACCTCGTCGACCACCGCCCTGACCGGTTCCACCGAGGAGGGCCAGTTCCACTAGTCTCGCTGAGCAGACGCAAAAGCACCCATTTGCGCCGCAAATGTGGTGCTTTCGCGTCTGCTGGCGGGAGTAAGGAGGAGCAGTGAGCGAGGCAGCGATCCATCGGGTTGGGGTCGTCGGCGCCGGGCAGATGGGGTCCGGTATCGCCGAGGTCGCCGTCCGCGCCGGTGTGAGCGTGACGGTGTTCGAGCCCACCGAAGCGTTGATCACCGCGGGACGCAACCGCATCGTGAAGTCATTGGAGCGTGGCGTCAGCGCAGGCAAGGTGACCGAGCGCGAGCGTGACCGCGCACTCGCCAAGCTGACCTTCACCACCGACCTGAATGACCTGGCCGACCGGCAACTGGTCATCGAAGCCATTCTCGAGGATGAGGCCATCAAGGCCGAGATCTTCGCGGAGCTCGACCGAGTCGTCACCGATCCCGACGCAGTGCTCGCGTCGAACACCTCCAGCATCCCGATCATGAAGATCGCCGCGGCCACCAAAAACCCACAGCGCGTGCTGGGCTTGCACTTCTTCAATCCGGTCCCGGTGCTGCCGCTGGTCGAGTTGGTCAGCACGCTCGTCACCGACGAAGCCGCCGCCGCCCGCACCGAGGAGTTTGCCAGTGCGGTGCTTGGTAAGCAGGTGGTGCGTTGCTCCGACCGGTCCGGCTTCGTGGTGAACGCGCTACTGCTTCCCTACTTGTTGTCGGCGATCCGGATGGTCGAGGCCGGGTTCGCCACCGTCGAAGACGTCGACAAGGCCGTTGTCGCCGGACTATCGCACCCGATGGGTCCGCTGCGGCTGTCTGATCTTGTCGGCCTGGACACCCTGAAACTGATCGCGGACAAGATGTTCGAGGAGTTCAAGGAACCGCACTATGGCCCGCCGCCGCTGCTGCTCCGTATGGTCGAGGCGGGCCTGCTGGGTAAGAAGTCGGGTCAGGGTTTCTATACCTACTGAAGCGGTTGAGCGGCCCAGCCACGCGGCTCCTTGATGATCAAGAAACGAGAGGTATCTGGCCCGCATGGCTGAGTTGAGGCCGTATTACGAAGAGTCGCAGTCTATTTATGATGTCTCCGATGAGTTCTTCGCATTATTCCTAGACCCGACGATGGGGTACACCTGCGCATACTTCGAGCGCGATGATATGACCCTCGAAGAAGCGCAAAACGCGAAATTCGACCTGGCGCTGGAAAAGCTCCACCTTGAGCCCGGGATGACTTTGCTCGACATTGGCTGCGGCTGGGGCGGAGCGCTGCAACGAGCGATCGGGAAGTTCGATGTCAACGTCATCGGCATCACACTGAGTCGCAATCAATTCGAGTACAGCAAGGCCAAACTGGCCTCGATCCCCACCGAGCGCAACGTCGAGGTGCGGTTGCAGGGCTGGGAAGAGTTCGAGGACAAGGTCGACCGGATCGTCACCATCGGCGCCTTCGAAGCGTTCAAGATGGAGCGCTATGCCGCGTTCTTCGAACGCTCCTACGACATCCTTCCCGACGACGGCAGGGTGCTGCTGCACACGATTTTGACGTACACCCAGAAACAGATGCATGAGCGCGGTGTCACGTTGATGATGAGCGATGTGCGATTCATGCGATTCATTGGCACCCTGATTTTCCCGGGCGGACAGTTGCCGGCGCAGGAAGATATTTTCAAGTTCGCGGAGGCCGCTGGGTTCTCGGTCGAAAAGGTGCAATTGCTGCGGGAACATTACGAGCGGACGCTGAACATCTGGGCGGCCAATCTCGAGGCCAACAAGGAGAAGGCCATCGCGATTCAGTCCGAAGAGGTCTACGACCGCTACGTGCACTACCTGACCGGGTGTGAGAATTTCTTCCGCAAGGGCATCAGCAACGTGGGGCAGTTCACCCTGACGAAGTGACCGGCGCCAGCGGGATCGCTACGCGTGGTTACTTTTCCAAAGTGAACTGGTCGACGTCGGTGTAACCCTGGCGGAACAGGCCCGCGCAGCCGGTCAGGTACTTCATGTAGCGGTCGTAGACCTTCTCCGACTGGATGGCGATGGCCTGTTCCTTATTGGCCTCCAGCGCGGCAGCCCACACGTCCAGGGTTCTGGCGTAGTGGAGCTGCAACGACTGGACCTGAGTCATCTTGAAGCCGGCCGCGCCCGCGTGCTCTTCAACCAAGGGGATCGTCGGCAGCCATCCGCCGGGGAAGATCTCGGCCAGGATGAACTGGGTGAAGTGAACTATTTCGTGGGTCAATGGCAGGCCACGTGCCCTGGCGTCCTTGAAGGTGGGGCGGCCGATGGTGTGCAGCAGCATGATGCCGTCGGCCGGCAGCACCTGGTAAGCCATCTTGAAGAAGCGGCCATACCGCTGCCGGCCGAAGTGCTCAAACGCGCCGATCGAGACGATGCGGTCGACCGGCTCGTGGAACTTCTCCCAGCCTTCCAGCAGCACCCGCCGGGTGCGGGGTTTGTCCATCTTGTCGAACACCTTCTGAACATGGGCGGCCTGATTCTCGGACAACGTCAGGCCCACAACGTTGACGTCGTACTTCTCGATGGCCCGTTTCATGGTGGCGCCCCAGCCGCAGCCGACATCCAGCAACGTCATCCCGGGCTCGAGCCCGAGCTTTCCCAGCGCCAGGTCGATCTTGGCGATCTGCGCCTCCTCGAGCGTCATGTCGTCACGCTCGAAATAGGCACAGCTGTAGGTCTGCGTGGGGTCCAGGAACAGCCGGAAAAAGTCGTCGGAGAGATCGTAATGCGCTTGTACGTTTCCAAAATGCGGCGTGAGCTGCACGGACATAACGAGACGAGCCTTTCTGCTGTATCTCGGAGGCGTTTACGGCGGCGCAAACGATGCACCCCGGTGCGGCTCCCGATGCATTCCCAGCATGCTAGCCGTTTGAGCGGTTCTGGTCGCCTTCGTGCTCGAGGCTGTCGGTCACAATCGAGTGGATTACAGTGCGCGCAACACGGCGCCGATCGCGAGACCCACGACGAGCAGTCCACCCGCCTGACGCACGTGCACCCATGCCAGCGCCGCGTACCACAGCGGCCACACCGGAAACTTCGGTGGCGGCTCCTGAGGCCTCGGGCGGCGGAAATATGGCCACAGCTTCGCCAGCCGAGGCAGCGCCAACACGACGACCAATGCGGGCCACGGCATCGCCCCCACCGCGACGGCAACGGCGACCAGCACGTAGAAGCCGACCATCATGGCCAGCGTCACAACGCGGGCCCGCGCCTCGCCGAGCAGCACCGGCAGCGTCCGGATGCCGAGCGGCTCGTCGTAAGGAATCTTGTCGATGTGCTTGCCCATCAGCACCGACGTGCACAACAAGCCATAGGGGAGCGACGCCAGTAGGACGTCCCAGCCAACCGCGCCCACCGCCGCGTAATACGTTCCGCACACCATCAGCGGACCCCACACGATGAAAACGTCGGGTTCTCCCAGGCCGCGTTTCTTCAGCCGCAACGGTGGCGCCGTGTAAGCGACACTCAGTGCGAACCCGCTGAGCGCAAAAGCCACCACGGGCCAGCCCCGGGCCCACGCCAGGGTGACGAGGATCGCCAGATCGGCGAAATTCACCAGCAGAATCGCCAGGCCCAGCGTGCGGCGGCTGATCAGCCCGGACAACACCGGGTGCGGGGCGTAGAGGGCGCGGGGGTAACTGGCGCTATCGGTGCCGACCTTGGTGTCATACAGGTCGTTCATCAGGTTGTTAGCGGTATGTGCCAGCGTGATTCCCAGCACCGCCAGGACTAGCCAGCGCCAATCCAGGCCAGGTTTGCCGACCGCCAGCAGCGCCGCGACCAAGCCGGAAAACAGCGTCATCGGTAGCAGCGCCGCGCGAGTCACGACAAGCCAGCGCGTGACGGTGTCGGTCGGCCCGTCAGGTGGCGGATTGGTGGTGCGAAGTGCGTACGCCCACGACCTCAGCCGTGAGCCCACGCTCACCTCAGGCATGCATAAAGCCTAGACCGCCTCAATACGATCGGGGCGGGACGATCGGCGACGGATGCGGCTCGTCGCGGAACTTTTCCAGCGATCCGCCGACCTCGACGATCCCACACAGGGCGTTCCAACTGAGCATGGTCAGGTAGTCGATCAGCTCGTCGCGGCTCATCCGCGGGCCCGACATCCACGAGTGGGTGGCCAGTTGCACGCCGCCGACGATCAGGTAGGCCCATGGCTCCGCCCCGCCGGTGTCCATCCCGGCCTGTTGCATGCGGCGGCGCATCATCACCGCGAGCATGCGGGCAATGATCCGTTCGGAGTCGGCGATCGCCTTGCTCTGGCTGGCTGAGCTGTTCGCCATCACGAACCGGTACGGCTCGGGTTCGGAGGCCACGGTTTCCACATAGACCCGGATGATTTCGCGGGCAAGGTCGAAACCGTCCAGATCGGATGACAGTGCCGCGGCCATGTTGGGAATCAGCGTGGTCTGCGTGAAGCGCATCATCACCGCGGTGGTCAGGTCGTTCTTGTCGACGAAGTAGCGGTACAGCACGGTCTTGGAGACCCCGATCTCCGCGGCAATTTCATCCATGCTGAGGGAGCCGCCTTGACGGCGAATCGCCTCGATCGTGCCGTCTACCAGCTCGTTGCGGCGTTCCACTTTGTGTTTGTGCCAGCGTCGCTTGCGGCCATCCGTTTTAACGGTGCCAGCCGGGATTTGCTCTGCCACTGCCGCCGATTCCCATTTCCGTAGACGCCCTTGATACTACGGCTTCTGCAGGCCCTTCTCGCGCAGCGGCGGCGTCTGTACGGGCCCCAAACGGCGTTGCCACGCTAACTGGGCGCGGGCGATACATGATGGAGTGGTGGCACACAGAGCCGACCCGTCGGGCGCGCGAGCGCCCGGGCTGGACGTGATCACGCCGGCGACCCCGGTGCGCCGGGCGCGCGCGTCCTTCGCGGAATCGTTCGCAGGGGCCGATCCGGAGGCCGATGCCGAGCGGCGGTTGGCGCTGCGCCGGATGAAACTGGTGGCGCTCAGCTTCTTGATCGGTGCCACCGGCGTATTCCTCGTCTGTCGGTGGGCGCAGGCCCACGGCAGCACGGGCGTCTGGGTCGGTTATGTCGGCGCGGCCGCGGAAGCCGGCATGGTGGGCGCGTTGGCGGACTGGTTCGCCGTCACCGCGCTGTTCAAACATCCGCTGGGCATACCGATCCCGCACACCGCGATCATCAAGCGCAAGAAAGACCAGCTCGGCGAGGGCTTGGGAACCTTTGTGCGGGAGAACTTCCTGTCGCCGGCGGTGGTGGAGACCAAGATGCGCGACGCGCAGGTGCCCGGACGGCTGGGCAAGTGGCTGTCGGAGCCGTCGCACGCCCAGCGGGTGGCCGGCGAGACCGCGACGGTGCTACGCGTGCTGGTGGAGTTGCTGCGCGACGACGAAATTCAGCAGGTGATCGACCGGATGATCGTGCGCCGCATCGCCGAACCACATTGGGGTCCGCCGGTCGGCCGGGTGTTGGCGACCCTACTGGCCGAAAATCGGCAGGAGGCCCTGATCCAGTTGCTGGCCGACCGGGCGTTTCAGTGGTCGCTGAACGCCGGCGAGGTCATCCAGCGGGTGGTGGAACGTGACTCGCCGAGCTGGTCACCGAGGTTCGTCGACCACCTGGTTGGCGACCGCATCCACCGTGAGCTGATGGACTTCACCGACAAGGTGCGTCGTAACCCCGACCACGAATTGCGGCGCTCGGCGACCCGCTTCCTGTTCGAATTCGCCGACGATCTCCAACACGACCCGGACACCATCGCGCGCGCTGATGCGATCAAAGAGCAGCTGATGGCTCGCGACGAGATAGCCAAGGCCGCCGCGACGGCGTGGAAAACGCTGAAACGGCTGGTGCTCGAAAGTGTCGACGACCCGTCCAGCGCACTGCGCACCCGCATCACCGACACGGTGGTCCGCGTCGGGGAATCGCTGCGCGACGACGCCGAGCTGCGCGACAAGGTGGAGAACTGGATGGTGCGGGCGGCTCAGCATCTGGTGTCGCAGTATGGAGTGGAGATCACAGCGATCATCACCGAGACGATCGAGCGCTGGGATGCCGAGGAAGCCAGCCGGCGGATCGAACTGCACGTGGGTCGTGACCTGCAATTTATTCGGATCAATGGCACCGTGGTAGGCGCGCTGGCGGGGCTGGTGATCTACGCGGTCGCGCAGCTGCTGTTCTAAGTAGTGCTAACTACCGCTTGCAAATGCAAGCACTCCTACGTATTCTGGGGTCGATCAAGATCCGGCATCCGACCAAGGAGTACGCAATGGCACCCGAGGAGAAGCTCTCCGCGAAGGTGTCCACGGCGGCTTCCGAGGTGGCGTCCGACATCGGCAGCTTCATCAGAGCCCAGCGTGAGAATGCTCAGGTATCGGTGCGGCAGCTTGCCGAACGGTCCGGTGTCAGCAATCCATACCTGAGCCAGGTGGAGCGCGGATTGCGCAAGCCGTCCGCCGATGTGCTGGCCCAGATCGCCAAGGCGCTCCGGGTTTCCGCCGAGGTCCTCTACGTGCGCGCCGGGATTCTTGAGCCAAGCGACAAAAGCCAGGTGCGCGACGCGATCATCACCGACACGGCGATAACCGAGCGTCAGAAGCAGGTCCTGCTCGACATCTACGCGTCGTTCACCTTTCAAAACGAAGCTATCCGTGAGGAGTGTCCGACCCAGTCCGACAGCGACGAGTGACTATGGCGCGAATCAGGTCGGTGACGTCTAGACCGCCGGCCGCCGGGTTACCCAGAGGAAGGGCCATCGTGCTTCAGGTCAGCTGCTGGATGAGCCAGCCCGATCGGCCGGCCAGTAGATCAACCACCTGACTCGATGACTTCCAGGTAAGTGAGGAGAACACCGAAACGCGCCACCGAGTGGGCCGCCGAATTCGGAGGCTTTCGGTCCCGCCACGAACCCGACCATCAACCGACCCGACGACTCAGGAGGTCACCTGCAAACGCGTGCTATGTCAATCCCCGGGTCTTGACTACTCCGCCCAGGAGCCGACGTTTGCCCCACCTTCCAGACCCATCAATCAGTAAGGCCAATAACGAAAGAATCCATGAAAGGAAACACAATGGCTGACAACCCAAACATCGACGACCTGCGGGCTCCGTTGCTGGCGGCGCTGGGCGCGGCCGACCTGGCCCTGGCCACCGTCAACGACCTGATCACCGACCTGCGTGAGCGCGCCGGAGAGACCCGCACCGACACCCGCAGCCGGGTCGAGGAGAGTCGCGCCCGCCTGACCAAGCTGCAGGAGAACCTGCCCGAACAGCTTCGCGAGCTGCGCGAGCGGTTCACCTCCGACGAGCTGCGCAAGGCCGCAGAGGGCTACGTGGAGGCAGCGACCAACCGGTACAACGAGCTGGTTGAGCGCGGTGAGACCGCCCTGGAGCGGATACGCAGCCAGTCGCCGTTCGAGGATGCATCGGCGCGCGCCCAGGCCTCCGTGGACCAGGCGGTCGAGTTGACCCAGGAAGCGCTGGGCACCGTCTCCTCGCGGACCCGCGCGGTCGGTGAGCGTGCCGCCAAGCTGGTCGGCATCGACCTGCCCAAGAAGGCCCCGGCCAAGAAGGCTCCGGCCAAGAAGGCCGCTCCCGCCAAGAAGGTCGCCGCCAAGAAGGCTCCGGCCAAGAAGGCTCCGGCCAAGAAGGTCACCCAGAAGTAGTCGGTATCCGAGCCGTTCCATTCGGCGGCTCTGACCGGCAACACACTCGACTCCGAGTTGCCCGCGTGTTACCTGGGCAACTCGGAGTCGACGTTTTGGGCGGTCCCCCATACGCTTAAAGGTGTGAGCCACCTCGTGGGTACCGTCATGTTGGTCTTGCAACTCGCCGTCTTGGTGACGTCGGTGTACGCGTTTGTGCATGCGGCGCTGCAGCGACCCGACGCTTATACCGCCGCCGAAAAGCTGACCAAGCCGGTGTGGTTGGTGATCCTCGGCGTGGCCGTGGCGCTGACATCGATCCTGGGCTTCGTTTTCGGAGTGCTCGGGATCGCGATAGCGGCCTGTGCGGCCGGCGTGTATTTGGTTGATGTACGGCCCAAACTCCTCGACATTCAGGGTAAGTCGCGCTAGCGGCATGAAAGCCCTGGTGGCCGCGGCGGCGGCGGTGCTTGCCGCTGTGCTGGCGGCGGTTCCCGCCGTGGCCGATCCGGACACCGCGAACCCCACCACCCCCTCCGTTTCCCCGCCCTTTGTCGACCACACGGAATGGACGCGATGGGGGCGCACGACCAGCCTGCGGGTTTACCCGACAGCGTCTGGGCGGGCGGCCGCGCGGCAGCCCGGGCTGGCCGGCGCCGCCGACGAGGCCTGGGCGGAGCTGCTCGCCCTGTCGCCGGACGCCGACACTCCCGGCATGCGCGCGCAGTTCGTCTGTCACTGGCAGTTCGCCGAATTCGCGCAACCCGGCAAGACCAGCTGGAACCTCGAGCCGTGGCGACCAGTCGTCGGCGATGCCGAGATGGTCGCGTCCCGGTGCAATCCGGGTGGCCCGGAAGAACCGTTTTAGTGCCGAACCAACCCGCCCGGGCACAGCTGGCTGCACTGGTCGACCACACCCTGCTCAAACCCGAGGCCACCGACGCTGACGTCGTCGCTCTGGTTGCCGAAGGCACCGAGCTGGGCGTCTACGCGGTATGCGTCTCCCCGTCGATGGTGCCAACCGCCGTCAAGGCTTCCGGTGCAGCCGGGGCCGGTGGCGTGCGGGTTGCCGCGGTGGCGGGTTTTCCGTCGGGCAAGCACGTGTCCGAGGTCAAGGCGCTTGAGGCGGCCCGGGCCGTAGCATCCGGGGCGAGCGAAATCGACATGGTCATCAACGTTGGGGCCGCGCTGGCCGGTGACATTGATGCGGTGCGGCGCGACATCGAGGCGGTGCGTGCCGCTACCGCCGGAGCGGTGCTCAAGGTGATCGCGGAGTCGGCGGTGCTTTTAGGACACGCAAGCCCGGGCACGCTCGCGGATGTGTGCCGCGCCGCCGAGGACGCCGGCGCGGACTTCGTCAAGACCTCGACCGGGTTTCATCCCGCAGGCGGGGCGTCCGTGCGTGCCGTCGCGCTGATGAGCGAAACCGTCGGCGGGCGCCTAGGGGTCAAGGCCAGCGGCGGCATCCGCACCGCCGCCGACGCGGTCGCGATGCTGGACGCTGGGGCCACCAGGCTGGGCCTGTCGGGCACCCGAACGGTGCTGGACGGGCTCAACCCGAAGCCGTAGCGGGCGTCAGAGGTTGGCGAAGCAGGGATCCGACGTGTTGTCGGCGGGGATGCTGGCGTTCTGGGTCGAGAAGTGACTTTGCACGCCGGTCGAGGTGACCTGGACGCTGTTCGCGTGAATACCCAGTGGGTAATTCTTGGTCAGGTTGGCCGTGAAGTCGTCCAGTGTCGACTGAACGGTCTCCTTGGGCATCGTGAAGCCGAGGGTGTTGAAATCGATGATCTGCAGTGACAGGCCGTTACCGGAGATCACCGGCTTGGCCTTGATGTCGTTCAGCATCCCCTTCAATTCGACGGTCCCGTCTTTGGGGTCGGTGGTCACGGTGTTGGTGACGAAGGGGCCCAGGACCGGAATCGCGTTCTGCACCGACTCCTTGATGCCCTGAGACGTCCAGGTTATGTCGGCGTTCAGCGCGCCGATGGTGCCCTTGGATGTGGGGGTCGACTTGAGCTGAACGTTGTCGATAGTCAGTTTGATTTGCATGCCCTTGGCATCGCGGATCTGGTTGCCGGCCGTCTCCACCGAGATGTTGGTGAAATGCTTGGTCGCGAACTGCCACAAAACCAACGGCGTCACGCCGAACCTCGCGGTGGCCTTGTCCTTGACCTCGCATGCCACCGCCTGGGCGACCTTGTTGTTGGCGGTATTACGGACATACAACTCGGCTCCGATAAGCCCGGCGATAACCAGCGAAACCACAATGATGAGGACCAGAACGATGGATAGCGGGTCGCGAAGGCGGCTCTTTCTTTTCACCTGACCCGGCTCTTCGTTCGGCGCCGCCAGCCGATCCGTGCGGGTGCCGGGCGGGATCGGCGGAGGTGGGTGCCCGGTTCGCTGTGGGCCGACCCGGGCCGCTCCGAACTGTTCGGTCTGCTGCTGCATTTGGCCAGCAATACTCGGGGGTTCTTGCGCCCGACCGGGTCCAGGGTCAGCGGGTCGCATCCGCTCGGTCGGCGCTTGCGGCGGCCCAAGGGGACCCTGGTTGCCGGGACGCGGCCACGGCGGCGGGCCCTCGTTTGGTGGTCCTTGCGGGGTGCTCACCCAAGCGATTGTGCCTTATCAACCTGAGCAAAGCTTGAGCGGTTGCGCAGCACAGCGATGCTTTCGCGGGCCGCGGCGACCTTGTCGACGTCGATGTCGGCGACCACCAGTTGCGGGTCCGCGCCGGCCGAAGCCACCACCTCGCCGAGCGGTGAGGCCACCAGGCTGCCGCCCACTCCGGTCGGCGCGCCTGAACTGGAAGCTGCGCCGGTCAAGGCGGCGTCGGGGTCAGCCTGACCGGCCGCGGCGACGTAGCTCATCGAGTCCAGTGCCCGGGCGCGGGCCAGCAACGTCCACTGCTCGAGTTTGCCAGGACCCGAACCCCACGACGCGCAGACGGCGATCAGCTGGGCGCCCCGGCGGGCCAACTCGGTGTACAGCGCCGGAAAGCGAATGTCGTAGCAAACGGTCAGCCCCACCCGGACGTCGTCGACCGTGATGACGACCGGTTCGTGCCCGGGTGCGACCGTACGTGACTCCGTGAAGCCGAACGCGTCGTAAAGGTGGATCTTCTGGTAGTGGCTGTCCGGCTGATTGGGGGTGCCCGGACCGGCCGCGATCAGCGTGTTTGCCACCCGCCCGTCTCCCGCTGGGGCGAACATTCCGGCGATCACGGTGATGCCCGCCTCGGTCGCGATTTGTCGGACGCCGTCTGCCCAGGGGCCGTCGACGGGCTCAGCGATCGGTGCCAGCGGGACGCCGAACCGGCACATGGTCGCCTCGGGGAACACCACCAGCTTCGCGCCGGCGTCGGCGGCCTGTCCGGCGTAATCGCGCACCAGCCGCAGATTCGCTGCCGGATCGGTGCCACTGAGGATCTGCGCCAATGCGATTCGCATGGGCGCCAGCTTAGGAGCCGGGGGCGGGCAGGTCAGGCATGGTTGGCGATCCACGTCGTGGTGAAGCGCTGTTCCCCTGTCACCAGCGCGGAAAGTACGCCGCCGAGCAGCTTCTCCACCTTGCCGCCGACGATCGGGATGCGCACCTGCACGGTGACGCGGAACTCGAGCCGGGCGCCGCCCGACCCTGCGATCGGGGACAGCACGGCAGTGCCGGACAAGTTCACCGGTGCGTCCACGATCGATCCCGCGATGGACGCCGTCGCGGTGCCACCGGTGATCGGGCCCCAGTTCTCCTCGCGCCTGAAGCGCAAATCGCCCCGATGTAACTGAGTGACCAAGCCCGGCAAATTGTGACTACGCACCACCTGCACGGTGACTACGTCGATGGTGCCGTCGCTTACCCGCATCGACTCCAGCTCCGACTCGTCGACGCCGGACTCGGCCAGCCTGGCCAGCCAGTAGTCCCTCTCGCTGAAAGCCCGATGAACCTCTTCGACGGTGCCGTCGTAGTCGGCGGACATGTCGAATGAACGCGGCATAGCAGGCCAGGCTACCGTCAAGGGCCATGAAAAGGAGCGGTGTCGGTTCGCTCTTTGCCGGTGCGCGCGTCGCCGAATCGGTGCCGCTTGCGCCGCTGACCACGATCCGGATCGGACCGGTTGCAAGTCGCGTCATGACCTGCACCAGCACCGAACAGGTGGTCGCCGTGTTGCGGCAGCTGGACGCGCAAGCCCGAAGCGGGGATGGTGGCTCGCCGCTGGTGTTTGCCGGCGGCTCCAACCTGGTGATCGCCGAGACCCTGACCGACCTGACCGTGGTGCGGTTGGCCAACAACGGCATCATCATCGAGGGCAACCTGTTGCGCGCGGAGGCGGGCGCGGTGTGGGACAACGTGGTGGTCAGGGCCATCGAGCACGGTCTGGGCGGCCTGGAATGCCTATCTGGTATCCCCGGATCGGCCGGGGCCACCCCGGTGCAGAACGTGGGTGCCTACGGCGCAGAAGTGTCCGACACCATCACCCGGGTCAGGCTCCTGGATCGCGGCACCGGCGAGGTTCGCTGGGTTCCTGGCCGCGAATTGCGCTTCGGCTACCGCACCAGTGTGCTCAAGCACCCAGGTGGCCTTCAGATTCCAGCCGTGGTCCTCGAAGTCGAGTTCGCGCTGGATGCATCGGGCCAAAGCGCGCCGCTGCGCTACGGCGAGCTGACGGCCGCGCTCGGTGCGACCGGCGGCGAGCGCGCCGACCCGCAAGCGGTCCGTGAGGCGGTGCTGGGCCTGCGTGCCAGCAAGGGCATGGTGCTCGACGCGGCCGACCATGACACCTGGAGCGTGGGGTCGTTCTTCACCAACCCGGTGGTCGCACCGGACATCTACCACCGACTGGCCGGCAAGATCGACGGGCCGGTGCCGCACTATCCGGCACCCGGCGGCGTCAAGCTGGCGGCCGGCTGGCTGGTGGAGCGAGCGGGCTTTGGGAAGGGCTACCCGGACGACACGGGCGACAGGCGCAGTGGCGGAGCCGCGCCGTGTCGACTGTCCACCAAACACGCGCTTGCCCTGACCAACCGCGGCACCGCAACCGCCGAGGACGTGTTAACGCTGGCCCGAACCGTCCGCGACGGGGTCCGCGATGTGTTCGGTATCACACTCAAACCTGAACCTGTGCTGGTTGGGTGCGTGTTGTAGCGGCTATTTTGGCGCCGAAGTAGCTCGGCACGACGCCTTGTGGCGGGGCGACAACCGTTTTGGGGCCATGTCGCCCGGTATCTTTGTGTGTCGTGAGCACATCCAGCACCCCGCAAGGACAGGGGCCGATCAATCGGCGCCTGGCTTTGGCGGCGCTTGGGGTCGGGGTGTTCGCGCCGAGCGTCTTGGCCGCCTGCTCAGGCAAATCGATCACGCAAGCGATCAAGCAACCGCCGCCATCCCCCCGCCTGACGCTCCAGCCTGCCGATGCGGCCTCCGACGTGGTACCGATCGCGCCGATCAGCGTCCAGATCAGCGACGGCTGGTTCCAGCACGTCGCGCTGACGAATTCGTCGGGGAAGGTCGTTGCCGGCGTGTTCAACCAGGAACGCACCGTTTACACGACCACCGAGCCGTTGGGCTATGACTCGACCTACACGTGGAGCGGGTCGGCCGTCGGCCACGATGGCAAGGCGATTCCGGTAAAGGGCAAGTTCACCACGGTGTCGCCTTCCAAGAAGATCGGCGGCGCCTTCCAGTTGGCTGACGGCCAGACCGTCGGGATCGCTGCGCCGATCATCATCCAATTCGACGCGGCGATCGCCGACAAGGCCGCCGTCGAGAAGGCACTCGTCGTCACTACCAATCCGCCCGTCGAGGGCGGTTGGGCCTGGCTGCCCGACGAGGCGCAGGGCGCCCGCGTGCACTGGCGTACCCGCGAGTACTACCCGGCCGGCACCGCCGTCAACGTCGACGCCAAGCTCTACGGGCTGCCGTTCGGCGACGGTGCTTACGGCGACCAGGACATATCGCTGCACATCCAGATTGGCCGGCGCCAGGTGGTGAAAGCCGAGGTCTCCTCGCACCGTATCCAGGTCGTCACTGACGGCGGCGTCATCATGGACTTCCCGTGCAGCTACGGCGAGGCCGACAAGGCGCGCAACGTGACCCGCAACGGCATCCACGTGGTCACCGAGAAGTACTCCGACTTTTACATGTCCAACCCGGCCGCGGGCTACAGCAATGCCCACGAACGCTGGGCGGTGCGGATTTCCAACAACGGCGAGTTCATCCACGCCAACCCCATGAGCGCCGGCGCGCAGGGCAATACCAACGTCACCAACGGCTGCATCAACCTGTCGACGGGTGACGCCGAGGAGTACTACCGCTCCGCGATCTACGGTGACCCGGTTGAGGTGACGGGGAGCTCGATCCAGCTGTCCTACTCCGACGGTGACCTTTGGGACTGGGCCGTGGACTGGGATACCTGGGTGTCGATGTCGGCGCTGCCGCCCCCGAACGCGCATCCGCCGGGGACTCAGATTCCGGTCACCGCGCCGGTCACCCCGTCGACCGCGCCGAGCTTGTCTGGCACGCCCACGACGACGGCCACCACAACGACGTCTAGCCCTGGCGGTTAAACCGGCTCGCTGACGCTTGATCGCGCGGCCGGATGATGATCTGGTCCAAGTTGACGTGGGACGGCCGTGAGGCCACGAACCCTATTACCTCGGCGATGTCGGCTGCCACCAGCGGTGTAATGCCGGTGTAGACCGCGCCTGCGCGCTGCTGGTTGCCGTCGAAGCGGACCAGTGAGAACTCGGTTTCGACCGCGCCGGGGGCGATCTCGGTGAGACGCACCGGCTTTCCCAACAGCTCGCCGCGCAGCGTGCGGTGCAGCGCGCCCTGGGCGTGCTTGGCCGCGGTGTAGCCCGCCCCGCCGTCGTACACTTCCAGCGCAGCAATCGAGGTGACGGTGACGATCAGGCCGTCGCCGGAGTCGATCAGCCTGGGCAGCAGCGCGCGGGTGACCCGCAATGTGCCCAGCACGTTGGTCTCCCACATCCACCGCCAGTGCTCCAGGTCGGCGTCGGCGACGAATTCCAGTCCCCTTGCTCCGCCGGCGTTGTTGACCAGCACATCGACCCGATTCAATCGGTTCGCCAGCGCCTCGATGGCCTCGTCATCTGTGACGTCGGCCGCAACGGCGGTCCCGCCGATCTCGTCGGCCAGCGCACTGATCCGGTCCGTTCGACGCGCCACCGCCACCACGTGAAACCCTTGTGCGGCAAGGGTTCTGGCGGTCGCCTCGCCGATTCCGGAACTGGCTCCGGTTACCACAGCAACGCGTTCGTTTCGATCGGATGAAGTCATCGAGATAACTCTAATAAACGTGCTAAATTTTTCGGGTGCACCCCAGCGCCCTGTTCAGCACCACGACCGCGGGTCTTCTCGCGGGATGTGAGTGTTGTCGCCGCGCACTTTGCCGCGCCTGACCCAAAGTAAGTCAGCAAGTGCGGCCAAGACCGGCCATCGGAACTCGGATTTAAGGACGCCAGTGCGCACGACCGCTCTCACCCACCATTCGCCCAGCCGCAAAGGCCCGCTGCGGTTACACCGCCAGATCCTGCCGCCGTCGCTGCACCTGTCTGACTCCGCGGCGGCGTCCGTCTTCCGGGCCGTGCGGTTGCGCGGTCCGGTCGGCCGTGACGTCATCGCCGGGGTCACATCGTTGAGCATCGCGACGGTGAACCGCCAGGTCATCGCGCTGCTCGAGGCTGGCCTGCTGCGCGAACGCGCCGACCTGGCGGTCTCCGGGGCGATTGGGCGCCCGCGCGTGCCCGTGGAGGTCAACCACGAACCCTTCGTGACGCTGGGCATCCATATCGGTGCCCGGACCACGAGCATCGTGGCTACCGACCTGTTCGGCCGCACACTCGACACGGTCGAGACCCCGACGCCGCTCAGTGCTCCCGGGGCGGCGCTGGCGTCGCTGGCCGAGAGCGCCACCCGGTACCTGAGGCGTTGGCACCGCCGCCGGCCGCTGTGGGTCGGCGTTGCGATCGGCGGCACGGTCGACAGCTCCACCGGCCATGTCGACCACACCCGGCTGGGCTGGCGGCAGGCACCGGTGGGGCCCGTGCTGGCCGACGCGCTGGGTCTGCCGGTGTCGGTGGCGTCCCACGTCGACGCGATGGCCGGAGCCGAGCTGCTGCTCGGCATGCGGCGGTTCGCGCCGAGCTCGCCGACCAGCCTGTACGTCTACGCCCGCGAGACCGTGGGTTATGCGCTCGTGATCGGCGGGCGGGTGCATTGCCCGGCCAGTGGCCCCGGCACCATCGCGCCCCTGCCTGTTCACTCTGAGCTGCTCGGCGGCACGGGGCAGCTGGAGTCCACCGTCAGCGACGAGGCGGTCTTGGCCGCCGCCCGTCGGCTCAAAATCATTTCCGGGATCTCGCCCAGCGCCTTGGCCGGCGGGACCTCCGCGATCCGCACGGGCGGGTCGGCCACCGCGATCACCGACCTGTTGCGCGTGGCTCGGGCCGGCAACCGTCAGGCCAAGGAGTTGCTGGCGGAGCGGGCCCGGGTGCTGGGTGAGGCGGTCGCGTTGCTGCGTGACCTGCTCAATCCCGACGAGCTGGTGGTCGGCGGCCAGGCGTTCACCGAATATCCGGAGGGTATGGAGCAGGTCGAGGCGGCGTTCGCCGCACGCTCGGTGCTGGCGCCGCGCGATATCCGTGTCACTGTCTTCGGCAACCGGGTTCAGGAGGCCGGGGCGGGGATTGTGTCGCTCGGCGGGCTCTATGCCGATCCGCTGAGTGCGATGCGCCGCTCGGGAGCGCTGGTCTCGCGGATGCCGGACGTCGCTCCGGAGTCTTCTGCCTGACAGGGCCAAACGCGACTCCTGTAAACATGGGGGTGTGCTGCCATCTAATCGAGGCGATCGGGGCGTTTCCGTACTGAATGACCCGCGCCGGGTTGCCGTGTTGGCAGTGCACACCTCGCCGCTGGCCCAGCCGGGCATCGGTGACGCCGGCGGCATGAACGTCTACGTGCTACAGAGCGCGTTGCACCTGGCCCGCCGGGGCATCGAAGTGGAAATCTTCACTCGGGCCACCGCGTCCGCCGATCAGCCGATCGTCCGGGTGGCGCCCGGGGTGCTGGTGCGCAACGTGGTGGCGGGGCCATTCGAGGGCCTGGACAAATACGATCTGCCAACCCAGCTGTGCGCGTTCGCGGCCGGGGTGCTGCGCGCCGAAGCGGCCCACGAACCGGGCTACTACGACATCGTGCACTCGCACTACTGGCTGTCTGGTCAGGTTGGCTGGCTGGCCCGCGACCGGTGGGCGGTGCCGTTGGTGCATACCGCGCACACGCTGGCCGCGGTGAAGAATGCGGCGCTGGCCGACGGTGACGCTCCCGAGCCGCCGCTGCGCACCGTCGGCGAGCAGCAGGTCGTCGACGAGGCTGATCGGCTGATCGTCAACACCGATGACGAAGCGAGACAATTGATTTCGATTCACCGTGCCGATCCGGCGAGAATCGACGTGGTGCATCCCGGTGTCGATCTGGACGTGTTTCGCCCGGGTGACCAGCGGGCCGCCCGGGCAGCGTTGGGGCTCCCGCTCGATGAACACGTGGTGGCCTTCGTTGGACGGATCCAGCCGTTGAAGGCACCCGACATCGTGCTGCGCGCCGCCGCGAAACTGCACCGGGTGCGCATCGTGGTGGCCGGCGGGCCCTCGGGCAGTGGCCTGGCCTCGCCGGACGGACTGGTTCGGCTCGCCGACGAGCTTGGCATCACGGAGCGGGTGACGTTCCTCCCGCCGCAGTCTCGCGCTGATCTAGCCACCTTGTTCCAGGCCGCCGATCTGGTTGCGGTGCCAAGTTATTCGGAGTCGTTCGGCCTGGTCGCCGTCGAGGCGCAGGCCTGCGGCACACCGGTGGTGGCGGCCGCGGTGGGCGGGCTGCCCGTGGCGGTCCGCGACGGGGTCAGCGGCACGTTGGTGTCCGGACACGACGTCGATCGATGGGCGGATGCGCTCGATAACCTGCTGCGGCTGAGTGCGCCGGAGGCGGAGGCCATGGCCCGCGCGGCCGCCGCACATGCGGCCACGTTCTCCTGGGAGCACACCACCGACGCGCTGCTGGCCAGCTACCGGCGCGCGATCGGCGACTTCACCGCGGAGCGCCAGCGCCGGGTCCGCGACCGGGCGTCGATGCGCAAGCCCCGGCGCTGGACGCCGCGCCGCGGGGTGGGCGCATGAATTCCAGCGTCCAGGCGCTGATCGAGCGTGCGCTGCAGGCCAGCCAGCTGACCTACGCGGAGCACCCCGGCGCGCACGGCGGGCCGTCGGGACTGGTCGTGGAGCTGCCCGGCGAGCGCAAACTCAAGACCAACACCATCCTGAGCATCGGCGAGCATTCGGTGCGCGTCGAGGCGTTCGTGTGCCGCCAGCCCGACGAGAACCACGAGGGCGTCTACCGGTTTCTGCTCAAACGCAACCGCCGGCTGTACGGGGTCGCGTACACGCTGGACAACGTGGGAGACATCTACCTGGTCGGCCGCATGTCGCTGGCCTCCGTCGACGCCGATGAGATCGACAGGGTGCTGGGGCAGGTGCTCGAAGCGGTGGACTCGGACTTTAACACGTTGCTGGAGTTGGGTTTTCGGTCGTCGATTCAAAAAGAGTGGGACTGGCGGGTATCCCGCGGAGAGTCGCTGAAGAATCTTCAGGCGTTCGCTCATTTAATCGACGACGATGATGACCAAGACGACGACGGTCGCGGGTGAGGTTTACCGGCGACGTCGCTGCTGTTGCGTGGTACGGCGGCGCCGCGCAGGCGATCATCGCCGGCGCCACCCGGGGTTCGCGGCTGAACGCCTCCGGCAACGCCCGATAGATCCGGTGCACCGCTTCGTAGAGATCGGTCTGCGCGCCGGAGATCGCTTCGTCTAGGACCAGGATCGGGCCGTAGCGATCGAAAACCGCACGCAACAATTCATCGCGGCCACCGAACACGGCATAGAGGCTAATCAAGTAGACGTTAGATCCCGAGAGCGACGGTGGGGCTGCGTGACAGACTTGCCAGCATGGGAAACACTGCCACGCTGGTGCTGCTCCGCCACGGCGAGAGCGACTGGAACGCCCTCAATCTGTTCACGGGCTGGGTGGACGTCGGGCTGACCGAAAAGGGCCGGGCCGAAGCGGTTCGAAGCGGCGAGCTGATAGCCGAACACGACCTGTTGCCCGACGTGCTCTACACCTCGCTGCTGCGACGCGCGATCGCCACCGCGCATATCGCGCTCGACACCGCCGACCGGCTGTGGATTCCGGTGCGGCGCAGCTGGCGGCTCAACGAACGCCACTACGGCGCGCTGCAGGGTCTGGACAAGGCCCAGACCAGGGCGCGCTACGGCGAAGAGCAGTTCATGACCTGGCGGCGCAGCTACGACACTCCGCCGCCGCCGATTGAGAAGGGCAGCGAGTTCAGCCAGGACCGCGACCCCCGCTACGCCGACATCGGCGGCGGCCCGCTGACCGAATGCCTGGCCGACGTGGTGGCCCGGTTCCTGCCGTATTTCACCGATGTGATCGTGCCGGACCTGAGGTTCGGTAAGACCGTGCTGATCGTCGCGCACGGCAACTCGTTGCGCGCCCTGGTCAAGCACCTCGATCAGATGTCTGACGAGGAGATCGTCGGCCTGAACATCCCGACCGGCATTCCGCTGCGCTACGACCTCGATACCGATCTGCGGCCGATGCTGCCGGGCGGTACCTATCTCGACCCGGAGGCGGCCGCCGCCGGCGCCGCCGCGGTAGCCAACCAAGGGCGCGCGTAAGATGGGCTCTCCGCTTTTCGGTCACCGCATCGCGCGCTTCCGCAATGCCTCCTAAGCGCAGTGGAAGGGCGAAAAAGACGTGTTTGCCTAACATCCCGTGAACGGCAGCGGAACACCTGTAGCTCAAAATGTGACTTGTCCGATTTTGGCCTCGCTCCGCTAGGGTGGCGTTCACCAGATTTGTAGGATTTTGTTTGTGACTGTGTTCTCGGCCCTGTTGCTGGCCGGGGGTTTGTCAGCGGTGGCGCTGGCCGTAGGTGTCGCGGTCGGCGCCCGGTTGTCGCCGCGGGTGGTCGAGCGTCGCCACCGGGTGGCCAATGAGTGGGCTGGGATCACCGTTTCACAGATGCTGCAACGCATCGTCGCGCTGATGCCGCTGGGTGCCGCGGTGGTCGATACCCATCGCGACGTGGTTTACCTCAACGAACGGGCCAAGGAGCTGGGACTGGTGCGCGACCGCCAGCTCGATGAGCAGGCCTGGCGGGCCGCGCAGCAGTCGCTGGATGGCGAGGACGTCGAGTTCGACATAGCACCCGGACGACGCCCGGCTACGGGCAGGTCCGGGTTGTCGGTGCACGGGCACGCCCGGCTGCTGAGCGAGGAAGACCGCCGCTTCGCCGTGGTATTCGTCCACGACCAATCGGACTATGCGCGCATGGAGGCGGCCAGGCGTGACTTTGTGGCCAACGTGAGCCACGAGCTCAAGACCCCGGTCGGCGCCATGGCCCTGCTCGCCGAGGCCATCCTGGCTTCGGCGGACGACTCCGAAACCGTTCGCCGGTTCGCTGAGAAGGTGCTCATCGAGGCCAACCGCCTGGGCGACATGGTTGCGGAACTGATCGAGTTGTCCCGGCTGCAGGGTGCCGAGCGGTTGCCCAACGTGACCGAAGTTGAAGTCGATACCATTGTGTCCGAGGCGATTTCACGCCACAAGGTGGCCGCCGACAACGCTGATATCGAGGTTCGTACCGACGCGCCCAGCGGTTTGCGGGTGTTGGGGGACCAAACGCTGCTGGTTACCGCGCTGGCCAATCTGGTGTCCAATGCGATTGCCTATTCGCCGCGTGGGTCGTTGGTATCGATCAGCCGTCGCCGCCGCGGTGACGACATCGAGATCGCCGTCACCGACCGGGGTATCGGGATCGCGCTCGAAGACCAGGAGCGGGTCTTCGAGCGGTTCTTCCGGGGGGACAAAGCGCGCTCGCGAGCCACTGGCGGCAGCGGGTTGGGGCTGGCCATCGTCAAACACGTCGCGGCCAACCACAACGGCAGCATCGGCGTGTGGAGCAAGCCTGGTACCGGATCGACGTTCACCTTGTCCATCCCGATGTATCAGGATGTCAACGACCACGCCGAGCAACCGCAGGACCGTGACGTGCGGCCCAACAGGTCCCAAAGAGAGGAAGAACTAAGTCGATGACGAGTGTGCTGATCGTGGAGGACGAGGAATCGCTGGCCGATCCGCTGGCGTTTCTGCTGCGCAAGGAGGGCTTCGAGGCCTCGGTGGTGACCGATGGGCCATCCGCGCTCGCCGAGTTCGATCGCGCCGGCGCTGACATCGTGCTGCTCGACTTGATGCTGCCAGGGATGTCCGGCACCGACGTGTGCAAGCAGCTGCGCGCCCGTTCCAGCGTGCCGGTCATCATGGTGACCGCCCGGGACAGCGAAATCGACAAGGTGGTCGGCCTGGAACTGGGGGCCGACGACTATGTGACCAAGCCCTATTCGGCGCGCGAGTTGATCGCCCGGATCCGGGCGGTCCTCCGCCGTGGCGGCGATGACGACTCCGAAATCAGCGACGGCGTCTTGGAGTCTGGTCCGGTGCGGATGGATGTCGAGCGGCACGTCGTCTCGGTGAACGGCGACACAATCACCTTGCCGCTCAAGGAATTTGACTTGCTGGAATACCTGATGCGCAACAGCGGGCGGGTGCTGACCCGCGGGCAGTTGATCGATCGGGTCTGGGGCGCGGACTACGTCGGCGACACCAAGACCCTCGACGTTCACGTCAAGCGGCTGCGGTCCAAGATCGAGGCCGACCCGGCCAACCCGGTGCACCTGGTGACGGTGCGCGGGCTGGGCTACAAGCTGGAGGGTTAGTCAGCGCGCGCTGACCAGCTCATCTGCTATTTGGTCGGCCACGCCCAGCGCCAGCGCCATGATCGACAGCTGCGGGTTCACCTCCGGGCTGCTGGGCAGGACCGACGCGTCGGCGACCCAGACACCTTCGACGCCGCGTAGCCGACCGGTCTCGTCGACCGGACAGAGCTGCTCGTCGGTGCCTGCGGCCGCGGTACCCGTCGGATGGAAGGCGGCCAGGTGCAGGCTTCTGGGGTTGCTGCTGCGCAGCGCATCCTGCAGCGCCGCCTGCGACGTCACGGTCATCGCGCCGGGCAGACCGAGGAGCACCTCGACCGCGCCGGCGGCGAAGAGCAACCGGCCCATGGCCTCGAGCGCGACCACCAGCTTGCCGATGTCGGCCCGGTCGATGTCGTAGCGCACTACCGTCTCGCCGCGCACTGACAGCACCGAGCCGACGCCGCGATCGGCGACCATCGCACCGAACGTGGCGACCTGGGGTGCCCGGTCGAGCCAGCCCAGCAGCTCGGCGCCGTAGCCGGGGTACACCATCGACCCCATGCCCGGCGGCGTAGCGGTCGCTTCGATCAGCACGCCGTCTGACTCGTGAAACTCGTGGACCGCGGCGCTTTGCAGCACCCCGTGCCATGCGACCACGTCGTCCTCGAACCGCCCCGCTAGCATCGCCGCCGGATGCAGCGCGAGGTTTCGGCCGAGCCGCGGATGTGCGCCGATTCCGCTGCGCCGCAACAACCCTGGCGTCTCGGTGGCGCCGGCGGCGACGATGATCGTGTCCGAGAGCACGTCCAGCGCTGTGCCGTCAGGCCGACGGGCTCGCACGCCGCGGGCGCGTCCGTGCCGATGCAGCACCCGTTCGACGCGTGCCCGCGAGATGATCCGCGCGCCGGCCGCACACGCTTGCGGCAGCGCGTTGAGGTGCACGCCGAATTTGGCGTTGCGTGGACAGCCGATCGCGCACTGGCAGCAGCCTTCGCAGCCCGGCGCGTTACGCGGGATGGGCGCCGCCTGCCAGCCCAGCGACTTGGCGGCGTCGAGCAGCAGGCGCCCGTTGCGGCCCATGATCTCCAACGGCACCGGCG
>Ga0210396_10001321_pt1 | contig 27382 bp, 23 predicted proteins | sample IncBWH17OmetaG_FD_155466 | JGI IMG/M metagenome (GOLD analysis project Ga0210396, IMG submission 155466) | Forest soil microbial communities from Barre Woods Harvard Forest LTER site, Petersham, Massachusetts, United States - Inc-BW-H-17-O ... | reverse complement strand
CTCGTTCGTAGTCACCGGCGCCGACGCGCTGGGCGGCCTCGTCGACCTCCCCGTCGATGTTGGAATCGGCCGCAGCGGCGCAGAGCTTCCGGCAGACTCTCGAGCATGAGTACCGACACGCCCGCGTTCGACGGCGCCATCGCGGCGCCGGCACCCTTCGAGGGACTCGGACGCCCGATCAAAGGCCCGGGCGCGCTGATCCGCGACTGGCGGCGCTTCTGGCACCTCACGTACAACATCGCGCGCAACGAATTCAAGCTCAAGTTCTTCGGCTCCGTGCTCGGCTACGTCTGGCAGGTGATGAAGCCGCTGCTGCTGTTCGGCGTGCTGTACGTATTCTTCGTCGTCATCAGCCACGTCGGCGCAGGCGGCAAGCCGAGCGAACGCTTCTACGGCGTGCAGCTGCTCGGGTCGATCGTGCTGTTCACGTTCTTCGCCGAAGCCACCGGCGGCGCCGTGCGCTCCGTGGTCGACCGCGAGAACCTCGTGCGCAAGATCCAGTTCCCGCGACTCGTGATCCCGCTGGCGATGGTGCTGCTGGCGTTCTTCAACCTGATGATGAACCTGGTCGTGGTCTTCATCTTCGCGCTCATCTCCGGCGTGCAGCCGATGCTCAGCTGGGCGGAGCTGCCGCTGATACTCGTGCTGCTCGTGCTGTTCGCGACCGGCCTCGCGATGCTGCTGTCGGCGATGTTCGTGCGCTTCCGCGACATGCAGCCGATCTGGGAAGTCGTCACCCAGATCATCTTCTACGGCTCGCCCGTGATCATCCCGATCCTCGCCGTGCGCGAAAAGCTGATCGTGCCGCCGCATCACGACCAGCTCCTCTACCACCTGTACATGCTCAACCCGCTCGTCACCGTCTTCCAGCAGTTCCGCCACGCGATGGTCACGCACGCAACGCTCAGCGCCGGGCAGGCGCTCGGCAGCTGGGCCGCGCTGCTGGAGCCGATCGGGGTCGTGGTGGCGATCTTCGCCCTCGGCTTCTGGGTGTTCAACCGCTCCGCGCCGTTCGTCGCCGAGAATCTCTGACAATGCTCTGTCACCCCAGCCGCTGACTGTCGCCTTGACCCCGAGCTTGCCCCTCGCCACCACAGCCAAGCGCACAGGTCGAGCTCCGGCGTGACGGGATCCGCGGAACTCTCGCCTTCGTCGTCGCTGGCGATACCGGATGCGCCTCGGTCACGGCGAGCGGTGGTCGATCGCTACAACGTGGTGTTCGCTGCCGTGTTTGTAACGGCCGCGGTGTCGGTCGCTGCGATGCTCACCATCGCGGAGCCGCTCGGCGATCATCTACTGGGCGGCGGTGGCTTTCGCTTCTTCCCAAGCGTTCAACACTTGGTCTATCGCAAGCCGGCCGAGCAGATGCGCTATCTACTGGCAGTCGCGTGCGCGCTCGGTCTGGGGGTCGTCTTCGTGCGCATGCGCGTGCCCGGCGTGCTGAGAGCTGCGCCGCTCGGACGCGCCGGCATACGAATTGCCAGCCTCGGCGGACAGCTCGCAATCGTTGCGGTGGCGGTGTGGAGCTGGTGGGCACAGTTTCACTTCGCCGACGGTGAGCCACCCACTACGCACTTCAGCAATCGCAACCTGCTTGCGGCGGCCCTCGTGGCGGGAGCGCTGATATTGCTCGTCAGAGCGCGCCCGCACTGGCTCCAGGAGCGAGCCGTTGCGAAGCGTCGGCCGCAGAGCTGGACATGGTTCGCTATCGCGGCGCTGCTGACCGCCTGCTGGCTGTTGCCATCTGTGTTTAGAGAGCAGAACCTTGCTGCTGCGTCGCTGTCAGTCACCTATCACCTCCAGTTCACGTTCGATGACTTCGCTGCTGTGGCCAACGGGCGCACGCCGCTGGTCAATTACGGGGAGCAGTATGCGTCGCTGCTGCCCTTCGCGATGTGGCCCGTCTTTCGCGTGGCCGGCACGCAGGTCGGCGTCTTTACCGTGACTATGTGTCTCTTTTCGATGATAGGCCTGCTCTCTGTCGAGCGCGTTTTTGCGCTGATCACCCGTAACGAGCGGTTGGCCCTCGCGCTTTATGCGCCCTTCCTCGCTACGAGTCTCTTCTTTATTCTGCGCGACGGCAGTCAGCTTTTTAGCTGGGCTAGCTATTACGCGGTATTTCCCATGCGCTACGCGGGACCGTATGTACTGCTTTGGGTGTACACACGACATTTGCGCGGGCTGCGCCCCAGAGGCGCGATAGCTGTGTTCGCCCTCGCGGGCTTGGTTGTGCTGAACAACATCGAGTTCGGGCTGTCCGCGTACATTGCCGTGGTCGCGGCGACGCTAGTCAGCTCCAAGTTCGGACTCGGCCCCGCGATGCGCCTGATCAGGGATGCCGCGATCGGGCTAGCCAGCGCGACGGTGGCTGTGGCCGGATTGACTGTGGTGCTCACCGGCGAGCTTCCCAAGATTGGGCTTCTGACTCTGTACTCGCGAATCTTCGGCGAAGGCGGCTATGGGCTGCTGCACACGCCGACTGGAGGCCTTTACCTAATTGTCGACATGACGTTCGCCTCGGCCTTCCTGGTGGCGGCTGTCCGCGCTCGGGACGGTGCCGAGGATCGTGCGTACACGGCGGTGCTCGCGTACGCCGGCGTCTTTGGTCTCGGCGCGGGCAACTACTACATGGGTCGTACGCATCCAGGGGGCCTCGTCGTGCTCTTCTCGATCTGGGCGCTGTGTGTCGTCCTCCTGGCTCTGCTCTCGCTGCGCGCGATCGCAGCGTGGCACGGGCGGCCGCGAGCTCCTGCGTGGCTTCTCGTCGTGAGCGCGACGGTGTCGCTCGGCCTCGTGGCTACGGCGCTCACGCAGTTCCCCGCGCCGTGGACGCAGTTGCGCCGGATCGCCACCAGCGCGCCGCCCCCGCCGCCGTATGACGTGTCGGCGGCCGTCAGCTTCCTGCGGCGGACGACGCGGCCCGGCGAACCGATCGTGCTGCTCGCGCCACTCGGACATGTGATCGCACTTGACGCGAAGGTTGAAAACGTCTCGCCGTTCAGCAACCAGGAAGGCGTCGTCACCTACCAGCAGCTCAATGAAGAGCTGGCGGCTCTACACGAAGCCGGCGGTACCAGGTTCTACTTGGAGGACGCGTTCCCGGAGATTGCGCAGGGGCTCGCCAGCAATGGCTTTTCGCCGGTCGGCTCCGCGAACGGGATCACCGAGTGGCGGCGTTGAGAGCCGGTCGAGCGACGCCCTACGCGCCTGGAGCCGCGCCGCGCCCCACCGCCGCGGCCTGCTCCGGCGTGCGTGGCAGCCGCCCCGGCGCCGCACCGCGACGGCGGTCCGCCGGCAGTCGCGCCGTCGCGGCCGACAGCCGCAGCAGGCGCTCGGGCGCCGACATGCGCTCGTGGCGGCCCACGTAGCGCAGCGGCTTGGTCGCGATCATGTTCATCGACACGGTGCCCTGCACGTTGTTCAGCCAGGACAGGTACGCCCTGCGCACGAGCGCGTTGCCATGCAGCACGCGCGCGCCCCTGCGTACGACCGGCCCGACGAGCGGCGCGTTCGCGCCGCGCGGCACGGGCGTGGGGTCGCCGAAGAACGGCCTGTAGTGGGGCTCCGCCACCTGCGTCAACAGGCCCGCGCGCGTCGCCTCCCAGCGGTAGCGCAGCGCCCAGTGCGCGTGCTCGTAGCCCTCGAACTGCTCCACGCCGTCCACGTGCACGCCGTCGGGGTCGCGCAGCGTCTTCAGTGTCTCGTTGACCATCAGCAGCCGCCCGCCGGGTCGCAGCACGCGGAAGATCTCCTCGAACGTGCGCCGCAGGCTCTGCGGGTCGTTGTGATGCAGCACCTCGCAGCAGTACACGTAGTCAAGGCTGCTGGACGCCAGCGGGATCGCGTCCATCGAGCCGAGGACGCGCTCGAAGAACACGTGGCCGTCGTCGATGAAGTACTCCGCCGTATACAGACCCTGCAGCTCCGCCGTGGCGATGTCCAGCGCGATCGCCGAGAGGCCCTGCTCGGCAAAGCGGTTGGCGGCCCAGCACGTGTTCGAGCCCACGTCCAGCACGCTCTCGCCCGGCTTGAACGGGATCGTCGTCAACAGCTGGTGCATCGAGCGCGCCTGCACGTACCAGTAGCCGTGCTCCACGTCCGGCAGGCGGCGCACCATCTCGCGGTCCCAGCCCTCCGCGCGCATCTGCTCCGCGAAGCGCTCCAGGCCCGCCGCCTCCGCGACGATGTAGGAGGGCGGGTCGTGCAGCAGCTCCATCACGCCGCGTCGCACCGCGAACCCGCTCGCGCACGCGCTGCAGCGCAGGCAGCCCTCGCGCACCTCGCGCTCGTCGCTCGCCTGCGCGCTCAGCTGAAGCGTGCCGTCGCGCCTGCACGCCGGGCAGCGCAGCCGCCCCGCGAAGTCCGCCTTCACGATCGCGCTCCCGCGTCCCGGCGCACGCTCAGCTCACCCGCTGGCGCGGCTCCAGCGACGCGCCCCTGTCGAGGTCCACGCGCGTCGGACGCGCCACCTCCTCCAGGAACGCCACCAGCGCGTCGATGCGCCGCTCCCACGTGTAGTCCTGCGCCGTCTCCATGCCAGCGCGGCCGAGCCGCTCGCGCAGCTCAGCGTCGCCCAGCAGCCGCGCCAATGCCGCGCTCACCGCCGCCGGGTTCGGCTCCGGCATCAGGCAGTTCTCGCCGTCCACGCAGAAGTCGCGGTTGCCGTGCGCGTCCGTGCACACGACCGCGCCGCCCGTCGCCATCGCCTCCAGCGGCGGCAGCGCGAAGCCCTCGTGGCTGGAGGTCTGCACGAACACCGTCGCCTCGTTGAACAGCTCGTTGACCTGCTCGTCCGACGGCGACTCCACGTAGCGCATGCCCTCGTCGGTGGCCAGCTCCGGCTCGATCCCGAACAGGCACAGCTCCGCGCGCCTGCCCCCCTCCGCGCGCTCTTCCTCCTGCGGCGAACGCGCCAGCGCGCGCCACGCGTCAAGCGTCAGCGGCAGGTTCTTCAGCGGATTGGAGCGGCCCAGCGCCAGCACCATGTCCTCGCGCCGGCGCACGTCAGCACGCGGGCGAAACGTCTCCAGGTCGATTCCCGGCGGGATCAGCTCCGCGTCCAGGCCCAGCTCGCGCAGGCGCTCGCGGTTCCACGAGGAGATCGTCATGTAGCGGAACTCCGGGCGGTAGGAGTCGAGCACCGCGTGGCGCACCGACTCGTCGTCCGGGTAGTACGACGTCTCGATGTCCTGCACGAAGTACACCGGGATCCCGCGCAGCACGCTCGCCTGCCACACCGGCGAGGCGGTGTTCCACCACGTCGCCACCTTGATCGCGTCGAGCTCCGACAGCGCCTCCACGAGCTCGTCGTAGAACTCAAAGCTGTGCACCGGCGCACGCAGCTCGAACCAGTCCGGCTGCTCGCCCAGCGTGTACAGCGCCACCTCGTGCCCGCGCTCCTGCAGGCGGTTGAGGTGCTCGAAGATGTCGCGGTGGCCGCCGCCCACGCCGGTGCCCTCGGTCACGTACGCGATCCGCAGGCCGCCGCCGGGCGCGCGCACGTCGCGCGCGTCGAAGAAGTCGCCCCAGCGCTCCCAGAACAGCACCTGCGAAGCCCGCTCGCGCTCGCCCACGTCCGTGCCGCGGGTCACCGACTCGTGGTGGTACAGGCTCGCCGCGGGGAAGTACAGCACGCGCATGCCCGCCTGCCACACGCGCAGGCACAGGTCCACGTCCTCGTAGGCCATCGGGTACGCCTCGTCGAAGCCGCCCGTCCGCGTCAGTGCCTCCCGCGTGATGTACATGCACGCGCCCGTCACCGCCAGCACCGGGCCGGGGATCGCCGCCGGGCCCCAGTCGGGCGGCTTGAAGCGGTAGCGATGATCGAACCACTCCGGCGCGCCGAGGTTGCGCTGCGTGCCCGCGAACTGGATGCGCCCGTCCGGGTACAGCAGCCGCGCGCCGACCACGCCCACGTCCTCGCGCTGCGAAGCCGCGTACTGCAGGCACGCCAGCCATCCCGGCCGCGCTTCCATGTCGGAGTTGAGCACCACCACGTCGCGCTGCGGATCGCTTGCCTTCAGGCCGCGGTTCACGTTCGCCGCGAAGCCCGCGTTGTCCTCGCCCTCCAGCACCTCGACTCCCTCGATCTCGCGCAGCGCCCGCACGTGCTCCGGACCGCTCGCGTCGTCCGCGACCAGCACCCGCGCCATCCCCGCCGGCACCGTCGCCGCGATGCTCGCCGCCAGCTTGCGCACGAGCTCCGCGTCGCGGTAGCTGGGGATCACGATGTCCACCGGCACGCCGTTCAGCCGGTACCACGCGAGCGCGCGGCGGTACGCGTCGTTGTCGGGGTTCGAGCGCAGCCGCAGGCGATGCCTCAGCGGCGTGAGGCGCAACGGGAACGTGACGACCCGGAACAGCAGCGTGCGCCAGCCGTGGTAGCGGATGGTCAGGTGGATCCGACGTCTGATGCCCGCCAGTGGGCCGCTGAACGTGCCGTCCAGCGCGCTGTCGGCGATCTCCTGCGGCCGTGCTATCGGGGGTCGCTTCTCGGCGGAGGAGCTGCCGTCGCCAGCCGGCTTGGTGTCGTCGTCGGTCACTGGGCGTGTTCCTCTGCTCGGGGTCTATCGGCTGACGGGTCCAGGTGCAGCGGCGCGAACCCCGCGCGCCGCTCCAGCGAGAGCGCGCGGCGGGCGCGACCGGGCAGCAGGTCGGCGCGCGAGCCGAGCAGCGCCCCCACCTGTCGCACGACATTGTGGCGGCTGACCGCAGCAAGCGCACTTGCGCGCGCCGCCGCCGGCAGGTGCGCGCGCGCCAGCTCGCGCCGCGCCTGGCCGAGATCACCGCGCAGCTGGCCGAGCAGGCGCCCGGGAGAGGCCGGCTCGCGCCAGCCGTACACCTCGCGCAGCCCGCGCCACTCGTCGAAGCAGCGACGCAGCTGCTCCGCCGTCGTGTACGCGTGCGAGTGCAGCACCGCCGCCGCGGGCACGTACGCCTTGGCGTACCCCGCGCGCAGCATGTCGATCGCCAGCACGCGGTCCTCCGCGTAGGCGACCTCGCGAAACGGCACGCGCTCCCACGCCGCGCGCGACAGGCACGCGTTGGCGTCGGTGAAGAAGCCGCGGCGGCCGACCAGCGACAGGACCGGCAGCGTCTCGCGCTCGTGCTCGCTCAGGCGCTCCGCATACGGGGCGCCATCCCCCGCCAGCGAGGAGAACCAGCGCTCGAGCTCCATCCGCACCGGCTCCGACGCATGCGGGCGGGGCGTGTAGGGGCCGCACGCGATCGCCACGTCCGGCGCCAGATCCAGGCCGCCCAGCAGCCGCTCCAGCCAGCGCTCGTCAGCCGGCTCCGCGTCCTGCGTCAAGAGCGCCACGCGCGCGCCCGACGCCTCGCGCATCAGCAGGTTTCGCGTCGCGCCGTGGCCGAACTGCGCCGGGTCGATGCGCAGCACACGCGCGCCGTGTGCCTGCGCCAGCTCCGCCGAGCCGTCCAGCGAGCCCGAGTCGCACACCAACAGCTCGTGCTCCACCGTCTGCCTCGCCAGCGCAGCCAGCGTGCGCGCGAGCAGCTCGCCGCCATCGCGCACGGGAATCGCCACGGTCACCGCCGTCACGGCGTCACCGCCGCCGCGCCCACCGTCACCGTCGCGCCGCCGACCGTCACGGCCGCACCAACTCCACCCAGTCGGCGCGCGTGCCGCACAGCGACCTCCAGTCCGCCACCGGCACCGTGCGCAGCTGCTCTGGCGCCTCGCGCTGCAGCGCCACCGCGCCGATCGTGCCGGAGTCGCCGCGCGGCCATTCGCCGGGGCCCAGATGGTCGCGTCCGGGGAGCGAGTAGATGCGCACGCTGTGGCGGCCGCCGGACAGCGGCAGCGACGCCGCCTGCAGCCACTGCCCCGGGGTGTTCGAGCCGGCCACCCAGCCGACCGTGCGCCCATCCACCTGCACGTACACCTTGCGCGGGAAGTCACCCTGCACCCATACCGCGTAGCGGGCGCCGCCCGCGATCGCGAGCGTGCCCTCGGCCTGCCCCGGGAACACCGTCGTGACCGCGCCCGCCTGCTCCGCGTCCGCCACCCAGCCGCCGGAGCGGTGCGGGTCCGACAGCAGTTCGTAAAAGACCATTTCCGGCGCGGAAGCCACCGCCAGCTCCGTGCCCGCGCCGGCCCCCGCGACGATCGGCGCGAGCGCCGCGCAGGTGACGGTGCCAGCCGGCGAGTACAGCCCCTGCTCGGGCAGGTGCACCAGCACCTGCGGCGACGCGGTGCGCTGCCAGCCGAGGTAGTAGCGGTTCTCGTACACCAGCCGGTAGTTCGCCGGCGGGCGGCTCGCTGCGGGCGAGCGGCGCGTGACGATCACCGGATAGCCCTCCACGAACGACAACAGCTCTTCGTCGAGGTCGAAATAGTGGCCGTAGAAGTACGTCGGATTGCGCAGCTGCACCTGCTGCGGCGTGATCGCCTCGAACGGCACGCTGATCCTCGCATCGTTGGCCAGCACCTTCGCGTACTCCTCGAATTCGTTCCACAGCACCAGCCCCTTGCCTTCAAAACGCTTGCCCACCGCACGGATCGCTTCCATGCGCGCCGTCGGCGCGATGCGGTCGTGCGCGTACGCGAAGCCGTCGGAGGCGAGGATCGCGAGCGCCAGCGCGCCGCCCAGCGCCAGCGCCGGCGGCGCCACGCGTCCGCGCGCGGACGCGAGCACGACGAGTGCCACGAACACCACGCACGGGCCGGTGATCGCCAGCAGCTTGCCCTGCGCGTAAGGGCTAGCGCGGGGGAACACGATCAACATCACCAGCGCAGCCACGCCAAGCATCAGCAGCACGCCCACGTCCTTCACGCGCAGCGCCCACACGAGGCTCACGACGAGCAGCGCAAGAATCGCGGCGCTCGCCAGCGCCGTCAGCACGCCGCTCAGGTGGCCCACCACCGGCAGCCTGTATTCGCCCGCCAGCCACACGCCGCTCAGCTGGCTCACCGGCAGTTTGCGCAGCAGCTGGCCGAACTGCGTCGCCCCCGCACCGGTCGCTCCCTGCCCGTTCTGCGCCGCGCTCAGGAACGTGCCGAAGCTCGTCAGCGAGGGGATCGCCAGCACCAGCGCCAGCCCACCGCCGGCCGCCAGCGGCGCCAGCCAGCGCGGGCGCGGCAGGCTGCGCCGCGTGTACACCAGCGCCACCCCCACGAACACCACCAACGCGCCCAGGTATGGCACCGCCACCGCGTCGTATGTCGCCAGCGCCGCCGCCGCCGCGACCGCCACCAGCGCCGCACCGGCATACGGGCGCTGCAGCGACAGCGCCGCGCACGCCAGCGCCGCCGCCGCGCACAGCGCCGCCAGCAGCCCGATCTCCTTGATCGCCCCCTGCAGCGCGTACTGGTAGGTGAGGTTCGCGCCGATCGCCGCCAGCGCCACCGCCGCCGCGCGCCAGCCCGCCGCGCGCCGCTCCGCGATCGTGCACAGCGCCACCGCGCCGAGCGCGGCTAGGCTTGAGATGAAGCCCTGGTAGAGCACCGCCACCGCCGTGTCCATCAGGCCGCTGAACGTGCCCAGCAGCGCCTGCGTGCCCAGCGGGTAGCCGTTGGCCAGGTACTGCACCAGGAACTGGCGCTCGCTCGATTCGGAGATGTGGCCGAGCGTCGTGCCGAAGCCCTTGATGTGGTTCGCGAGCAGCATCTCGAATCCCGAGTCGTTGACGAAGTCATAGCCCGACCACGTCCAGTGCCCGTAAGCGATCACCGGCAGCGCGAACAGCGCGTACGTGGCCAGTCCCGCCACGCCCGCCCAGCCGGGGTTCAAGCGCGCACGCAACCCCTCCTGCGCAAACGCCATGCCGGCGAGCGCCGCCACCACCAGCAGCGCCATCGCCAGCGCGTCGCCAGCGCCCGCCGTGTACCCCGGCATGATCAGCACGAACGCCACGCACATACCCAGCGGCAGCAGCAGGCCGTTGGACAGGCGCACGCGCAGCACGCGCTCGAGCGCCAGGCCGCATCCGAGGCACACCGCCCACACCAGCACCGGCGTACCGATAACGCCGAGCAGGTAGTCAGGAATTGCGCCGCAACCCGAGGATCGACAGCAGGAACGCCGAGAAGAAGATCTGGATGCCGACGATCATCAGCGTCGCCGCGATCACCGCCAGGTGTTCATCCGCCAGCGAGCCGAAGCCATGCGCGATCCACGTCGCCAGGATCAAACCGCCCATGACCACCCCAACCAGCGTGAAGGCGCCGCCCAGCAGCAGCCCATGCTCGAGGCGAAAGCGCGCGCGCATGCGATCGAACCACGGATCCTGCTCGCCCATGAAGTAAGTGCCGTACGCGTGCGCGCACAGCCCCAGCGCCAGCACCTGCGTGCCCACGATCATCAGCAGCGCGCCGCCGATCAGCGCGTGCACGCCCCACGCGCGCCCGAAGAAGTCCAGGCCCGCGCCCACGAACACCACGATCAGCGTGCCCACGCCCGCGAGCGCAGCGCCGGGCACGATGAACAGGTGGTTGGGACTGTGCACCAGCAGGAACCGCAGGTGCCGCCAGCCGTCGCGGAAGCTCGACAGTTTGCTCTCGCCGCCGCGCGGGTGGTATTCGATTGGAAACTCCGCGATTTTGAGCTTCTCCTTGGAGGCGCGGATGACCATCTCCGAGGCGAACTCCATGCCCGTCGTGCGCAGATCCAGGCGCGGCAGCACTTCGCGGCGCAGCGCGCGCATGCCGCAGTGGGCGTCGCTGATGCCGGTGCGGAAGAAGAGGTTGAGCAGGCCGGTCAGGATCGGGTTGCCGACGTACTGGTGCAGCCACGGCATCGCGCCCGGCTGGATGTTGTCCATGCGGTCGCCGATCACCATCTCCGCGCCCGCCTCGAGCTCGGCGACGAAGCGCGGGATCTCGTCGAAGTCATACGTCAGATCGGCATCCGCCATCACGATGTAGGTGCCGCGCGAGGCCTCGAAGCCGGCCAGATAGGCGCTGCCGTAGCCGCGCCGCTTTTCCACAACCACACGCGCGCCCGCGCGCTCCGCCAGGCGCGCCGAGTCGTCCTCGGAGTTGTTGTCCGCCACCACCACCTCGCCGTGCACGCCCATGCGCACGATCGCCTCCAGCGCCGCGCGCACGCACTCCTCGATGTTCTCCGCCTCGTTCAGGCACGGGATCACGACCGAGACGACCGGCACATCGTCCTCGGATTCGGACGCGGAAGTGGAAGCGCTGGTCGGGGCGAGCAACGAGATGGAATGCTAGCGGCATGCGCGTGTGCCTTGTGTACGACTGCCTGTTCCCCCATACCGTCGGCGGCGCCGAGCGCTGGTATCGCGATCTCGCCGAGCGCCTCGCCGGCGAGGGACACGAGGTCACCTACCTGACGCTGCGCCAGTGGCCGCGGGGCGAGCGCGCGCAGATCGACCCGCGCGTGCGCGTCGCCACCGCCGGCCCGCGCATGGCGCTGTACACCGAGGACGGACGCCGGCGCATCCTGCCGCCGCTCGTGTTCGGCGCCGGCGTGTTCCTGCACCTGCTGCGCCGCGGCCGCCGCTACGACGTCGTGCACACGTGCTCGTTCCCGTACTTCTCGCTGCTCGCCGCCGGCCTGCTGCGGCCCGCGATGCGCTTCGGGCTGGTCGTCGACTGGTTCGAGGTGTGGGGTCGCTCCTACTGGCGCGAATACCTCGGCGGCGTCGGCGGGCGCGTCGGCCAGCTCGTGCAGCGCCTGTGCGCGCTCGTGCCGCAGCGCGCGTTCTGCTTCTCCGAGCTGCACGCCCGGCGGCTGCGCACTGAGGGGCTGCGCGGTGAGGTGACGGTGCTGCGCGGTCTCTACGCCGGTGAGGGCGCACGCGGGGCCGCCGACGACCCCGATGCAACCATCGTCCCCTCCGCAACCGCCGCCACTGACGCCTCCGAGCCGACCGTGCTGTTCGCCGGACGGCTGATCCCCGAGAAGCAGGTCACGCTCGCGGTCGCCGCGATGGCGAGCGCCGTCCAGCGCATCGACGGGCTGCGCGGCGAGTTCCTCGGCGACGGGCCCGAGCGCGGCGCGCTCGACGAGGCCATCGATCGACACGGCTTGCAGGGGGTCGTCACCGCGCGCGGCTTCACCGACACCGAGACCGTCGACGCCGAGATGCGCCGCGCGCTGTGCATGCTCGTCACCTCGCGGCGCGAGGGCTACGGCCTGGTCGTGGTGGAGGCCGCCGCCAGAGGCACGCCAAGCGTGGTCGTCGCCGGTGAGGACAACGCCGCCATCGAGCTGATCGAGGAGGGCGTCAACGGCTTCGTCGCGCCCAGCGCCGACCCCGGGGAGATAGCCGCCGCGATTGTGCGCGTGCACGAGGCCGGCGCCGCGCTGCGGGACAGCACCGCGCGCTGGTTCGCAGAGAACGCCGAGAAGCTGTCGCTGGAGGGATCGCTGCGCAGGGTGCTCGACAGCTACGCCGGCGGTGGCTCGCCCTCCTGACTGGTCAGGACAGCGATGTCCTGAAGGTCCCTCTCGCGCCCGGCGGCCAGCTTCATGCGAATCAGGTCGTCGCGGTCGACAAAGCGCATGAACAGCTCGCCGACATTCGCCTCGACGGCCTGCTCGCGCATCTCATCCCAGGAGCGCGCGCCCTTCAGCGCGGCCGTGTCGGTCCACACATCAAGGCCGCCCGCACTCGTGGTCAGGCCGAAGTTGGCGCCGTCGCGCAGGTGCATGGCATTGGTGGGATCGATGCCGAGCAGGTGCGCGTCGACTCCCTTGAGCCGAGCGCCCAGCTGCCCGAGGGCCGCCGCGAGACGTTCGAGATTGGGGATGTCCGGCGCGACGACGACGTCGACGTCCTGGGTGGTGCGAACGTGTCCATACGCCTGCACCGCCACGCCGCCGATGATCAGATAGTCGACATCGTGGCTATTCAGCACGCGGAAGACCTCAACGGGGTCGGTCGGCGCGTCACCCGGCGGCGCGTCCGCCCCGAGCGGATCGCGCGACACGCTCATCGCTCGTGCGAGCGGGCGACGCCCGCCAGCTGGCCGCCGAAGCGATTCCATGCCAACGATCGCTCGAGCCGCTCGCCCATCGTCTGCGCCATCGAGTCCGCGAGATGATCGGCGTCGAAGTCACCGATCATACGTTGGACGTTCAGCTCCAACCGCTCGCCCATCGCCGCAAGCAGACGCTCGATCGTCCCCAGTGAAGGGGAGATCTCTCCGCGCTCCAGCCGACTGACCGCGTTCTGGGACGTGCCGGCTCGTAGGGCAAGCTGCGCCTGGGTCAGACCATGCCGCTCGCGCGTCAACCGGATCAAAGCACCTGGATCCACAGCTCCAATATACCAGATCCGGTGTATAGGATCAGCGTCGCATCGCCCGCGCATAGCTCTCGAGCGTCAACTGCGCGGTGCGCTGCCACGTGAACCGGGACACACGCGCACGCCCCCGCGCGCGCAGTGCCTCCGCGAGCTCCCGATCCCCCAGCAACCGCTGAATCGCCGACGCGATCTCCGACTCATCAAAAGGATCGAACAGCAGCGCCGCGTCTCCCGCCACCTCCGGCAGCGACGACGCGCTCGAGCACGCCACCGGCACGCCGCGCGCCATCGCCTCCAGCACCGGCAGCCCGAAGCCCTCGTACAGCGACGGGAACACAAACGCCCGCGCGAGCGACCACAGCCCCTCCAGGTCCGCGCTCGACACCCACGCCGGGAAGCGCACGTCCGCCGCGACCCCCAGCGCGTCCGCGCGCGCGCGCAGCTCGCGCTCGTGCTCGGTCGGGTAGCCCGGCAGCACCAGCAGCGGGCGCTGATCCGCAGGGATCCGCGCCAGCGCGCCGATCAGCGCCAGCAGGTTCTTGTGCGGGCGCTTCGCCGACAGGCTCAGCACCACGTCACGCTCGCCCAGCTGCAGGCGCGCGCGCACGTCGCGCTCGGGCGTCGGCTCGCCACGGCGCGTCGCGCCCAAGCCCAGCGGCACCACGTCGATCCGCGCCGCGTCCGCGCCCAGCAGCGACACCAGATCCTCACTCGTGCTGTGCGAGTCCGCGATCACCCGGTGCGAGCGGCGCACCGCCCCCGGCACCAGCACCCGCATGCCCTTGTCGCGCAGACCCGCGTGCGCCTCGGGGAAGCGCGCGTAGATCAGGTCGTGCACCGTCACCACGCGGCGGAACGGGCCCCACAGCGGAGCCGTGCTCGCCAGGCTGTGCACCAGCTCGACACGCGCGCGCATGGCCGCCGGCGGCAACAGCGCCTGCTCGCCCAGCACCCACTGCACGCGGTCGCGCGCCTTCACCGGAACCGTCACCGCCGGCAGCAGCTGCCCCCACGGGCCGTCGCCCGCGGCCGCCGCCTCGCGGTTCACGAACGCCGTGAAGCGCGTGCCCCGCGGCGCCTGCGCGATCAGCTCCGGGATCACTTCGCGCGCGGCCACCTCCATGCCGCCCGTCTCGCCGGGTACGAGGAAGATCAGGTTCAGGCCGACGTGCATCGCGCCGCTGCAGGCTAACGGCCGGCCGACCGGCCGTCGGCCTCGTTAGGCTCTTGCGCAGTGAACGACGCATTTCGCCCGCGCCGAGTCGACGCCCGCGTCAGCTCGCGCGCATGAGCGCCTCCACCGTCTCCAAACCGCTGCACGTGCGCGTGGCCTCGGCGATCGTGCCCGACGCCGGCAAGCACGCGATCGACAGCGTGCGCGCGCGTCTCTCGCGCCGGCGCATGGCGCCGCTGCGCGAGGAGTACCTGCGCCGCCACGGCCCGGAGGTGCTGCGCGGACCGTTCGCCGGGCTGCGCTACCCGCCCGGGCTGCCCGAGCACGACCACGTCGCACACCACGTGCTCGCCAAGCTCGTCGGCAGCTACGAGAGCCAGATCTATCCGTGGTTCGAGGAGTGGATCGCCGGCGACTTCGAGCTCGTCATCGACGTCGGCTGCGCCGAGGGCTTCTACGCGGTCGGCTTCGCGCGCGCCATGCCCGCCGTCGAGGTGCGCGCGTACGACATTCTCGCGCAGGCTCGCGAGGACTGCGCGGCATTCGCGCGCGCCAACGGCGTGCAGGAGCGCGTCACGATCGGCGGCGAGTGCACGCCCGCGACGCTCGCCGCCGTGAGCGGCGACGCGCGCGTCGCGCTGCTGAGCGACTGCGAGGGCTACGAGAAGATCCTGCTCGACCCCCAGCTCGCGCCCAACCTGCGCAACTGGTCGATCATCGTCGAGCAGCACACGCTGGTCGACCCCACGATCGCCGACACGATCAAGCGCCGCTTCAGCGACACGCACGAGATCGAGGTGATCGACTACGTGCCGCCCGACGGCGGAGGCCTCGCGGAGCTGGACTGGCTGAGCGACGAGCAGCGCCGCTTCGTGCTGAGCGAGCGGCCGTTCCCGATGAGCTGGGCGATGTTGCGCCCGCGCAGGGGCGCATGAACGTCGGCATCGACGCGCGCGCCGCCGCCGAGGTTCCCGCCGGGCGCGGGCGCGTCGTGCGCGAGCTGCTGCGCGAGCTCGCCGCGCGCGGCGACGACGGCCACCGCTACGTCCTCTACGCACGCGATGTGTGGCACGGCGAGCCGCTCGACGAGCGCTTCAAGTGGCGGCTGCTAGGCGCCCGCGACCCCCTGTGGCACGCGCTCGCCGCGCGCCACGCCAACCGCGAGTGCGACGTGTTCCTCTCGTGCAACTCATATCTGACCACCTGGCTGCTGAGCATCCCCTCCGTGCCGATCGTCTACGACCTCGTCGGCTTCGAGCCCTCGATGCGCCCCAACCGCCGCTCCGCCGTGATCGAGCGCGCCACACTGGGGCTCGCCGTGCGGCGCTCGGCCGCGCTGCTGGCCATCTCCGAGGCCACCGCCGACGCGCTCGCCGACCGCTTCCCCGCCGGGCGCCGCAAGACGGTCGTGGCGCCGCTCGGCGTCGCGCCGGCGCTCGACGAGAGCCTCGCGCCGGAGGAGGCCGCGCTGATGCCAACCCCCGGCTTCGTGCTCGCGGTCGGCACGCTCGAGCCGCGCAAGAACCTGCCGCGGCTCGTCGCCGCGTATAGCTCGCTCGACGAAGCCCAGCAGATACGCCATCCGCTCGTCGTCGTCGGCGCCAGCGGCTGGCAGACGGGCGAGACGTTCGACGCGCTGCGCTCGCTCGGCGAGCGCTGCCAGGTGCTCGGCTACGTCTCCGACGCCGAGCTCGCGGAGCTGTACCGCCGCTGCGCCGTGTTCTGCTACCCGTCGCTCGGCGAGGGCTTCGGGCTGCCCGTGCTCGAGGCGATGGCCGCCGGCGCCGCGGTCGTCACCTCGTCGCTGTCCTCGCTGCCCGAGGTGGGCGGGGACGCGGTCGAGTATGTCGACCCCTACGACGTCCCCGGCATCGCCGCCGGGCTGCGCGCGGTGCTCGACGACGACGCGCACCGCGCCGATCTGTCGGCGCGCGCACGCACGCGCGCAGGCGAGTTCTCGTGGGAGCGCTTCGCCACGATCGTCCTCGCCACGATCGACGCCGCAGTCGGGCACACCGCGACCGCGCACGTCGCCGCCGACAGGACGCCCGTGCAGCGCGCCGTCAGATGAGCGACGACCCGAGCGCGCAGACGCCCGGCGAGATCTCGGAAACGATCCCCGACGCCGACATCCTCGCCTCGCGCGAAGCCGGCGGGCGCTTCCTGCGCGGCGGCGGCCTGCGCGTCGTCGCCTACGGCTCCGGGCTGCTCGTCGGCCTCGTCTCCACGCCGCTCGTCACCCGCCACCTCGGCCCCACCGATTGGGGCCACTACATCACCGTCACCTCCGTCATCTTCATCGCCGCCACGCTCACTGAGGGCGGCGTCGGCAACCTCGGCGTGCGCGAGTTCTCCACCAGCGACGAGGCGGAGCGCCGCTCGTTCATGAGCAGCCTGCTCGGGCTGCGGATCGCGCTGTCGCTGCTCGGCGCCGCCGGCGCGTTCCTGTTCGTGGCGCTCGCCGGCTACCCGCGCGTGCTCGTCGAGGGCACCGCGCTGATGTGCATCGCGCTGATGCTCGAAGGTGTGCGCGTCACGCTGACGATCCCGCTGACCGCCAAGCTGCGGCTCGGCTGGCTCGCGCTCAGCGACTTCAGCGGCCAGTTCGTCACGTCGCTGTGCATGGTTCTGCTCGTCGTCGCCGGCGCCTCGCTGCTGCCGTTCTACGCCGTCACGATCGTCGTCGCGCTCGTCACGCTGACGCTGATGGCCGTGCTCGTCCGCCGCGAGATCAGCCTGCGCCCCTCCTTCTCTCCCGCCCGCTGGCGCGCGCTCGCGTCCGACACGGTCGTGTACGCCGCCGCCACCACGCTCGGGGTCGTGTACTTCCAGATCGTCGTCGTCGCCATGTCGCTGCTCGCCAGCAAGGTGCAGACCGGCTACTTCAGCCTGTCGTTCCGGGTGCTCAGCCTCGTCAACGGCATCCCCTGGCTGCTCGTCGTCTCCGCCTTCCCGATCCTTGCGCGCGCCGCTCGCGATGACCGCGAGCGGCTGCGCTACGCGCTGCAGCGTCTGTTCGACGGCGCGCTCGTCGTCGGCGGCCTGTTCTCGCTGTGCGTGATCGTCGGCGCACCGTTCGCCATTGCGGTCGTCGGCGGCTCCAAATACCACCCCTCGATCGCCGTGCTGCAGATCCTCGGCGTCGGCATCATCGGCAGCTTCCTCGTCGCCATCTGGTCCTTCGCGATGCTGTCGCTGCGCATGTTCCGCGAGCTGATCCTCGTCAACGGCATCACCGTGCTCGCCGCCATCGCGCTCAGCCTGCTGCTGATCCCGCCCTTGCACGCGCACGGCGGCGCCATCGTGACCGCCACGCTCGAGATCGCGCTCGCGCTCGCGTACGCCGTCGTCCTCAGCCGCCGCCGGCCCGAGCTGCGGCCGTCGCTGCGCCAGGTGCCGCGCGTCGCGCTCGCGCTCGCCGCCGCGCTCGCCGCCGCCGAGGCGCAGCCGCTCGGCTCCGTGCCCGGCGTCGTCATCGGCAGCCTCGTGCTGTTCGCCGGGCTCGTCGCGTTGCGGGCGATACCCGCCGAGTTCCTGCAGGCGCTGCGGCGCGAACCAGTCGAGTGAGGACCACCCGGGGCCTACGCCCCGTTGCCCGCCCGATCCAAGCGTGCGTCACAGCGGCGGTAGAGTACGTCCACCGGGCTGAGCTCCGCGACCGCCTCGTAGCGGCCCGCAAGCTCTTGCTCCACAGCTGGCCGGCCGCCGCCGCCGGCGACCTCCACGAGCAGCCAGCCAGGGCGATGGCGGTCAAGGTCCAGGCCGCGCAGCGCGGCGGCCTCGAAGCCCTCCAGATCCAGCGACACGAAGTCGATCGGCCCGACCGCAGACTGCGCCAGCACGTCGTCGAGCGTGCGCGCGGGCACGTCAACCGAGTACGTGTCGCCGTCCTCGAGCGCGAGCCGTTCCATTTCGGGGTCGGAGCCCGCGATCAGCGAGCGCAGATCTGAGTAGGTCATCGTCACACTGTCGCCCGCGAAGCCGTGTTCCACGAGCGCGCAGTTGTGCACCACCGAGCGCGCGCGCAGACGCCGGCACTCCTCGCTCAGCGCCGGTATCCCCTCCACGAGCACCCCACGCCACCCCTTGAAGCGTTCCAGGTAGTAGGTGTTGCTCCACGTGTAGCCGTCGTTGGCGCCAGCCTCCAGGAAGGTGCCGGTCTCGGGCAGATAGCGCTGCAGGATCACGTCGATGTCGTTGTGGCCCGGTTTGGAGTAGCGCGAGGAGCCCGCCGCCTCGAACAGGCGCCGACGCGCGTGCACCAGGCGCTTGCGGGTCGCGCGATTGCGCAGCGGCGTCGCGCCGAGCAGCGTCCTGTGTGCACGCTCGCGGAGATCCATGCGCGTCAGCGCTTGACGACCTCGAGCTCCGCGCGGATGTTCATCGTGGTGAACATGAACGCGAAGTACTTCTCATACGCATCCTGGGCGCGGTTGAACAGCACGCTGAGGCCCGCGAGCCGATACGGCAGCCACATGTCGAGCGTCACGTGCACGACGCGGAAGCGCACGTCGGTGTAGTGCGCGAAGCGCGGCTCGGCCAGCGAGCGGATGGCGACGGTGGAGAAGTAGTGGCGGTGCGTGGGGTCGCCGTATGCGAGCACCGAGGAGAAGTGCGGCGTGCGCAGTTGGATCCGCGCGCCGGGGCGCGCGATGCGGTGCAGTTCCTCGAACACGCGGATCGGCTCGCGGACGTGCTCGATGACGTCCTGCAGCAGGATCTGGTCGAAGCTCGAGTCCTCAATGGGATAGGGCATCTCGTCGAGATCGTGGACGATGTCCGCGGCGGTGTCGGAGGAGATGTCGAGCCCGACCGCCCCCGGCACCTTCTCCGCGCCGCAGCCGATGTCGAGGATCGCCCCCGGACCCGTGGGCGAGAGGTCGAACTGGCTGGGATCGCTGAGCCGTTCGAACAGCTCCAGGGGACGCGGCACGGGTCGTAGGGTAGCGGCCGGCGAGGCGCGCGAGCACGCGAATATCCTACGTGCGGTGGACGCCCTGCCGATCACGCTGTGCATCAGCACGCGCAACGCCGCGCCGCATCTCGCGGGCTGCATCGACAGCGCCCGTGAGTGGGTCAGCGAGCTCGTGATAGTGGACATGGAGAGCAGCGACGCGACGCTCGAGATCGCTCGGTCGTACGGCGCCACGATCGTGCAGGTGCCGGCCGCCGGATGGGCAGAGCCGGGCCGCCAATCCGGCATCGACGCCGCCACGCAGCGGTGGATCCTGGTGCTGGACGCGGACGAGCGCGCAGCGCCCGGGCTGCGGGCGCTCGCAGCCGGCTACGTCGAGCGCGAGGACGTCGCCGGCGTGCAGCTGCCGCGACAGAACTTCTGGTTCGGCTGGTGGGTGCCCAATGCGGGCCTGTGGCCCGACTGGCAGCTGCGGCTGTTTCGCCGCGAGCGCACCAGCTGGCCGGGCCTGCGCACGCACGAAGGGCCGACGATCGACGGCAACGTGGAGCACGCGCCGGCGCTCGCCGAGAACGCGCTCGTGCACCACAGCCTCGCGACGATCGGCGACTGGATGACGAGCGCCAACCGCTACACCGAGCTCGAGGCGGATCGCATGGCGAGCGCCGGGCGCCGCGCGAGCGTGCCGCGCCTGGTGGCGGTCCCGGCCGCCCGCTTCGCGCAGGAATACATCGCCAAGCGCGGCTACCGCGGCGGACGCTACGGCCTGTCGGTGGCGCTCTTGTCGTGGTGCTACTGGCTGCTGGCCGAGCTGAAGCTGTGGCAGCGCCAGCTGGCGAGCGAGCCACCGGCGCGCGACGCCGTGCGCGAGCCCCAGCTCGACGCGCCGCTCGACGCGCCCGTCCAGGCGCCGGTCGACGCGCCAGTCCAAGCGCCGCTCGACGCGTAGGTCACGTTTTGACGCGCTCGCGCCACGCGCGCTCGAAGGACTCCAGCGTCAGCTCGGCCGTCGCCTCCCACGAGAACTCCAGCGCGCGCTCGTGGCCCGCCGCCACCAGCCGCGACGCCAGCGCGCGATCGTCCAGCAGATCGACGATCGCCGCGGCGATCTCGTCGATGCGCAACGGGTCGAAGTAGCGCGCGGCCTCGCCCGCGACCTCCGGCATCGCGGACACGTTCGAGCACGCGACCGGCACGCCGCGTTCCATCGCCTCCAGGATCGGCAACCCGAAGCCCTCGGTGAGCGAAGGCAGCACGTAGCAGCCGGCGGCCGCATACAGGCCCTCGAGGTCGGCCTGGTCGACGTACGACGGGAACACGACGCTGGCGGCCAGCCCTTCCCGCGCGGCCAGCGCGCGCAGCTCCAGCTCGTGCGGCGTGGGCCGGCCCACCAGCACCAGCACCGTGCCGGGCACGCGGGCGGTGACGGCGCGCATCGCCTGCACGAGGCGGGCGAGGTTCTTGTGCGTCTTCTTCGCCGACACCGCCAGCACGATCGGCCCGTCGCCCAGCCCCAGGCGCTGCCTGAGCGCCAGCTCGGGCGTGGGCGCGACGCTCGCCTTCACGCCCGGCCCCAGCGGCACCACGTCGATGCGCTCTCGCGCGACGTGAAGGTGGCGCACGACGTCGTCCGCGCCCGACCGCGAGATCGCGATCACGCGGTCGGCGCGGCGCGAGATAACCGGCACCACCGTGCGCCACAGCCGCATCGTGGCGGCGGTCGCCTCGTCCGGGGCGAGGATCCAGGTGATGTCGGCGAGCATCACCAGGTTCAGTGCGCGCGTCCTCAGCGGCGCGGTCAGCGCGACGCTGTACAGCAGGTCCACGCTGCGACCCGCGAGCACGCCCAGCACGGTCATCTCCGACACCGCCTTCAACCCGCGCACCCCGAACAGGGGGTGCACCACCAGCTCGATCTCGCCGGCCCACTCCTCGCGCCGCAGCAGCTCGTATCCGGGCGGGCTGCAGAACACGCTGAAGCGCACGCCGGGCGCGAGGCGCACGAGCTCCGGCACAACCGCGCGCACGTACGTCTCCAGCCCGCCCATGGGCGGCTCCAGGAAGATCGCGTTGATGCCGATGCGGCCTGGCAGGCTGCGGCTCACGGTGGTGCACCGTAGCGGAGGCAGCCGAGCATCCGGTTCGCAAGCGACCGTCGCCGCTCGCTACAGCGCTTCGAGGAGGTCCTCGCGGTCGAGCTGGGCTGGTGGGTGTGGTTGACGATCAAGCGCGTCGCGGATGACCGCGAGAGCCGTTCTTGGGCTGCCCTTGCGGCAGTGCTCGCTGAGCAGTGCGAGCGCGTCGTCGCTGAACAGCACCTCGCACCAGCGCTTCCCGGCTGGCGGCTGAGCGCAACGTTCGACTGGCGGTGCTCTTTGGGTCGCTGGCACGCGGACAGGCGGGGGCTCGGCGATCATCTTTCGTCACTCGGCCCGCGCGCTCTTGTGCGCGGCCGGGGTGAGGCGTCGGATCAGTGGCGTTGCTCTGCGACCAGCTCTGACACCGACCCGCTGGCTTTGACCTTCGCCGGGCACTCGGTGCGCGGCCCGGTCGGCGGCGTCACGAGGCCGCGCCTGACGAGATCCTCGAACGGATCGACAGCAGCGACGGCAGACAATCGCGCGCTCCGCGACGGTAGCGTCATATGCCAAACCTAGCAGCTACTTACCGCTCGAACACTCCGATGACCTTGGAATCCCCCGTAGCGAACGGGTAGTCGGCCTCGGCTTCGCACACCACCCTGAACTGGTAGTCGGCGGGTCCGGGGAACTTGAACCGGTAGCTAGCGTGGAAGCGTCCGCGGTCGTCGCTGCGGACCACTTCGAACTCCAGCCATGCGCCGCCCGGCGAGCGCGCCTCCAGCACCAGCAGCTTGCCGCCAGAGGGAACCGGCCCGCCGCGCAGGCGCCCGGTGAAGTAGATGCTGCGACCCACGCTGACCACGCGCGGCGAGACCCGCAGCGCCACGCCCGCGCGCACCCGCAGCGACAGCGTGCGCGTTACCACGGGCGGCGCGTCGACGCTGCTGCTGTACTGGAAGCGCAGAGTGCGCGAGGACAGCCCCGCCGGCAGGCGCAGCACGAAGCGCCCGTCCGCGCCCGTGCGCACGCTCGGCATCGCCGCCGTAGTGGCGCCCGCGTAGGCGGGCGTCGACAGGATGCCCACCTGCGCGTCGCCGATCGGCGCCCCACCCGCGCCAGTCAGGCGGCCCACGATCGTGTGGGGTGCGTCGAACGTGCTCGTCGTCAGGTTGCGGCTGGTGTTCTTCCAGGCGACGGTCAGCGCGGCCTCAGTCGTTGCTCCTGTGCCATTGGGGGCTCCGGTGCCGGGGAGCACGGGATTGTCGATCGTCACGTTGCGGTCCAGGACCGTCGCCGAGTTGCCGGCGGCGTCGATCACGGTCACGACGAGGTGGTGCGGGCCGTTGGCCACGCGCGCCGTATCGAACCCCACATCAGCGCTCACCGCCGCAAGGCACGGCTGCACGTACAGGAACGCCGGCAGACCGTCCGTTGTCTCTCCCACGTCCTTGCAACGTCCACCGTTTTCGTCCAGCGGCGTGCTCTGCACGACCTGCCCGTCCACGCTGAACAGCGCCTCGTACACGCCCGAGCCCGGGTCGCTCGCGCTGAAAGCCACGTCGCTCGTGCCCGCCAAGGTCGGTGCAGTTGCAAGTTCGCCACTCACGTTCGACGCCGTCGGCGGTGTGCTCTGTTCGAGCGTCAGATTCGCGGCGTAGAGGTAGACGACCGCCGCGTAGCCGTTCGCGTCGCCGTCGTTATCAGGACAACGGTATTCGGACATCCCGCCGCAAGATGCCAGGACGTATATGCGTGGCCCCAGATTGGCAGCCGGCTCAACGATTTGATTTGCAGGCGACATGGGCTCACCGATTTCGCCGACCCCACTTGGGCAACCCGCCAGATAGGAGCAGTCATCGAAGATGTCGGCTTCGATCGGCGCCGCAATCCAGTACTGATAGCTGGCGCCGATAGCCGCACCACCGTCGGCATCACCCGCCCGCCACAACTTCGCCCCCACAAGCGTCTCGCCGACTGGCGCTGCGAACGCCCAGGTGGCCATGTTCGTATTCGCGTAGCGCGTCGTTTCGGCGATGAGCCCCGCGATCAGCGCGCCGCCGGGCTTGGCGCACGTGTCGCTGGTGACTGTATAGCTGCCGGTCGCTGATTCGCTCCACCCGTCCACCGGAGCCACTTCCCCGTCAGGCGTGCGGCACGAGTAGACGTGGTACTGGCCTGCGAGGGCGGACATCGGCGCTACCGCGCCACCAACGCCCACGGCAAGCGCGACAGCGACGCCAACAACCGCGTGCGACACCCCGCGCGGCCACGCCACGCGCGACCCCGATCTCGATATCCGTTCGAAAACGATCACCGTCAACCTCCATGTCGAGCGGAAGCCGCTTCAGACCCCCTCCCCAAATTGTTCCATCAAAGGGGGATCGGGGCGAACTGAGGATCAAAGCGAGAGACGCAAGGGCAGCTGGGCGAGCCCGTAGATGCCGAGGATGCTGTCGTACTGCGGCTCGCCGTCCAGCTCGAGCTGGCGCACGTTGGCGGCGAGGAACGTGAGCGCTTCGCGTAGCTCCAGCCGCGCGAGGTTGGCGCCGACGCAGTAGTGCACGCCGGCGCCGAACGTGAGCTCGCGCGCGCGTCCGCGCGGCGCGGCGATGTCGAAGCTGTCCGGCCCGCCGGGTCCGCGGGCGTCGCCGGCGAGGTCGCGGTTGCCGGTGAAAGCGCACACCATCACGATGGTGCCCTCGGGGAACACCACGTCGCGGTACTGGACGTCCTCGGTGGTGATGCGCGCGGTGAACGGCGTGATCGGCTCGAAGCGCAGCGCCTCGTCGACGGCGGCGTCCGCCAGCTCGGGGCGCTCGACGAGCAGCTGCCACTGCTGGGGGTGCTGCGCGAGCAGCCGCACGGCGTGCGCGAGCTGGCTCTGCGTGGTGTCGACGCCGCCGGCGAGCACGTTGAACACGAGGTTGATGCACTCCACGTCGGAGAGGCGTTCGCCGGCGTCTTCCGCCTCGATCAACATTGAGAGGAGGTCGTCGCGCGGGTCCTCGCGGCGCACCCTAAGCAGACCGGCGGCGTATTCGTAGAACTGCTCCACAGCCAGCTCGATGCGCTCGCGCTCGGTGGCCATGCTGGCGGCGTCGAACTGCCGCTGGATCCAGTTGGACCAGTGGTGCAGCCGGGGCGCGTCCTCGAGCGGCGCGCCCATGACGGTGGCGATCACCTGCGAGGGGTACGGCTTGGCGAGCGCGTCGACGAACTCGCAGCTGACGCTGCCGGGCTGCGGCGAGGCGGCGATCGCGCTGTCGAGCAGCTCGCGCAGGAACGTGCGCATGGCGGGCGCATAGCGCTCGACGGCGCGGGGCGACAGCGCGGGGTTGACGAGGCTGCGCAGGCGCGCGTGGTCGGGGCCGTTGACGTGCAGGATGTTGCGCTTCATCTGCTCGTACAGCGGCCCCTCCGTCACGCCGAAGATCTCCGCGATCTTCATCCCTGGGAAGGTCGCGGAGCGCGTGCGCAGGAAGAACTCCGCGGACTCGCGGTCGAGCACGATGTACCCGAATGGCCCCTGCGCCAGCCATCCCCCCGCCTGCAGCGCGCCCATGGCGGCATGGAAGCGATCCCCGCGCAACGACTGATCTGTGTAGTCGAACGCGGGGAGCTCCAGGTCGCTGACGAGCGCCATCGCCGTGGCGGCGGGTTCGATCTATTTCTTCTTGGGGCTCACCGCGTTCTTGAGTCCCGCGCCGGCCGAGAACTTGGGGGCCTTGGACGCTTTGATTTTGACGCGCTCGCCGGTGCGCGGGTTGACGCCCTGGCGGGCGGCGCGTTTGACGACGGAGAACTTGCCGAAGCCGGTGATGCTGACCTCGTCGCCTTTTTTGAGCGTCTTGGTGACGGTGTCCAGGAGCGACTCGACGGCGCGCGAGGAATCCGCCTTCGTGAGACCGGTGTCCTGGGCGATCGCGTCGATCAGTTGCGACTTGTTCATGCTGGTGTTCCTTTCAAGTAGTAGAGCGCAGCGACCGCGCAGGGTACCGTGCCAGCTTCTTCCCTGGGTTGAGCAGGCCCTTGGGGTCGAACACGCGCTTGATCTGCTCGTGCAGCTCGACTGCCCTGCGGTCCCACTGCGACTCCAGGCGCCCGCGCTTGAGCCACCCCACGCCGTGCTCGCCGGCGACCGATCCGCCGAGCTCCACCACGGTCGCGAACAGCTCGTCGCCGGCCGCCTCCGCGGCTTCCAGCTCGGCCTCGCGGACGGGGTCCACGAGCACGGTCGCGTGCACGTTGCCGTCGCCGCCGTGCCCCCACGCGCATGAGCGCAGGCCGTGCGCGTCGGCGATCCGCTCGAAGCGCTCGAGGCCCTCCGCGAGGTGCTCCAGCGGGAACACCACGTCCTCGCTGACCTTGGCGCCGCGCTGCGCCGTGACCGCCGGGTTGGCGCCGTCGCGCCAGCGCCACAGCGCGCGCGCGTCCGCGGGCTCGTGCACCGCCAGCGCGCCGTCGCCCAGCAGCTCGATCAGCGCGTCGCGCTGCGCGTGCGCCTCCGCGCGCGAGCCGTCCACCTCGCAGATCAGCGCGAAGCCCGCGTCGGCGGGGACGGCCGCCTGCGTCGGCGCGGCGGTGCCATCAGCGCGGGGGCCGGCTGCGCCCGCGTCCACGCCCACGCCCACGCCCACGCCGCCGTAGGCGCCGGCGAGGATGCGCAGCGTGTCGCCGTCCATGAAGTCGAGCACCGACGGGCGCAGCCCCGCGGCGAGCACCGCGCTGATCGCCGCGCAGCCGTCGTCGCGCGTGGGCAGGAACACCACCAGCGGGATCGCCACCTCCGGCGCCGGCAGCAGCCGCAGGCGCACCGCCGTGATCACGCCGAGCGTCCCCTCGGAGCCGACGAGCAGGCTCTTGATGTCATAGCCCGCCACGTCCTTGCCCGCCCAGCCGCCCACGCGCACGAGCTCGCCGGGCGCCAGCACCGCCTCCAGGCCGGCGACCCACGCGCCGGTGACGCCGTACTTGAGCGCGTGCGGGCCGCCCGCGTTGGTGGCGACGTTGCCGCCGATCTGCGACTGCTCCGCTGCGCCCGGGTCAGGGGCGAACATCAGCCCGTTCTCGCGCGCCAAGCGCTGCACGTCGCTGGTGCTGACGCCCGCCTCGGGGAGCATGCGCCACAGCCCCGGCTCCAGCTCGCGCATCCTCCGCAGCCGCTCGAGCGACAGCACGATGCCGCCCTGCGTCGCGACCGCCCCACCGAGAAGCCCCGTGCCGCCGCCGCGCGGCACGATCGGCACGTCGTGCTCGTAGCACCACGCCACCACCGCCGCGACCTCCTCGGCGCTGCCTGGCAGCGCCACCGCCTGCGCGCGGCCGTCGACGCCGCGGCGGTTGGAGCAGTCGCGGTTGTAGGGGGAGGCGGGCGGTGCGTCGAGGACGTGCTCGGCGCCGATCAGCCGGCCGAGCTCGCTCGCGATTGCACGGCCATCGCTTGACATCGCTGAGGCGAGGCTACCGCGCGCCCGCGCCGCTGGCGTCTACCACAGCGACGCCACGCCGTATGCCGCCAATGCCGGGTCGCGCGTCACCACCGGGATGCGCTCGCTGAGCGCCTGGGCGACCAATAGTCGATCGAATGGGTCGCGATGGGCGCGGCCCTTCACCTCCATGAAGGGAAGATCTCGCAGGAACGCGACATGCGGCCAGGCGATCCCGAGCAGCTGGATGCCGTCGGCCTGGACCCGTTCCGGCCAGTCGTCGTCGATTGTCAGCTTGCCGATGGACTGCTTGATGGCGATCTCGACAATGGTGCCGGCGCCCACGAGCGGAGCATCGGCGTCTTCGATCAGCTGACGCGCAGCTCCAGAGATGCGTTCGTCTCCGTCCAGCCACCACAGCAGCGCATGCGCATCGATCAGCAGGCGCGTCACTCGACGATGCCAAGCGCTTCTGCGATGTCCTCAGGCCACTCGTCGAAGTCGTCCGCCACCTTCACGCGACCGCGCATGCTTCCCGGAGTTCGCTTCGGGG
>Ga0210396_10001319_pt1 | contig 27397 bp, 24 predicted proteins | sample IncBWH17OmetaG_FD_155466 | JGI IMG/M metagenome (GOLD analysis project Ga0210396, IMG submission 155466) | Forest soil microbial communities from Barre Woods Harvard Forest LTER site, Petersham, Massachusetts, United States - Inc-BW-H-17-O ... | reverse complement strand
GTAAATGCGGCCTTGGTAAACGACCATCCCGCCGATCGGGCCATACATGACGAAGTGCGGCTTGCCGATGTCGACGAACAGTTGGCGCCCGGTCGGATAAATCTGAAAGAAGCTCCCGTCCTTCTTGAAGCCGATGATGCTCGGCTCCTCGTTGTAGTTTCCACCCTCGGCGATCAGCATCGAGCCGTCTTCGTCCCAGGCGATGGCGGTCGGGGCCGACAGGTTGCGGACGAACGGCTGCACCGCAAAGCCGCTCGGGGCCAGCGTGATCAGATTGCGATCGATGGGGATTTGCTGGTCAACCGGGAGCATCCGCGGGACCGGCGCGCACCCCGCCACCAGCCCGAGGAGCCAAAGGATTTGAAGCCGACGAGCGCCAACTTTCGATTTGAGCATACGCAAGCCCGCAGCCTCGGCCTCGATCCCGCGCCGACATCCCAGCCCGCTCATATCCGCTCCCGTGAGCTTCTGTCTACAACCGCCGGCGGGCGATTGCAATTTCAGGATCAGAGCTTCACGGCTTTGACCAGTTCCTTCACGTGGTCGACGCTGGTCTGGAACATCCTGCGTTCGGCGTCATCCAATTCGATTTCGATGATTTTTTCAACACCGGCGGTACCCAGGACGCAGGGGACCCCGACGAAATAACCGCCGATACCGTATTCTTTTTCGCAATAGGCGGCGCAGGGGAGGATGCGTTTTTTGTCCTTGATGATCGATTCGGCCATCTGGATGGTGGCGGCGGCGGGGGCGTAGTAGGCGCTGCCAGTCTTGAGCAACTGGACGATTTCCGCCCCACCGTTGCGGGCCCGCTTGACGATTCCGTCGAGCCGCTCTTTTTTCACGAGCTGCGTGATGGGAATTCCGCCAGCGAAGGTGTAGCGGAGCAGCGGGACCATGTCATCGCCGTGCCCGCCCAGGAGCAAAGCTTGCACATCCTCGACGCTGCATCCGATCTCGGCGGCCAGAAAGCTGCGATAGCGGGCGGTGTCCAGGACGCCCGCCTGCCCGACGATGCGCTTGGTGGGAAAGCCGGAGGCCTTCCACGCCACATAAACCATAGCGTCCAGGGGATTGCTGACGACGATCATGACGGCATTGGGCGAGTACTGCGCGACGCTCGCCGCCACGCTCTTGACGATGCCGGTGTTGATGTTGATCAGGTCGTCGCGGCTCATGCCGGGCTTTCGGGCGACGCCCGCCGTGATGATGACCACATCGCTGTTGGCCGTCGGTTCGTAAGTCGTCGTGCCGGTGATCTTGACGTCGAATCCCTCGATGGGAGACGACTCGTACAGGTCCAGCGCCTTTCCCTGAGGCATGCCTTCGACCTGGGGGACATCGACCAGAACGATGTCGCCCAGTTCCTTGCTGGCGGCCCAGTGGGCGCAAGTGGCGCCGACGTTTCCCGCCCCGATGATGCTGATCTTCGCTCGCTGCATGGCTAGTCCTTTCCTTCCGGCCGTGGACCGGCGATTATCGGGAAAGCGGGTGCGGATGCAATGCGGTTCGGGGCGCGCCCACGAAGGAGCCAATCGATGCGAAAGCTGATCCTGGTGAAACATGCCAAGCCGGTCGTGGACGAGCGGGTTGCGTCGCACGAATGGCGGCTTTCGGAGGAAGGGCGCTACGCGTGCCAGCCGCTGGCCGAGGCGCTTGCGGAGTTCGATCCTGCGGCGGTCGTTACCAGCGTCGAGCCCAAGGCCGTGGAGACGGGTGAACTGGTGGCGGCGGCGCTGGGCAAACCGCTCGCGCAAGCTCAGGACCTCCACGAGCACGACCGCAGCAACGTGCCGATGATGCCCAGCCGGGATTTCATCAGCTCGATGGCGTTGTTTTTCAGGGACCGCCGGCGGCTGGTGCTCGGGCGCGAGACGGCGCAGCAGGTTGCCGAGCGGTTCTCGCAGGCGATCGCCTCCGTGCTCGAATCTCATGGGTCGGGCAACGTCGTAGTCGTGACGCACGGGACGGCGCTGGCGCTGTTTGCCGCCGACCACGGCGCCGGCGACGCCTTCCAGCTCTTTCGGCGGCTGGGGCTGCCATCCTACGCCAGCTTTTCCTGCCCGGATTTCAAAGTGCTGCAAATCGTGGAAAGGGTGTAACTGGCAACTCGGCTGTCGCTTTTGAGAGACATCCCCTACAAAACGAAGCGTCGCACCGGCGTCGGATGCTCGAGATCAGGTCGCGTCCAATAAGGAAGATCGTCGATCCCGGCGATTGACGCGGGGCTGTCGGTGGGATAAAACTCCTGGTTGTTATAGATCGGCCTGCTGAGTTGTCGGACTTGAATGATTTTCCGGCGGGCCGGACGGCGTGGTGTACAGTCCCCGCACCATGAAGCTGACTTGGACGCTGACCTGTATCGCTCGGATGGCTGGATCACGGATGATCGGCGCTGGCGCTAAAACCTCACTCCTGACTGCCTGCCTTGGTATGGTTCTGGTGCTGCTGGGGGCGGCAAAGCCGCAGGCATCTGCAAATACGAAAGTCAAAGTCGAACCGGCCGCCGAACTGCTCCGCGATTCGGCCCCTGCCAGCAGCGCTAGCTCGCCATCTTTGGCCCCGGCGATGCTTCCGGGCGCGGGAACGGCGGAGAAGAAAGTCGTCTGGGTCTTGGTGACCGCATATTGCGGGTGCACCAAGTGCTGCGGTCCCAATGCCCGCGGGCTCACCGCCAGCGGGCGCTCGATCTCCTACAACGGCGGCCACTTCGTCGCCGCCGACACGAAAATCTTCAAATTCGATACGCAGCTCCAGATTCCCGGCTACGCCGGGGGCGAACCCGTCGAAGTCATCGATCGCGGCGGGGCGATCAAGGGTGATCACATCGACGTCTTCTTCCCCACCCATGAAGAGGCAAAGGCCTGGGGAAAGAGGTGGATGGCGATCACGGTAGTGGACTGATCGTCGCAAACCACCTCCCGCCGAATGACGAAACTCGAATGACGAATGACGAATCAAATCCGAATGACCGAAATACGAATGACGAAACGAAGAATCTCGACCCGTAGCGTTTCGAGCTTCGGTCATTGGTTATTCGAATTTGATTCGTCATTCGTCATTCGAGTTTCGTCATTGCCGCGGTTCACTGCCCCGCGGTCAACCACAACTTGCCCTCTACTTCATGAAAATGGTTGAAGCTGGCATCGAGTTGTTCGAGCAACTTGCTGATCTGGGCGCGGTCGGCGCGCGGGTCGTGCAGGGCGTCGCGCAATGAGCCCGCGGCGTCGCTGACGCTCTCCGCGCCTAGTGCGAACTCGCGGGCCGAGTCGTACAGGTTGAGATTGCCGGCCTCGGCGGGCGTCGGCTTGTAAAGCAGCCGCCAGGGGCTGTGGCGGATCTCGATGCTCGCCTCCTTGATGTTGTCACTGGCCGTCTTGATCGAGTTGACGATCCCGTCCAGCTTGCTGTGGTTGTCGACGATGACCGATCGCAGCGACTGCGTCAGATCGCGGGCGTTGGCCGCGGTCTTCTGAATGTCGGCCAACGCCGTTTGTGCGGCGTCGAGACTGCCATTCGTCTTCTTCAGAAGCTCGCTCAGCTGCTCCGAGACGCCGGGCAACTTCTGGGCAACCGTATCGCTGATCGAATGAACGTTCTTGATCGTGCCGCGCAGGTCGGATTTGTTGTCGCCCAGCACGCCGCTCGCCTCGTCGAACGCGCGGGTCGCGCTGGCAGTGACCGAGTCGACCTTGGCGTCGGCATGTTTGAGCAGCGCCTGCGCCGAGTCGACGGTCTTGTTCACCTTGGGAACGGTTTGCGTGTCGAGCTGGGTGATCGTGTCTTCCAGGTGCGGCGCGGCGCGGGCGAGGGTCGCCAGCAGTGCCGTTTTTGGATCGGTCCGTCCCGCCAGCGACTGCCCGGCGGCCACCGCCGGCGCCGACGCGGTGCCGACGCTGACGATGTTCAGGTTCGCCGCCCCGGTCAAACTGGATTGAAGCCCGATCGCGGCATCGGTGTGGAGGACGTAGCTGGCGGGGAGTGTGAAGGTGATGAGCAGGTGGGCGTCGGCGGACCCCAATCCCTCCGGATGGATGTCGCGGACCGTCCCGACCTTGAACCCGCCCAGGCGCACGTCGTCCCCGACGCGGAGGCCGCCGACGTCGTCGGTCAGCTTGTATGCGACCGTGCGGGCCTGCACGGGACCAACCCCGGCGCCGTTGATCCAAATCACGACGACGATCGCCAGGACCAGGGTGATGATGATGAAGACGCCCGCTTTGAGTTCGTTGCGTTCTTTGTTCATGAAATCATTTGCGAGTTGCGATTTGCAATTTGCGACTTGAAATCTGAAATCCCAAATTTCGAGCTTCGAATCTCAATCGCAAATCGCAACTCGGCAATCGCAAATCTCCTTGTCACACTCCCCCGCCCAACAGATCAACTTCGTACCCACCGGCCTTTCGGCGGTCCGTGAACGGTCCTTCGGTGAGGCCGTGCACGAACTGGCGCACCAGCGGGTCGGTCGAGTCGCGCATCTCCTCTGGCGTGCCGCAGGCGACGAACTTGCCGCGGTCCAGCAGCACCATCCGGTCGGCGATGCGAAAGGCGCTGTCCATCTCATGGGTGACGACGACGCTGGTGACGCCCAGCTTGTGGTTCAGATCGATGATGAGCTGGTCGATTTCGGCGCTGGTGACGGGATCGAGTCCGGCGCTGGGCTCGTCATAGAAGAGGACTTTGGGGTCCAGGGCGATGGCGCGGGCCAGGCCGGCGCGTTTTTTCATTCCTCCCGACAGCTCGGCGGGCATTTTCTCGGCGTGCTGCCGCAGGCCCACCAGCTCGAGCTTGATCTTCACCATGATGTCGATGGTCGGCTCGGGAAGGTCGGTGTGCTCGCGGAGCGGGAGCGCCACGTTGTCCGCCACGCTCATCGAGTTGAACAGCGCCCCGCTCTGAAACAGCACGCCGATCGACCGGCGATAGTTGTCCAGCTCGTCGTCGTTCATCGCATGCAGGCTTTTTCCCCACGCAACGACTTCGCCCCCGGTGTAGGGGACATTGCCGATCATCAGCCGAAGCAGTGTCGATTTGCCCGAGCCCGAGCCGCCGAGAATCACCAGCGTTTCCCCGGCGAAGACGTCGAGCCGGATCGCGTCCAGCACCCGGGTGCCGGCGTAATCTTTGGTGACGTCCACGACTTGGATTGCAATTTGGGGCATGGTTACCGGTCACTGTTACCATCCGTAATAATAGAACATCGCCGTGAACATGAGGTCGACGGTGATCAGCGCGACGATGGTGAGCACGACGGTTCGGGTGGTGGCGACGCCGACGCCCTGGGCGCCGCCGGTCACACGGAGTCCCAGGAAGCAGGCCAGGCCGCTGATGAGCATGCCGAATACCCCGGCCTTGATCAGGCCCGTGACAAAGTCGTGGACGTGGATGGCCTCGAAGGTGCGGTGGAAATATTGCGGGGCGCTGATGCCCAGGAAATAGTTCCCCACCATTCCGCCCCCGATGACGCCCGTGAGATCGCCGACGACGGCAACACTGGCCATCATGATCGTGGTGGCGACCACGCGCGGCAGGACCAGAAAGCGAATCGGGCTGATCGCCTCGGCCTCGAGTGCCTCAATTTCCTCAGAAACAACCATGGTGCCGATCTCGGCGGCGATGCTGGCCCCGGCAAAGCCGGTCAGCACGATTGCGCTCACCAGCGGGCCCAGCTCGCGGAAGACGGCAATCGAGATGATGTTGGCCGTCACTTCGACGGCGCCGTACGTTCGCAGGATAGGGGCCATCTGGAGCGCGAGGATGGCGCCGATGCAGAAAAGAACAAGTGTGACGATCGGAATGCTGCGGACCCCGACGCGGACCATCTGCGCCCAGAGGTTCTGCCACGCCAGGCGCCGGCCACGTTTATTAAACAGCCCGCGCGGCAGGGCGAGCAACGTGTCCAGGAGCAGAATGCCCAGGCCGCCGAGGAACTCCAGAAACCCCAGCAGACGACCACCGAGGCTGGCTACAGGGCGGAGAAGGAAAGTGGCCTGGGCCATAAACGGGAACCCGTTAAACTCGAAATCTCGTCATTGCCCCAGCGCCTCTTGTGAATTGGCGAAAATCCCAAAAATCGAAGCCAGCCGCGCGATTTCAACCAGGCCTTTGACGCGAGGCTGGAGGGAGACGAGAGAGACTTTGCCGCCTTCCTTGAGAACTCGCTTGAGGGCTTCGACGAAAACGGCCAGGGTGCTGCTGTCGATGTAGGGAACCTGGCCCAGATCCAGGACGAGGCGTCGCGGCCGGCAGCGGTCGAGATAGCCGAAAATTTCGACCCGCAGCTCAGGGCTGTTGTGAAGGTCGATCTCCCCGCAAATGGACAGGACCAGGGCATCGCCGTCCGTTTGCGCGGTGGGGATCAATTGACTGGCGGTTGAAAGGTTTTCCATATCACGCACCGGCCGGGAGGTGTCTTTCCAGGGTCAGCAACATTCCGTCGGGCTGCTGGGAAAAGGTGACACTGTCCATCCATTCCCTCAGGCAAACGAGCCCGACGCCGCCTGGCTTGAGCGGGTCGCGCGGGCGGCAAGCGATCGGCGGCAGGCGCCCGATACCCCAATCGCGGATCCCGATCCGCAGCACGCCATCGCTGAATTCTATGCTCAGTTCGACCGGTCGGTCTTGTGCGCCCCCATAAGCATGACGGGTGATGTTGGCCAGGGCCTCGTTGACGACCAGGCCGATCTCCCCACTGGCTTTTTCGTCAAACCCGCACGCGGCGCAAAACGCTTCCAACTGGTGCCGCACCGGCGCCAGATGAGCGGGGTCGCTGGTAATACGCAGTTGAAGTTGGGTCGGTGTTGTCATTGGATGATCACCGGGCGGGCGTGTCCGCGAGCCGGCTTTCCGGCGTCCCATGTATCCACTTCTGCCATCGCTGGATCGCCAGTTTACGCTGCTCGGGGTCGTCGTAGTAATGGAAATCCATTGTCTGGCCCGTGATTTCCTTCAGGGCGACGATGGCGTAGAAGCGGATGGCGGCGTCGTCGCTGCCGAGCCGCTCGACCAGCGCCGGGACCGCCGAGCGGTCCTTTTGCCGCGCCGCCTCCTGGATCGCAGGAATACTAGCCTGCGGATCGACCGCAAGAATCGATTGTGATTCGCGCGGAATGCACCCCCCCGCAGCCGCGAGGCACGTCAAGAGTACACCCCGACGCCATTGCCCTCTCAGCCACAATGCATTGCCTGCCATTTCATGGGTCTGGTCCGGGAGAAGTATCGTCGCCTCTTGAGCCGTTTCTGTAAACGAAGCCGCCGGCGGCAAAACAGATACTTGCACGCCGGCGGCTACCACACAATGTCCAATCATGCCCAATAAAAAGGCCGATAAAGTGCGCTTACGAGCCCCAAGCCTCCTTCTCCGCGTCGCGCGCCTGCTTCTGGTGGTCCTGGAACATCGGGAGGTTCTTCTGGGCATATTCGCGGATATCCACGTTGAGGGCGTGATCGCGCTCGCGCTCCAGCTGCGGAATTTCAGTGGAATAATGTTGCATCACAGCCTTGGTGTAACCGCGGTCAAACAGCGTGGTATTCTGCGATGCGAGCTGGTCATAGACGGCTCGTTGCTGGGCGGTCAGGCGCGCTGGCTGCTTGATGTCGGCGCCATGGTCGGCGGCAACTCGCTCGATGTCGCGCAGATCGGTCCGCCGTTCCTTGACAATGTCCTCGCCCAATTGCTTTACGCGCTGCGATCCGCCGTGCTGGGCGGCATACTCGCCTAATCGCCACATGAACACGTCGTCCTGGGCCCGCTGGCGCAGGAACGCCTGTTCCTGCGAATCGAGCGGCGCATGCTTCACATCCTGGGCCCAAACCGCGCCGCCCAGTCCCAGCAAAAGGGCCAGCGCGCCTAACGTCACTGCTTTCTTCATAACCAACTCCTTGCACAAACACTCATGCACTCATGACTGCCCACAGTCGACGACCGTGGGCCAGGCAAAACTTGCATTCTTGCCCAGCAAGTGCAGTGCCATCGAGGCAGATTCGTGGACTGAATTCACGCCCCTGATCACCGGACCGATCAGTTCCTTACTTGACACTATTCCTGAGCACTTCTAAGTTTAAACGTCGCCCCGAGGAGTTGCGGATGTCCGTCCAAATGGAGTTGCACAAGATCATCATTTCTGAGATGCAGCCCGAGCAGATCATCATGCTCAAGGAAGTGGACGGCGAGCGGAAATTTCCCATCGTGATCGGCAACCCCGAGGCTTATGCGATCGACCGACGGCTCAAGGGGCACGTCAGTCCACGGCCGCTCACACACGACCTGCTGGCCAACGTGATCGAACAGTTGGGTGGGACCATCGATCGAATCGAGATCAACAATCTCCAGGACCACACGTTCTTTGCCCGCATCCACATTCGCCGCAACGGCGACCTCTTCAAAATCGACAGCCGCCCCAGCGATGCCATTGCCCTGGGCGTTGCCACCATGGTGCCGATCTACGTCGCGGAACACGTGTTGGACGAAGTCTGCTGACTGACAAAGCCTGATGATTTTCCCAAACCAACCTCCGCGCCCCCGTCGGATTACTCGCGCGCTGATCGCCGAACGTCTCGAGCGGCGCCGGCTGCTTTCCAGCTATTTCGTCTCGACGAGCGGCGCCGATGCGAACCCCGGCACACTGGCTGCGCCTTTTGCCACAATTCAGCACGCGGCCACGATTGCCCAGCCCGGCGACACCGTCTTCGTCCGCGGCGGAACTTACCGCCAAACCGTCACCCCCGCTCATTCCGGCACTGCTCAAGAACCCATCATTTTTGAGCCGTACGACGGCGAAGCCGTCACCCTCAGCGGCGCCGACCCGGTCTCGAATTGGTCGCAATATCAGAGCGCCATCTACAACAGCGCCCCGGGATGGAACCTGGGCGACGGCTTCAACCAGGTCTTCCTCGACGGCAGCATGCTTACCGAGGCCCGATTCCCAAATAACACCGGCCCAGACCTGTTCCATCTCACCACCGCAACCGCCACGACCATCACGAGCAGCGCCAACCCCAATGGCCCCTTCGGCCAGACCGAAACCGCCACGATTCAATCGCCCGATCTCACCGCCCCCGCCGGCGCCTGGGTCGGCGCAACCATCCACATCGCTCCCGGACAGGCTTGGGTGTGGCAGACCGGAACCGTCACCGCCTCGCAGCCCGGCTCACTGACCTACCAGTACACCGAGCTGAACACCTCGTACCAGATTCCCTCGAACGGGAATCCGTTTTATCTCACTGGAAAATTCGACGCACTGGATGCCCCGGGGCAGTGGTTCGTCGACGATACCACCGGCGCGCTCTACGTCTGGACGCCGCAGAGCGACAGCCCGGCCCTTCACGACATCGAGCTGAAGCACCGGCAATTTGCCTTCGACTTGAGCGGCTCGTCCTACATCGATGTCCGCGGCTTCAACCTCTTTGCCGCGTCCATCGACACCAGCGCCGCGTCGCACGACATCGCGCTCAGCAATCTGAACGTGGACTACGTTTCCCAGCAGACCAACCTCGCCAACTCGTTTGCCGACAAGTTTGCCGCCCCGACGACCGGCCTTCTGATCAACGGCAACAACATCACCCTCGCCGACAGCACCATCAACTTCAGCTCCGGCAACGGCATCGCCATCACCGGCAGCAACGACGTGGTGCACAACAGCTTCGTCAGCAACGTCGATTATGCCGGCGGCGACGAAGCCGCGATCCTCATCCTCGGCGCCAATGCCGCCGGCAACCAGATCACCGGCAACACGATCTCCAACACCGGCCGCAACGGAATTCAGGATTACTTCGGCCCGGGCGAAGTCATCTCGAACAACCTGGTTCACGACGCGGCGCTGCTCACCACTGACGCCGGGGGCATCTACGCCTGGAAGACCGACGGCGCGGGCACGGTCATCGATCACAACATCGTCTACAACGCCCGCGGCGGCGGCTTCGGCAACGACGGCATCTTCCTCGACACCACCGACTCGAATTTCATCATCGATCACAACGTCGTCTGGAATGCCGACTCCGCCGTCAAAATGAACGGCCCGGCCGCCGATGACAACTCCTACTACAACAACACGTTGATCGGCGTCATCGAAAGCTTCGGCGGATGGCCCACCGACATGACCGGCTCCGTCTTCGACAACAACATCTTCGTCGGCTCGGCCAACTTCGGCACGGGGATTACCCAGCAGAACAACGACTTCTCCAGTACGCCCGGCTTTCTCGACGCCGCGAACCACAACTACCGGCTTGCCGCCGGCTCCTCCGCGATCGATGCCGGGAGGGTGATCGCGCCATACACGGACGGCTACGTCGGCTCCGCCCCGGACCAGGGGGCCTACGAATTTGGCGCCAGCCCCTGGAGCGCCGGCGCCACACAGGTGCCGCCGCCGGTTTATGCTCCTTCGCCCAACCCCACGCCGACACCGACGCCCACTCCGACACCGACACCCACTCCAACCCCAACACCCACTCCAACCCCAACACCGACTCCGTCCCCCGTGCCCGGGCCGGTCAGCGCTGCCAGTCAGATTGCCGCCGCTTCCTTCGCGTCCAGCCAGGGCGCGCAGCCCAACTCCGATGGCACCATCGCACTTACCCCCGGCGGCTGGCTCCGCTTTGCCTCCATCGACTTCGGCGCCGGCGTCAAAACCGTGCGGATGCAGTTAGCCAACCTCAGCGCAAAGGGCGGCCTGAAGATTCAACTCCGCGCCGACTCTCTCTCGGGTCCGATCGTCGCTACGCTCGTGCCGGCAGCAGGAAAGCGTGGCCGCGCTCAACATTTGCAGAGTTCAAGCTCCAAAAAGCTTGCCGGCGTCCACGATTTGTACGTCGTGGTCATCGGACGGACCGGTGAGGTCGACGTCAGTTGGTTCAACTTCGTCCCGCTTCCACAAAAGCACCATCACGGCTGAAATTGGTCCCTCGGGCCGTAAGTCTTTTCGGGCTCGAAGGAAAAATCCGCGGAATCTGCGTCTATCTGTGGATCATCCTCTTCCGTATGGCCCCGGCGACGTCGAGACGAAAGACGAGTGATCCACCGATTCACGCAGATTTCGCAGATTAGAAAGGCACTCTTGGGAAGCCCCCGCACCGCGGCTCTCCTGCGCAATTTCACCGCAGAGCGAGGACTGCCCACGCGATGTAGGCCGCGACCAGAATTGCCAGAAAGATGAAGAAAATCCGCATCCTGCGCATGTACCGGCGTCGCCATTCCAGTTGTTCGAGCTGAGCTTTTCTGATCTCCCTAACCGTCTCCAGAAGCTCCTGCATGGGGTCCATGCCGGGCGATTTTACGCGAGCCACGGTATTCGCGCAACCTGCGGCGCCGCTCGCGCGCGATCGAGAATCCTTCCACGGTTGAAGGCAAAATCTGCGGAATCTGCGTCAATCTGTGGATCATCCTCTTCGATATGGCCCCGGCGACGTCGAGCCGAAAGACGGGTGATCCACAGATTCGCGCAGATTCCGCAGATTAGAAAGGCACTGTGCCGCGTCGTTGACATCGACAGCGGCAAACCGATCGGCGGGGCGAAGGTTTGGATGCAGCCGTACGCGCCGATCCATCCGTTCTGGCCGCCCGGCGACCGCGGTACCACCGATTCCAAGGGCGAGGTCACGCTCTCCTTCCCGAAAGACTTCTGGTTCTACTTTAGCGGCGTCAGCGCCGACGGTTACGTGGAGGTCGAGCCTCCAGAGTGGAGCGACGCGTGGCGAAACGCCTGGCCGTACGGTGGGGCGTGGTGGGTGTTCTTCGTGAAGCGCGGGAGTGGGTGAAACCCCCGTACGAGAGCGGGGGGGGGGAGTGACAAGTCGAGCAGGAAGGGTGGGATGGTCAGCCCTGGCAAGATCGTAGCAAAAATACGACAAATGGCACTTTTGGCACGTGCCAAAACTGTGCCAAAATCGGCCAAAAGTGCCGCGCCCATGTGAGTCGCAAGGCGCTTCGAGGCGCAATGAGGCGCTCCGGCGGATTTCCACGGGCATCGCACGGCCCTCTGGGAAATGTGCCTCGCACGGGCGCCAAGCGCGGGACGTTTTCGGGACGTCCCCAAATGTCCCTATTTGAGTATGTGCTGACATTCCGCAGACCGCCCGCTCTTCCCGCGAGATTTTGATAAATGGCTCATTTTGGCTCACTTTGGCTCATTCTTGAGCACTTTTCATGAGCCAATGAGCCAATGAGCCAACGCCCTGAGGCTCGGGCAGGGTCGGTTGAGGATTCGCCCTCCTCCACTATAATCCCCGCTTTTTCCGGGGTTACGGAGTGGGACGTAAGCCAGATGGGACTGATCGTTCAGAAATTTGGCGGGTCGAGCGTGGCGACGCCGGAGCGGATTCACGCCGCGGCCCGACGGGCGGTCGCGGCCAAGGTCGCGGGCAATCAGGTCGTCGTCGTCGTCAGCGCCATGGGCGACACGACTGACGACCTGATCGAACTCGCCAGAAAAGTCTGCGAAAACCCGCCCAAACGCGAGATGGACCAGCTCCTTGCCACCGGCGAGCAGGTCACCATCGCCCTCATGGCCATGGCGTTGCATTCTCAAGGCCACGAAGCCATCAGCTTTACCGGCGGGCAGATTGGGCTGGTCACAGACAACGCCTTCTCCAAGGCCCGCATCCAATCCATCAACAAGCAGCGGATTTTCGACCAGCTCAACGCCGGCAAAACCGTCATCATCGCCGGCTTTCAGGGCGTGACCCCCGAGGGCGATTACACGACCCTGGGCCGCGGCGGGAGCAACGCCACCCTCGTCGCCATCGGCGCCGTGCTCGAAGCCGACGTGTGTGAGAATTACACCGACGTGGACGGCATCTTTACCGCCGACCCGCGGCTCGTTCCCAGCGCCCGAAAAATCGATCGCATCAGCTACGACGAGATGCTCGAGCTGTCGGGCCTGGGGGCGTCGGTGCTTCAGACGCGGGCGGTCGAGTTCGCCAAGAAATACAACGTGCCGCTGCACGTCCGCAACAGCCAGAACCAGAACGAAGGGACGTGGATCGTCGCGGAGACCCCCAACATGGAACACATCGTCGTATCCGGCGCCGCCCTCAAGAAGGACCTCACGCGCGTGACCATCAAGAGCGTGCCCGACCGGCCGGGGATCGCCGCCAAAATCTTCGGTGACATCGCGGGAGCCAACATCGTCGTCGACGACATCATCCAGAACGTCATGGACGACAACACCGCCAACATCTCCTTCACCGTCGAGCACGGCGACCTCAGCGACATCCGCCCCGTCGTCGATCGTCTGTGCAAGGAGCTGGGCGCCAAAACCGCCCCGAACTACCAGAGCGGCCTGGCCAAGATCAGCGTGGTCGGCGTCGGCATGCGCTCCCACACCGGCGTCGCCCAGCTCATGTTCAAGACCCTCGCCGACGCGAAAATCAACATCCAGAACATCACCACCAGCGAAATCAAAATCAGTTGCATCATCAACAAGGATGACGGGCAAAAGGCCCTCCAGCTTGTGCATGATGCGTTCGAGCTTGGGAAGGCGAAATAGCCCGGTACTCAGAGCTGGGCGAGCTTGCCATAGAGAACGGCGGCGGTGCGGGTGCCGCCGTGGAGGGCGTCGAGATCGAACTTCTCGTTGGGGGAATGGACGCGGTCATCCGGCAGGCCGAAGCCGACCAGCAGCGTATCGATTCCGAGCACCTGTTTGATGAGGCCCACGACGGGAATGCTTCCGCCGCTGCGGATCAGCGTGGGCGCTGCGCCGAAACCCTCGCGGAGGGCGTCCGTGGCGAGCTGCATCGCCTTGCCTTCCCGCGGGACCAGCACCGGCGGGGCGGCGCTGTGGCGGGCAAACTCCAGCTTCACCGCCTTGGGGCAACGATCGCGGATCATCTTCTCGAAGCTTTCGGCGATCTTGGCCGGGTCCTGGTCCGGGACGAGCCGCATCGACACCTTGGCCGAGGCGGTCGAGGGGATGATGGTCTTGGCGCCATGGCCCTGGTATCCGCTGGTCAGGCCGTTGATGTCGCAGGTCGGACGCGCCCAGGAGCGCTCGATGGCCGAGTAGCCCGCCTCGCCCATTGGGGCGGCGAGGTTCAACTCCTTGAGAAACTGCGATTCGTCAAACGGAAGTTTCGCCCAGGCGTCGCGCTCCTCTTTAGTGAGCGGGCGGACATCATCGTAAAAGCCGGGCACGGTGACGCGTCCGCTCGGGTCGTGGAGTTCGCCCAAAAGCTGGCAGAGGATGTTGGCGGGGTTGGGGATGGCGCCGCCGTACAGGCCGCTGTGGGTGTCGTGATCGGCGCCGGTGACGAAAACTTCGCTGTAAACCAGGCCGCGAAGGCCGTAAGTAATCGCAGGAATGCCGCGGGCGTACTGGTTCGTGTCGCTGACGACGGCGATGTCGGCCTTGAGAGCATCGCGCTGCGCATTTACGAAGCGTTCGAGATTCTCGCTGCCGATTTCCTCTTCGCCTTCGATGAGGAGCTTCAGGTTGACTGGCACACCGCCGTGCTTCTGCCAGGCGGCGATCGCCTGGAGGTGGGCCCAGACCTGGCCTTTGTCGTCGACCGCGCCGCGGGCGAAGATCGCGCCGTTGCGGACGGTCGGCTCGAAGGGCGGCGTGATCCACTTGTCCAGCGGTTCAGGAGGTTGGACGTCGTAATGGCCGTAGAACAGGACCGTGGGTCGACTGGGCTTGTGCTCGTTTCTGGCGACGACGGCGGGGTGCCCGCCGGTCGGCTTCACCTCGGCTTTCAGTCCTATCGCGTTCAGCTTCCCGGCAACCCATTGCGCGCAGCGCTCCAGGTCCTTCTTGTGCTCCGGCTTGGTGCTGACGCTGGGCATGCGCAGAAATTCCTTGAGGCCTTCGACGGTGGCGTCGCGACTCGAATCAACGGATTGAAGGACAGGCGCGATCATGTTCAACCTCAACTCAGCTTTGAGAGACAGCGTTGAAGAACTCCCTGGCGGTGCGGCTGCGAAGCGCGATCAGCAGACCGACCGGAAACGCCAGCCCCAGCACCGTAAGGACGGCGGCCCAGATCGAGGCGTAACCGATGCCGGCGCCGGCGCTGCCGGCGGGCATGCTTTTGGTGATCGCCGTCATGAACTCGTAGCCCATCCACGCGACCACCGCTCCCGCCGCCAATGCCAGCGGGATTTTGACGCAGGCGTAGATCCGCAGGAGCTGCGGCGATCTGAGCGACGAGCGGAAGACAAAAATGCCCACGATCAGCAGGTAGATCGCCACCCCCACCGAGCAGAACGCTTCCAGGATCAACAGGATGGCGGGCGTGGCGACGCCGCTCAAGTTCGCCCCTCCGGTCGCGAACGGATTGCTGCCGTACGAGAAGACGGAGATCACCTGGCCCTGCGGTCCGACGGTGAGGAAGCCGCCGTCGAACTGGATCATCATGTTCGTCCCCTGCGGCATGACGTTAGTCACCGGCATCCCCGCGGCGTTGGTCACCAGTTGCTGATTCGGCGCCGAGAGCTGCGATTGCACCGTCGCCAGTTGGGCCGCGGTCAGCGCCTGCGGGGAGCGACGCTTGATGTCCCTGATGATCTTCTGGACCTGGGCCGGCGTAAGCGTTGTCCGGGCTTGAGCGGCGCCGGCGCCGACCGCCATCGTGCTGGTCGACGCCGACGAGGTCGACTCCGTATTGCGCACCGCGGAAGTATCGATCGTGGTGGCGCCGTCGGCGGCGGTGAAGACGGCGTGATCGGGAAAGACGTCGACCGCGCCCGCTTCGGTCGCAAAGTGCGCGGCGCCGGCGGCGTCAGGGGTGACGTTATGCTCCTTGACCGCGGCGCGAATCCTCGCCGCGGTGAGCGGCGTGCCGTCGCTGTCCTCGTCGGTGGGAAAGATGGCCTTGCCGTGCGATCGCATGAGCTTGTCCAGCTCGCGCAGGCGTGCGCCGTCAAGATTCAGGCGCGATCGCAGAGTGTTGTCCGCGACGCCGACGTCGCCAACCGGCAGCTTCTCATCGGCTTGCGGGCCGGTGGACGAGACGCTGATCGACGTGCCCGCCGCCGCCGAGCGCCCCGTGGAGAATTTCGTAATCGCATAGAACCCAAAGCCGTAAAAGCCCATGATCAAGCTGACAAAACCACTCAAGCACGCCACGACAATGCACATCACACCAATCGCGGTGATGAGCCCCGGCTTGCTCCGCTCCTGCCATGGCGCCGAGTACGCCAGCGCCTGTACCGGCACTGGCGGGGGTGTGGGCGGCCGCGGAGGTTCGTACGGGGTCATGCAGCGCGGATTGTAAGTCCACTGGCCCATGTCCACCATTCCGCCGTTTTTGCATTCCGAGTCCGGTTCCGGTAATAATTCGGGATGCAGCATGAGCAAGTCATTCCGATCCTGGATTTCGGGTCGCAATACGCGCAGCTCATCGCCCGGCGGGTGCGCGAACAGGGGGTCTATAGTGAACTGGTTCGTCCCGATATCCCGGTCGAGCAACTCAAAAAACTCAATCCCTGCGGCCTGATCCTCAGCGGCGGGCCCAGCAGCGTCTACGAACCCAACGCCCCCAAAAGCGATCCGCGCATTTTCGATCTGAATGTCCCGATCCTCGGCATCTGCTACGGGATGCAACTGGGGGCGCAGCTTCTGGGCGGGCAGGTGAAGCCGGCCAAGGCGCGGGAATATGGCCGGGCGAAGCTCACGGTAACCGCCGACGATCCTCTCGTGCATGGGCTCCCAAGAGAGACCACCGTCTGGATGAGCCACGGCGACCAGGTTCACGAGCTGCCGGACCAGTTCGTCCCGCTGGCGACGACGCCGACTTGCCCCTTTGCCGCGGCCAAGCACCGCACGCGGCCCTTCTACGGCGTGCAGTTTCATCCCGAGGTCACCCACACGCCGCGCGGCGAGCAGATCTTTCACAACTTCCTTTACGATATCTGCCGCTGCAAAGGCGACTGGACGATGGGGAATTTCGTCGACCGCGCCGTCGCCGAGGTTCGCGACCGGGTCGGCACTGCGACCGTCATCTGCGGGCTCTCGGGCGGCGTCGATTCCTCAGTCGTCGCGGCGCTCTTGCACCGGGCCATCGGCGATCAGTTGGTTTGCATCTTTGTCGACAACGGCCTGCTGCGGAAAAACGAGCGGGAACTGGTCGAATCAACGTTTCGCGATCATTTCAAGATTCACCTTCGCGTCAACGACGCCAGCGAGCATTTCCTCCGCGAGCTGCGCGGCGTCACCGACCCGCAGCAGAAGCGGAAGATCATCGGGCGCGAATTCATCGAGGCGTTCAAGCGGGAAGCCAAATCAATCGAAGGCGCCGGTTTCCTGGCTCAGGGGACGCTGTATCCGGACGTGATTGAGTCCGGCCACGGCTACGCTGGCACGGCTGCCAATATCAAGCTGCACCACAACGTCGGCGGTCTTCCCGAGCAGCTCGGCTTCGAGCTGGTCGAGCCGCTCCGCGAGCTGTTCAAGGACGAGGTCCGCCACGTCGGCGAAGTGCTCGGCCTGCCTGAGCAGGTCGTTTGGCGACATCCTTTTCCGGGCCCGGGGCTGGCGGTCCGGGTCATCGGCGAAGTCACGCCCGAGCGGCTGCGGGTGCTTCGCGACGCCGACGAGATCGTGCTCGAGGAGCTGATCGCCGCCAATCTCTACCGCAAGACGGCGCAGGTCTTTGCCGTCCTGCTGCCGATCGGGACGGTCGGCGTGATGGGGGATGCGCGGAGCTATGATTCGGTGATCGCTATCCGCGCGGTCGAAAGCCAGGACTTCATGACCGCCGACTGGGCACGGATTCCCTTCGACGTGCTGGCGACCATGAGCAACCGGATCATCAATGAAGTCCGCGGCGTCAACCGCGTCGTTTACGACATCTCCTCCAAACCGCCGGCGACGATCGAATGGGAATAGAATTGGGCGCGGGCGTCGGCCACTGGCATGCGGCGATCAAAGAAAATCGGAAGATCGTGATTCTTGCGGGGCCGAACGGCGTGGGAAAGACGACCTTCCCCGGGACTTCCTGGCTTCGGAGGAGCAGACGCCAGAATTCATCAATGCCGACCTGATCGCCAGAGGATTGTCTCCCTTCGCTCCGGAACGGGCCGCGTTCGAGGCGGGCAGAATCATGCTGACGCAAATCGAGCAGTTCGTGAAACGTTCAGGAAGTTTCGCGTTTGAAACAACCTTGAGCGGGCTCGCCTATGCGCAGCATATCCGCGAGTAACGCCAGCGAGGTTACAATGTCAAGTTGATTTTCCTCAGCTTGCCGTCAGTGGAGCTCGCGCTGGCCCGCATCCGTACCCGGGTGGCGCAGGGCGGACACGACATACCGGGGCACATCGTGCGCCGGTGATTCACCGCCGGGCTGGGGAATTTTCGAAACATCTATCAGAAGTTGGTTAGTATCTGGCTGCTGTACGATAATTCAGGGCAGAAACCGAAGCTGGTGGAAATGGGACAGAGCGCGTGAAGTCAAAACTGGATCTGAAACATCCTGACGTACGCACTTCCCTGGCCGCCCTGCGGCGGGCGGCGCGGTCAGCATGGAAGCTGGCGGTGCAAACCAACACGCCCTTTTACGTCTGGAAGGACGGCCGGATGGTCAACCTCAACCCGCGCGGAAGGTTGAGGCGGCCGCCGCGCCCCACCTTCCTGCCATAAATGAACGACTCGGCTCCCAACGCGTTTCGCGTCGTCCTTCCTGTCGCAGAAAAAACCTGCGAGTCCTGCGGAATCTCCTTCACCTGCGGCGGCGAGAAATGCTGGTGCGCATCAGTCCGCGTGAATCCGGAAAAAGTGCGCGAGATTCGCATGCGATTCAGCGATTGCCTCTGCCCCGATTGCCTCAGAAAACTGGTGTCGGATTAACCTCGCTCCAAGGCCGCCTCCGATGTCGCCTCGGCCGGCGCCTCGTGCGGCGTCGGCTGTCGGAGGGAATACGTCCAGAGGCCCATCGCGATGGCGATGACGCCGGCAAGCAGAAATTGACCTGTGTTGCGTACGAAGGGATACACCAGCCCGGCCAGCACCGGACCAATGACGCGGGCGAGGCTGCCCAGGCCGTGATACAGGCCGAACACGACCCCCTGCTGATTCCGTTCCGAGAATTTGGACAGCAGCGACGAAAGGGTCGGTTGCTGGAAACTTCGGCCAACCGCGTTGACTAATCCGGCCAGCAGGAGGATCGCAAGCCCGACGGCGAATCCCGCCGCCGGCGCGGCGAACGCCACGGCGACCAATCCACCCATTCCCGCCGCCACGCAGAATGGGCCGATGATGCAGAGGGGCCAGTCGCCGTACCGACGGGTCAACCGGCCAATCATCCCGCCCTGAACCCCGATGATCACGAACCCGATGAACAGGAAGTAAAGGCCGACGCCCAGCTCGTTCCACCCGAACGCTTCGTTGAGAAACAGGGCGATCGTGCTCTCCATCATCACGAACGCGGCCATGATGCAGAAGCCGATCGCCAGCAGCTGCACGAGGACCCGGCTCCGCAAAATCGGCGCGAACCGGCTCGGATGAAGCCAGTTTTCCGCTTCGGTCTCCGCGTGGCTGCGCGATTCGGGCAGACGGAGCCAGGAGACGGTGGCCGCACTCGCCGCCAGCGCCGCGGCGACCCAGCCGGGCGCGCTCAGGCCAAAATAATGTCCGACGATTCCGCCCAGCGCCGGCCCCAGCGAAAATCCCACGCCGAATGCGGCCCCAAGCATTCCCATTCCCTTGGCGCGATTCGCCGGCGTGGTCACGTCGCTCACATAAGCCTGCGCCGTGGAAATGTTGCCTCCCGTGAACCCGTCGATAATTCGCGACAGATAGACCAGCAGCAGGCGGGTCGTCGGGGGCCAATGGAACGCTGCGACTCCCAGCAGGACATACCCGACCGCGCTGCCCGCCTGCGAGAGGGTCAGCACCGGCCGGCGTCCGAATCGATCGCTGATCAGCCCCAGGATCGGCGCTCCGATGAACTGGCAGATCGAATAGATGGAAAAAAGCGCCGTCACCCGCATCGGATGCGCCTGATATTCGGGCACGTAAAACATCAGCAGCGGAATGATGATCCCGAAGCCCAGCAGGTCCATCAGAACGATGAAAAAAATGATCGCCAGCGCGCCGCGCGGCGGCCCGGAAGGCGCGGACGAGTTCGCATCGGCGATGGCGTCGGACATAAGTTGCGGAGTTATAGCAGCTACCGACCGGAATCGTGAACCGCCTGCGTTGAACCGGGTGACCCGGTAAACGTTTAGAGCCGGCGCGACACGCCCCGGCTCTAAGGATGTCCATCTACTTTAAGAATGCCATCGTTGATCAACACATTGCGGTGGCGCGCGACTCAACCGCGCCCAAAGCCTCATCGCCGGCGCGCCGATGTGGTAATGTACCGAACCAGGAGGCCGATGGATTTATCGGGCGTGAAGGGGGTGGCGATCGGGGCGGCGGTGATGCTGGCCCTGGCCGGGGCGGCGTTCTGGACGGTAGAAAATTCCTCGATCCTTCTTCCCAAAATTGCACAAGCGGGCTCCGACCCCGCGGCGTCTTCCGGGAATGCCGCGTCGTCTTCGGAGGCTCAGCCGGGCAAATTCGGCGCGATGACCGCCGAGCAACTGTTTGCACAGGTTTCGCCGTCGGTGGTCCGTGTCGTTGCTCGCGACGGCAAATTCAACGACTGGTTCGGCTCCGGCTTCTTCGTTTCATCGGACGGCTTGCTCGTCACCAACTATCACGTGATCCAGGGTGCGGAATTCGCCGACATCCTCCGCGCCGATAGCACCACGCTCTATGTTGAAGGCGTCGTTGCGGAAGACCCGCAGATGGACCTGGCGCTCTTAAAAGTGAACGTTTCGAACGTGCGGAAGCTTGAGTTGGGAGAGGATGTTCCCCCGGTGATCGGCACAAAGGTCTTTGCGATCGGCAATCCCGATGGCCTGACCAACACGCTCAGTGAAGGATTGGTCAGCGGCCTGCGGAACGATCGAACCGGCAAACTCGCCAGGATCCAGACCTCGGCGCCGATCAGCCATGGATCGAGTGGCGGTCCGCTGATGACCGCCGATGGCGCTGTCGTCGGCGTCACCTCGAGCATCATGATCGACGGCCAGAACCTCAACTTCGCGGTCCCCGCCGCCGACGTGCGCAGGCTCATCGCGCATCAGGTCGAGATGCGCAAGCTCGCCAGCGCCGGCGCCAAAGCGCTGGATTCGGCGGAAACGCGCGAATACTCCGTCGTATGGCAGGCGCTGGGGCAGCGGCAATACGCCCTGGCTTCGCAACTGCTCCAATCCATGCGCGATTCGCAGGCTGGCAATCCCATCTACTGGCTGGCGACCGGATACCTGCACAACCAACTCAAGAACACCGATCTGGCCGTCGAGGCATACAAGAACGCCCTGGCGATCAACCCCAAGTGCGAGCCCGCCTGGTTTTGGCTGGGCCAGGCCTACGCCAGCGCTCATCAATTTGCCAACGCCATCGATGCATATCGCGAAGCCGGAAAGGTGCAGCCCCGAGACGACCGCGCCTACGTTGCGGCGGGGTTCGCGTACCTGGGACTCCACAATCTGGATAAGGCAATGGAATGCTTCAGGTTTGCCGGGGAGATTTCCCCGCAGATGGCCGGTCCCTATTGCGGTATGGCCAGCGTGTACAACGAGCGCGACCGGTACGACATGGCTGAGGCCTGCTGCAAGCAGGCGATCGCGCTCAAGCCCGATTATGCCGCGGCCTACCTCCAACTCGGCATCGCCTACTGGCACACCAATCGGCAGGACGAGGCTTACGCCGCCTGGAACAACGCCCGCCGGTTCGATTACGGCGGACCGGTCGGCAAGACCGCCGAGTATTTCCTGCAGCGCCCGCCGCGATAGTCCGGGCGTGGTCGCTTGAGCGACCATGGCTTTCGAAATCCGGATGTCTCCGATCGCAAAACCGCCATGGTGCTGAAGCGGCCACGCCAGGCCACGCCAGGGCCTATGCGTTCCCAACACTTCTGAGATACCGTCCGCGGTGATATGATCGTTGCACGCGCCCTCAAAGGCGCGAGCAGGAGATGTGACCCATGGCGATCAGCGATACGATCAAAAAGGGCCTGATCCGGGCCCCGCACCGCAGTCTGCTGCGGGCGACCGGTGTGATCCAGAGCGAATCGGATTTCAGCAAGCCGTTCATCGCGGTTTGCAATTCGTTCGTTCAGATCATCCCCGGGCATGCCCACCTCGACGTCGTCGGCCGCAAAGTCCGCCAGGCCGTGCGCGACGCCGGGGGCATCCCATTCGAGTTCAACACGATCGGCGTCGACGACGGCATCGCCATGGGGCACGTCGGCATGAAGTATTCGCTGGCGAGCCGCGAGCTGATTGCCGACTGCGTCGAGACGATGCTGCGGGCGCACTGCTTCGATGGCGTGGTCTGCATTCCCAACTGCGACAAGATCGTGCCCGGCATGATGATGGGCGCGGCACGCTGCAACGTCCCGGCGGTCTTCGTGTCCGGCGGCCCGATGAAAGCCGGGAAGACGAGCACAGGTCAGGTCGTCGATCTGGCGACCGTTTTCGAGGGCGTGGGGCAGGTGTCGGCCGGCAAGATGGACGAAAAGCAGCTCCTGGACATCGAGATGCACGCCTGCCCGACGTGCGGGTCCTGCTCGGGCATGTTCACCGCCAACAGCATGAACTGCCTGTGCGAGGCGCTGGGTCTGGCGCTCCCGGGCAACGGGTCGATTCTCGCCACCGACCCGAATCGCGATGAGCTGTTCAAGCGGGCGGGCGAAGCGGTCGTCAATCTGGTGAAGAAGAACATCCGGCCCTGCGACATCCTCACGCATGCGGCTTTTGAGAATGCTTTTGCGCTGGACGTGGCGATGGGCGGCTCGACCAATACCGTGCTGCACACGCTGGCCATCGCGATCGAAGCAGGAACTCCGTTCGAGCTGGCGCATCTCAACGAGGTCTCGGCCCGCGTGCCGTACCTCTGCAAAGTCGCCCCCGCGGGCAAGTATCACATGGAAGACGTCGACCGCGCCGGCGGCATCAGCGCCATCCTCAAAACCTTGGCCGGTAAGAAGGGCGCACTCAATCTCGACTGCATTACGGTCACCGGAAAAACCCTCGGCGAAAACATCGGCGACGCGACGGTGAAAGACGCCGACGTCATCCGCCCGCTGGACAATCCCTACAGCGAGCGAGGTGGGTTAGCGGTGCTCTTTGGCAACCTCGCCCCCAACGGCTCGGTGCTGAAGACCGGCGCCGTCGCTCCGAGCATGCACAAATTCCGCGGGCCGGCGGTGATCTTCGAGAGCGAGGAGGACGCCGCCAAGGGCGTGCTGATGGGCCAGGTGAAAGCCGGCGATGTGGTCGTGATCCGCTACGAAGGCCCCCGCGGCGGGCCGGGCATGCAGGAAATGCTCGCCCCCACCGCCAACATCATGGGCCGCGGACTGGGCGAATCCGTCGCCCTGATCACCGATGGCCGGTTCTCCGGGGCCACCCGCGGCGCCTGCATCGGCCACGTCTCCCCCGAAGCCGCGGCGGGCGGTCCCATCGCCCTCGTCGAACCGGGTGATATCATTTCGATCGACATCCCAAATCGAAAGCTGGAACTCGAAGTTCCCGAGCAGGAGCTCTCGCGGCGTAAGGCCGCCTGGAAGCGGCATCCCCCCAAGATCGATTACGGCTACCTGGCCCGCTATGCGTCCATGGTGACAAGTGCCGACACCGGTGCGGTCCTGGCCAAACCGGTGCTTTGAGCCGTCGCTCCACTGGTGCGCGCCCGAAGACACGCCCGCCCGGCTCGAAGTCCCCTCTGCCACACGGTTTACGCGCGGCACCCGACGAACACTCCATTTCGCTCCAAAAGTGGAGCGAAATGGAGTGTTTTTAATATTCTTGCCAATCACGAATTGGTAACACTTGTCGTGTTTGTTAGTCATGGTTTGAACTTGAGTTACGACCGCCCCGTTTCTGCTCGAACCAGCAGAAGATGCTCAAATTCCGCCGCGGCAAGCCCTCCGGGAGCGCGATCGCACCGAATTCTACCTGGTGGAGCGCAGCGCCGGCGATCGCTTGGCCGCCAAACCGCAGCCGCGTGGGCGGGGAAGACGAGAATCCGGGGTGGCGCTCCGCTCTACCCCGGCGTGAGGTGTTGCTTTGCCTGGCGGAGGCGCTGAGATGTGTGGGTGGCGGCACCCGGGCACCTTCGATCCACGCCGCATCCCGCTCAATTCTTTGCTTTCAGCCAAACCGTGGCGACGTTCTCCGGGCCAAATTCAACCTTCTCCGTGCCGGGAGCGAGATGTGTTTGTTCGAGCGGCGTTTCGACATTCGCAACATAGCGCGTGTAGCGGCCACTGCCGATGCGGGACGTGATCCTGACCTTCACTTGGTCCTGTTTGGACTGGCTCTTTGGGCCATAGACGTACAGATCGACCGCCTGTCCCGGTTGAAGTGAGACCCGCTCCTTCAAGGTCGGAATCTCAAAACGAGGGTGGTAGTGGTCAGCGAGGTGTTCGGCGTTCTGGATGCGGGGTTCGGGGAGCGGCATCTCTCGAAGCGGCACATTCGAGAACGCTTTCGGGAGCCACCTTCGGGGCGTGACGCCCCAGTAGTTCGGGGCGTCGGGATTCGCTCCGGCAGAGACGAGCAGTGCGGCCATGGCCCGATCCTTGTCTAACGCCGCATGGTATAAGGCCGTCGAGCCGGTGCGGTAATCACGCAATTCAGTATCCGCTCCCGCACGCAGAAGTTCGTCAACTCCTTCACTCCAGTGTGAGCACACCGCAAGAGCGAGGGCCGTCAATCCATACTCGTCCTGCTTGTCGATCAACGCTGCTTTGATTCCCCAGCGCAAGTCGTCCAAACTATGGCCGGGCTTATAGCCGCCGCAGTTCGAGAACCATTGGTCCATTTGCATGGGCGCATTCCTGAGCACTTCCCCTCGTGTCGCCTATTCGGCTGACGGCTCAAGGGCAATCCCAGTTCCCTCGCAGTGCCCCACAGCGGCTGCACCTGAAGGCATAGTACGTGGCATACCAATCCTCTGGCTCCCTCGCTCCTTCTGGCGTAGCCTCTTCCCAGAGGTGGGCCAGTTCTTTGTCAGTCATCTCTAGAAACAGCCGCCGCCCATCGCCGTCTTTGGCGTTCCTTCGGAAATCCTTCGGCTTCCATTCGCCGACATAAACCATGAAGTCATTGCAGTGAATCAACCACTCTTCTTCCTGCCATGTTGTAAATCGGGGCGTCCTGAGAAGGGCCGCAAGAGCGGCTCGATTGAAATGGTCTGGAATCTGCTTCTGGTTGGCGTAAAACGGCTTCAGCCCCGCTGGTGCAAGCAGTCCGATTTCCGTGTTGTGATCGAATAAGAACCGCCCCTGTCGCAGGCAGGGAAAGCAGCCATATTTCTCCCCATCCAGTTGAAAGCACAACGCACGTTGTCCGCAGAACGAACACGATTGCTGGTCCTTGGCGAGATGCGCCATTTCCTCCACGGGTCCGTGAAAGTACGTGAAATGCCGGAGAGTTCGTCGGAACCGTGCCAGTAGGTCGGTCTCGGCAACCACGTCGCGAACTCCGAGTTCCTTGGCGGCGATCTCACCAAGCTCGGCTATTACTGCTCGCGGGTCGGGATAACGATCCTTCGCCTTGCACGAATCGACGACGAATTTGCAGATTTCTTTGGCACTTCTCAGAAGACAGGCGTCTTCATCGGATAGCTCGATCTGCCAGTGTTCCTCGACCTCTACGACGAAACTCACGCCCGTTGTGAAATCCGTCCAATCCTGAATCGTTGAACGGATTGGTTCCTGTTTGGAGGCGAAGCTGGCCCGGCATTTCGGACATTGCCGCCCCTCCTGCATCAGCCAGTCGACGCTTTCACTGAAGTGCTCCCCGCACTGATCGCAGCGAATATCAAGCGGGTTCTTGAAGCGCATTCGGATTCGAGATCGTCAGGCGGATTTTTTCCGCATCAACTGGCGCAGGGCGTCGGCGACGAGGTCGGAGAAGGTAATTCCATGACTGACGGCGTAGTTGTCGGCCTGCTCGACCAAATCCTCTTCCATGGCGACGGCTACGCGAAAGCGGTCCTTGGTGGCTTTGCGCTGCACGCGGCGCAATTCGGCCATCTCCTTCCTGGAGGGCCGCAGTGCCGGCGGATCGTAATGGGGGCTGTCGAACTCCTTTGTAGCCGCGGCAAGCCGCGTGAGTGAATGACATAATAGCCTTCATCTTCGATCACGAAAATGACCTGAAGGTATCGGCCGCCGGCGGTCTGGCCGCGGACGCGCCGTTTGCCGTCGCCGATCTTTGCGCGGCGGTTCTCCGCAGTCTGAATCAGGCGATCGGCAATTGCTGCTGCAAAGTTGGAGCCTGTTAGGCTAAGATCAGCCCGCATGCCTGCGACGCTGGAGGATATTCTTTCGCCGGACGGCGCGATTGCTCGCCGGCTGGGGGAGCGGTATGAGTTTCGGCCGCAGCAACTCGAGATGGCGGCGGCGGTGCAGGCGGCGTTTGAGGAAGGGCAGCATCTGCTGGTCGAGGCGGGGACAGGCGTCGGAAAATCGTTCGCGTATTTGCTGCCGGCGATTGATTACGCGGTGCGGCGGAAGAAGCGCGTCGTCATCTCTACGCACACGATCTCACTTCAGGAGCAACTGATCGAGAAAGACATTCCGCTGCTTCAGGCGGTTTATCCGGATGAGTTCACGGCGGTGCTGGTAAAGGGGCGGGGGAATTACCTGTGTCTTCGGCGGCTGGAGCAGACGCGCGCCCGGCAGAACAACCTGTTCGAGGACCGTCGTCAGCTCGAGTCGCTCTGGACGATCGAGGAATGGGCGCAGCAGACTTCCGATGGCTCGTTGGCCGACCTGCCGGCCTTGCCGGATTCAGGGGTCTGGGATCGCGTGCGGGCCGAGCAGGGGAATTGCCTGGGGAAGAAATGCCAGTTCTACGAGCCGTGCTTCTGGCAGGCGGCCAAGCGGCGGATGACTGGCGGCACTATTCTCGTGGTGAACCATGCGCTGTTTTTTTCCGACCTGGCATTGCGGATGGCGGGGGTGAATTATCTTCCCAAGTACGATGCGGTGATTTTGGACGAAGCGCACACGGTCGAGGACGTGGCGGGCAAGCATTTTGGAATTGAGCTGGCCGAAAGCGGGGTGCGATATCAGCTTCGGATTCTTTACGATCCACGGCGCGCCAAAGGCGTGCTCAACACCCACGGCTCGTGCGCCAACGATGCGATCCGCGATGTGGTCGAGCTTCACCGGCTTTGCGACGAGTTTTTTGATCATTGCGAGATGTGGCATCACGAGCACGGCCGCGGCAGCGGGCGCATTCGCGAGCCGCACGTCGTGCCCAACCTGCTTACGCCGCGGCTCCGTGCCCTTTCGCTTCATCTCAAGGCGATGCTGCCCGAGCTCAAGAAGGAGGAAGAGGTTTCGGAGCTGTCGGCGACCGCCGAGAAAATCACGGCGATGGCGTCGAACCTCGACGCGC
>Ga0210396_10001316_pt1 | contig 27436 bp, 23 predicted proteins | sample IncBWH17OmetaG_FD_155466 | JGI IMG/M metagenome (GOLD analysis project Ga0210396, IMG submission 155466) | Forest soil microbial communities from Barre Woods Harvard Forest LTER site, Petersham, Massachusetts, United States - Inc-BW-H-17-O ... | reverse complement strand
CTACCCCGCCCCGCTCTCACCCGAGGACCCCATCGCCTCCCTGACCAACCAACCCGGACCGCATCCTATCCCCGACCCCATCCCTAATCCCGAACCCGCCTCACCCAACCTCGACGAGCCCGACCCGGGAGTCTTCCACCACGACCCCCGCAAGCCGCAAAACTAGCCACACTTTCACCACAACATGTCCACGTTTTGGACAAATTCCACCACACTCTAACCAACGAAAATTACAGTAAAACGATAAAATAAAGGGCCTTATGAACCTCTTCATTCTCCGCCACGCCAGCGCCGGCATCCGCAGAAAAAATCCCATCCTCGATCTCAAACGCCCCCTCGACAAAGACGGCAAACGACACTGCCTTCACCTAGCGCATGTGTTGAATGCATTGAACATACAGTTCGACCTCATCATCTCGAGCCCCCTCAAGCGCAGCCTCCAGACCGCCTCCCTCGTCGGCACCGAGACCGGCTACGAGTCCCAAATCCTGCTCTCCAACGCCCTCGCCCCCGAGGCCACCCAGCGGGACTTCCAGAAGCTCCTCTACGAAACCCGAGGCCACGAAAACATCCTCGTAGTCGGCCATAACCCCAATATCAACAGCTTCTTAGGCAATCTCCTCGTCCCCGCCAACACCAACGCCACCGCCCAGGTCCGCCTCCGCAAAGGCTCCCTCGCCCGCCTTTCCCTCATGAAAGGCCCAGCGACCCTCCAGTGGCTCCTCGATCCCCGCACCGTTCGCGCACTTTACGCCACTTCGACAAAGAGCTCCCGCCGAAAGACCTCGCGAAAATAACCCGCTTCCTTCTTCAGCGACCAAGCCTCCAACTCCGCCCCACCACGCCCCGGAACTAGCTCTAAAAGCACACGTTTAGGGTAAACATGCGTGCGCATCTGCACCACCGCGCTAGCCCTGTCCTGATTCAAGGCCACCGCCAGCCGCAGCAAAACCACCGCCCGCACCACATGCGTATGCTCTTCCAGCGGAATCGCCCGCATCACCCGATCCATCGCATCTGGCCTCGTTTTGCCCAAATACCGAGCCAACGCACTCACAATCGCCCGCTGCTCCGGCGAAAATCCAAAGATCTCCGAGTTCGCAATGATGTACTGCGTATGCCGATAATGCCCCTGATGATTCATAAACTTACCGACATCCTGCATCATCGCCGCCGCTTCCAGCCAAAGCTTGTACTCCTCCGGCAGCTCATGCACCCGCGTCATCGAGTCGAAAAGCTGCACCACATGCTCCCGCACTGGCTCAACCTTCCGCAACTCAATCCCATACCGCCGACAAACCTCCAAAACCCCTGTCCAGCGCTCACTTTCAATCTTCTGGTGCACCGAAGTCCGTAGATCTACCTCTGCCAGCATCTGCGCCAGCATCCCATCCCGGAGCCCGAGCGGCGAGTACCGAAATCCCTTCAACCCCAGCCGTTCCATCAAATTCGCATAAACCAGCGCCCCACCGACAATGATCTCCGACCGCCGAGGCCCAATCCCCGGCACCACCGCGCGCTCCTCATTGCTCATCTTCACCAGCCGGTCCGCCAAATGCCGCACATCCGGAGCATCCGCCGTCAGCGCCCCCACTCGGTCCAATCTCTTTTTCAACAGCGACTTCTTCCCTACACTCCTCCGCACATGCCCGCTAGCCTCCGCCAGCGCCGCCGCCGTCCCCGACGTCGCAATCACCAGCCCCACCCGCGGGTTTCCCACCTTTCTCTCCGCCTTCCTCAATTCGCGGTCGATAAACTGCTTCAGCCTCGCCACGTCTTCCTTCTGCGGAGGATCCGTCTGCAAAAACTCCTCCCGCAGCCGCACCGCACCCAGCGACATGCTAACCATCGCCTTGATCCGCCCGCCATCCGACACCGTAACCTCGCAGCTTCCGCCGCCCAGGTCAATTAGCAGGCACCGTCCCCGCGCCCCCACCTCATGCGTCACAACCCCCAGATGGATCAGCCGCCCTTCCTCTAACCCCGAGATCACCTCGACACCCCATCCCGTCGTTGACCGCACCCACTCCGTAAACGCCTCGGCATTGCGCGCATCTCGCATCGCGCTTGTCGCCACCACGCGCACCTTATCGGAGACATGCATCTGCACCGCTTTATGAAAGCGCTTCAGCGCACGAATCGTCGCCGCCATTGCCTCTGGAGAGATCACACCCGTCTGAAATACGCTCTCGCCCAACCGCGTCACCTCGCGGTCTTCATGCAGCGTCTTCAGTCGATGCATATGCACCGTCGCAATCTTCAACCGGCAGGAATTGGACCCAATATCGATCGCGGCAAACGTAGGCATCGTTGAACCATCACCTCAAAAGCGGAAAATCATCACCACAAGCAAGATACATCCCAGAACATCCTTCTCCCGCGAATCCGTCCTCGAGCATCCCTGGACCTACAGCACCCCCCGACAATTTATGCTGGTAGAAGCGGAAATTATGATCGATCAAACCTCCTCAGAGCCACTCGCCGAACGCATAACGTCCGTACCCGCAGATGGCCCCCGCCGCTCCACCGCCCTCCTCATCCTCAGCGGTCTCTGGCTCATCATCTTCTTCAGCGCCCTCTTCGCCCCACCCCTGCTCGACGACGCCGACGCCTCCCACGCCAACGCCGCCCGCCACATGGCCCTCACCGGAGACCTCGTCACCCTCCACGTCAACGGCATCCGCTATCTCGAAAAGGCGCCCCTCCCCTACTGGCTCGACGCCCTCAGCTTCCGCATCTTCGGCTTCAACACCTTCGCCGCGCATCTTCCACAGGCCATCGCCGTCCTCCTGCTCACCCTCCTCGGCTTCCACTGGGCCGACAAAGCCTTCCGCGCCCGCACCGCCTTCTACACCGGCCTCGCCATCCTCACCTCCGCCGGAGTCTTCCTCTTCACCCGCATCTACATCCCCGAGGTCTGGCTCTCGCTCTTCCTCTGCGCAGCCCTGTACTGCTTCCTCCAAGCCCTCGCAAAACCCATCACCGTCGTCTCCGTCGAAGGCGGCTCCTTCGCCGCCGCAACCATAAAACCATCAAGCCGGACAGCGTTCTACGCCTATGCCATGTGGACCGCCCTCGCCCTCGCCGTCCTCACCAAAGGCCTCGTCGCGCCGGTCTTCTTCTTCGGCACCGCCATCGTGTATCTCGCCCTCACCCGCAGCTACAAAAAGTGGCATACTCTCCGCCCCTTCACCGGCCTGCTTCTCTTCTTCGCCATCGCGGCACCCTGGCACATCCTCGCCGGCCTGCGCAACACCGGTGGCATGAACGGCCACGGCTTCTTCTGGTTCTACTTCATCAACGAGCACTTCCTGCGCTTCCTCGGCAAGCGCTACCCAATGGACTACAACAAGCTCCCCGGCTATCTCTTCTGGAGCCTCCACATCGTCTGGCTCTTCCCCTGGAGCCTCTTCCTTCCCCTCGCCTTCATCAAGGGCTGGAAGGTCTTTCAGCAGCGCCGTAGCGCCTCTCGCGCCGCACTCATCCTTGAATCCCCCGCAGACGACACTAACCCCGGCAGCCTCTTCCGTTATTTCCGTTACTCCGTCGACACCTTCGCCACCCGCACCACCCTGCTCCTCATCCTCTACGCCTCACTCATCCTGATCTTCTTCGCCATCTCCACCAATCAGGAGTACTACACCTTCCCCGTCTACCTCCCGCTCCTCATGCTCATCGCAGCGGCCCTCGTCCGTGCCGAGCAGCCCCACGCCGCATCTGAAGCCCCCATCTTCCGCCGCTGGCTCACCATCGCCCACGCCACCTTCACCATCATCGGCCTCGCCGTCGCCATCACTCTCGCCATCGGCCTCTGGACCTCCCGCAACCTACCCTTCGTCCCCGACATCGGAGAACTCCTCGCCCACCGCGGCGTAGGCGACTACACCCTCTCCATGTCCCACCTCTTCGACCTCACCGGCCCTTCCTTCGCCGCCCTTCGCCTGCCCGCAGCCCTCGCAGCCTTCGCCTTCGCCATCGGCCCAGCCATCGCGTGGATCCTCCGCACCAAACGCCGCCATCTCGCCGCAACCACCACAGTCGCGCTCACCAGCGCCGTCTTCCTCATCGCCGCGCACATCGCACTCGTTCGCTTCGGTCCCATGCTCTCTTCGCAAAACCTCGCCGCAAAGATCCAGCAACTCGAAGCCGACCACGCCATCGCTCCAGACACCACTATCCTCCTCTATGGCGACCAGTCCTACGGCTCCTCCATTCCTTTCTACCTCGGCAAAGATGTCCTCCTCGTCGACGGCCGCTCCAGTTCCATGATCTTCGGCTCGACCTTCCCCGACGCTCCGCACATCTTTCTCACCCACGACGACCTCCTGAAAATCTGGGGCACCGGCCCACGCAAAATCCTCTTCGTCCCCCTCGAAAAACGAGACGTAGTCGACCAATTCCTCAATAACAAAATCCTGATTCAAGAGACCTCCGGCAAAGCTCTCTTCACCGACCGCCCTCTCGATACCCCAACGAGCCTCACCTCCAGATAAGAAGCCGTGCAAGCCAATATTCAATCCGCACCCCCAACCCGCCGCTGGAGCCTCCGCTCCATCACCATCCTCGTCCTTGCCTGGCTCGTCCTCCAGATCGGCGGCCTCTTCTCTCCCGGCCTTCTCGACGATGTCGACTCCATCTACACCGAGATCGCCCGCGAGATGCTCCGGCGCCACGACTTCATTACCCCGTACATCAACGGCGTCCGCTTCTTCGACAAGCCACCCCTCATGTACTGGATGGCCGCAGGCTCCATGCGCATCTTCGGCCCTTACGACTGGGCCGCCCGCATCCCCCTCGCCCTTGGCGTCCTCGCCCTTCTTCTGGCCGTATATGCCCTCGGCATCCGCCTCTTCAGCAGCATCTCCCCCACAGCCAACCCCGATCGCGGAGGCTTCTACGCCGCGCTCGCCATGGCCACCAGCATCGGCCCCTACCTCTACACCCGTTTCTACATCCCCGACATCCTGTTAGCCCTCTGGATGACCCTCGCGGTCCATCTCTTCCTCATAGCCCTCGACCGCCTTCAGCCACAAAACCGGGTGCCCCATCTTCGCGACGGTCTTATCGTCGCTAAGGTGGGCAATCGCGAAAGCGATCCGCTCTCCTCAACCGAACCCCAAAACCGGCTACCCGATGCTCCGTCTTTGGAGCTTTCCCCAAACCAAAAATCCCCCCTCCTACCCTGCCTCGCCTTCGCCGCAGTCATGGCCCTCAACGTCCTCACCAAGGGACTCATCGGCCTCGTCTTCCCCATAGGCTTCGTCCTCCTCTACCTCGTCATAACAAAGCAACTCCGCCTGCTCCCGCGTCTGCACCTCATCTCCGGCACAGCCGTCTTCCTCGCCATAGCGGCCCCGTGGCACATCCTCGCCGCCCTGCGAACCCCCGCCATCCCATTGCCCACAGGAATGGGCCTACCCGCCACCGGAGGCTGGCCCTGGTTCTATCTCTACAACGAGCACATAGCCCGCTTCCTCGGCCGCCGCATCCCACACGACTACGGCCAGGTCCCCATCCCGCTCTTCTGGCTCCTCTCCGCCCTCTGGATCATGCCCTGGGTCGCCTTCCTCCCCGGAGGTCTAGTCGAACAAATCCGCATCCTCCGTGATCACGTCGCAGCTAAAACGCGCCAACACGAAGCAGCCCTCTCCCTCATCCTCTGGGCACTCCTCGTCCTCGGCTTCTTCACCCTCTCCAGCCGACAGGAGTATTACAACCTACCCGCCCTGCCCGCCCTTGCCCTCATAGCCGCAAGCCTCCTAGCCCAAGCCGACACCCGCAACACAAAAGCCCAGCGCAGCGCTCTCACCTGGTCCGTCTGGTTCCTCGTCCCCCTCACCACTCTCATCGCCGTAGTCTGCGGATACTTCGCACTCACCGCCCCTCACGCCGCCAAGGGCACCGACATAGCCTCACTCCTTGCCGCCAACCCCGAGTTCTACAACCTTTCCCTTGGCCATCTCTTCGACCTTACCGGCAACGCCATGGGCCTCTTCCGCGGACCTCTAGCCGCCGTCGCCCTCAGCATGCTTGCCATTGGCCTCGGCAGCTACCTCCTGCGCCGCTCCGGCCGCACCTACGCCGCCAACCTCGCCCTCGCCGCGGCCATGACCGTCACCCTGCTGGCCGCCCACGAAGGCCTCGCCCGCTTCTATCCCATCCTCGGATCGAAACAATTAGCCCTCGCAATCAACCAGGCTGGCATTCAACCCAACGATCTCATCATCCTCGACGGCGAACTCACCTCTGGCTCCACGCTCGTCTTCTACACCGGCCACCAGGTCCACCTCATCAACGGCAACGTCAACGGCCTCTGGTTCGGCAGCTTCTGGCCCGACGCTCCCCACATCTTCGAGACCGAAGACGGCCTCCGCCAGCTGTGGTCCAGCCCCCGCCGCATCTTCCTCTTCACCTACAACCCCACCGCCCGCATCCACGACCTCGCACCTCTCGGTCCCGTCCACACCCTGGCCACCGCCGGAGGCAAAACCGTCCTTACCAACCGCTAAATACCAGCAACTGGCCTCATCTTCCCATCCTCCACCAGCTCATAAACCTCACCCCGCCAAAGAATCCGATTGCTCGTATAACTCAACGCCCAGAACACAATCCCCATCAGGTCACGCACAGGAAACAGCAGCATCGTCCGCCAAAGCCGCCGTTCCTGCACCACCAATCTCCCTACGACCCATGCCTGTAACACACGCCCCAACACAGCAAACAGCAAAGCACACCACCCCAACACAGGCATTCCAAGCAGTAAGGCTCCAGCCCAGGCCAACAATCCAAACGGCACCCCAAACGTCAGCGCCGTGCCAAAGTGTCCCTTAGGCCGCGAAAACCGCGTGCTTTTCATCCACCGCACCTGATGCTTCATCGAGTTCAGAAAATCCACATTTAGCACAATGTGATCGATCACATGCCCGCTCAGCGCTACCGTGTGGTTCTTCGCAATCCAGTTCCCCAACACAAAATCATCCGCGCAATACTCCGCCATGCGCTCAAACCCACCAATCTCCTCAATACATTGCCGTCGTGCCGCCATCGTCGGCCCTAGTGCAAACGACACCGGCTCCGTCAGTGTTGACGCACACACACCCGAGCTCATCTCAATCGACATCCCCACACCCTCAAGCTGCGCCCACAAACCACCTCCAGGCACCACGCCACGGTAGAGACACGTCGAAGCCCCAACCTGCTCATCCGCAAACGGCAACACAACATGTCGCAGATAGTCCGGTGTCACCCGCACATCACTATCACTGATCACCCAGAGATCATGCGTCGCCACCTTCGCCATCGCCACCAGCGAGCAGACCTTTGCATTCGCCGCCCAGGGTTCACCGCTCGTTACGATCCTCGTCGTAATCTCCGGATACTCCGCCGCCACCTGCCTCGCAACCTTCAGTCCCGCATCATCCTCATTGCGCGCGCAAAACAGTATCTCCACCCGAGACACACCGTTCACCGCATCGGCTCCAGCATGTTGAAGATAATCCTGCTCGAAGAACGTTCTAAGATGCGCCTCCAGCGAAGGCTCATCGCCATGAAGCGGTTTAAATAAACTCACCCCTGGCAGAAAATCCGGCCCTGCCACCAACACCGCATCCTGCCGCGCAGCCTCACGCCGAAACCGCCGCGCCCCCACAATCACCATCCCAAGGAAGACGCTCGACGTCACCAGACCAAACAACCCGAGCGCCAGCAATCCCCACTCAACCGCAACCATCACACGCATCCCGTCTCACTTAGCAATAAAGCCCAGTTTACGTGATCGGTTACTTCTTCTTCCCCATCGGCATCACTACCGGTCTTCGCAACGGAACCAACCCAGCCCCCGGCTCCTGTTGTTGCTGCATCCGCGTCAACATCTCCGTCCGCACATAATCGACGAATCCCTGCATCTGCCGGTTCATCTCCTCCATGCGCTCGCGCATCTGCAGCACAATCGCGATCCCCGCAATATTGACGCCCAGATCCCGCGCCAGGTTCAAGATAAACTCCAGCCGCTCCAGATCTTCATCTGTATACAGCCGCGTATTTCCCTCGCTCCGCGAAGGCCGCAGCAACCCCTCCCGCTCATACATACGCAGCGTCTGCGGATGTATCTCATACATCTCCGCCACCGCCGAGATCATGTATGCACCCTTACTCTTCCGCTTCGAAGTCATAACCCGCCTCTTTACACAGAAGTCTAGCTCTTTCCGACATCCGGACGCTAAACAAACTCGTCACCCCCATAAAAAGCATCTCATTGAAGACCATGAAGAAGTCCACAGCGATCCTCTACACCGCCCAGCTTCTAACCGGCATCGCCGCCTCAGCCGTCTCCTACGCCTTTCGCACCCGCACTCCCAAGCGTAAACACGGAGAAACCCAGGTGGTCCTCATCACCGGAGGCTCGCGCGGCCTTGGCCTCGGGCTTGCCGAGCGCTACGGTCGCTCCGGAGCAAAACTCGTCCTCGCCGCGCGCGGCCACGACGAGCTCACCTCCGCTCGCCAAACCCTCCTGAGTCGCGGAGCCGTCCGCTCTCCCGACGACATCCTGCTCATCCCCGTCGACCTCACCGATCCCATCCAGGCCGCCAGCCTCATCGAGCACTCCATCAATCACTTCGGCCGCATCGACGTACTTATCAACAACGCCGGCATCATCGAGGTCGGCCCCTTCGAAAACCAACCCCTCGAAGCCTTTCACCGCGCAATGGCCACCAACTTCTTCGCCGCAGTCCACACCACGCAGTCAGCTCTGCCCCACATGCTCAGCCGGCGCTCCGGATCCATCGTTAACATCGCCGGCATAGGCGGCAAGTTCGCCGTGCCACATCTTTTGCCGTATGTCTCCAGCAAGTTCGCCCTCGTCGGCTTCTCTCAAGGCCTCCATGCTGAACTCCGCCACAAAGGAATCCGTGTCACGACGGTCTGCCCCGGCCTCATGCGCACCGGAGGCGAAGTCAACGCCCACTACACCGGCCAACTAAGAAAAGAAGAACGCTGGTTCACCCTGGCCGCCAAAACCCCGGTCATCGCCGCCTCCGTCAATCACGCAGCCGAAAAAATCTTCCAGGCCGTCTCCGCCGGACGAGCCGAGATCACCATAACCCCACAAGCCTGGCTCGCCGCTCGCGCTGCTGGCCTCGCCCCCGAGACCACCCAATACCTCGCCAGCCTCGCCAATCAGTTCCTTCTGCCCGCCCCATCCGCCGATGAGTAACTAAACCTGACTTTCAACAAAAAACAGACCAACACCGCGAACCAGACCGTGACAACCCGATAGTAATATGATGGCAACCCTTCGGCCCGCATGACCTTATGGACATTGAACGATACAAATGCTTCGGAGCGACGGAGCGTAATGGAAGTGATGCTTTGCTTGTGTGTGGTCTAGAACTGTCGTGCTGGTCGATCCAGGACAGACAACAATTCACCATCGACCACAATGCGAACGCTTGCGTTTTCGTAGATGGAGACGAGTCGGGAACCGGCTCGCCAACTCTTGATTTTTATTACCCGCATGCGCGAAGTCCCCTATGCCTGCACGCGGCACTTGCCGCCGCTCACCACATATGGGGGCGCACAAAGAAACGTCACGATGCGTTGTCACTCCTGTCAAGCATGAACAGACAACCGCTCGTTTTCGATGTATCGACTGACGATGTCTACGTCTCAGTTGAATCTCATGAAACGGATTTTCCGCACATGCCGGTTTCAAAGGTCGCAAAATTACTGCTGTGCGATTCTGACGTTTTCGTGTCTTTACCTCGGGTGGCCTCCGTCGGGAGCGCAAAACTCCTTGTGGAGGTGGAGAGCAAAGACGTTCTGTATTCTCTCCGTCCGGATCTGGAAAGGATCGTGGAATGGGGACGAAAAAACGGCATCAGTGGCTGCTTCGCATACGCGCAGATCGGCGAAAGCGAATACGAAGGTCGAAACTTCAATCATCTGAATGAAACGCTCGAGGACGCCGCTACCGGCGTAGCGGCTGGAGCATTGAGCGTTCGGCTTGAAGCAGACATAACGCTCCATCAAGGGAGACACCTGGGCAACCCTTGTGTCATTCGAACCTCACGCTCTGCCGGCAGGATTCGTTTAGGCGGCCGGGTTGCAAGGAGCAGTTGAGGCCGCAGTGATAGCCTTTTCAGTATGGTTACTGGCCTTAACCATGTGACTCTGTCCGTAGCAAACCTGGATCGTGCTTTTCGCTTCTACACTGAAGCGCTGGGCATGCGCCCTGTTGCACGTTGGTATAAGGGCGCTTACCTGGCGGCAGGCGATCTGTGGTTGTGCCTTACCCTCGAAAGTGACCTTCCAAGCCGCCTTCCGAGTCCAACCTACGATCACATTGCATTCTCAGCATCCGAGTCCGACTTCCATCCGCTTTGCTCGCGCCTTTTGAGTGCTGGTGCGCAGTGCTGGCAGGCGAACCGAAGCGAAGGTGATTCGTTCTACTTTCTGGACCCAGACGGTCACAAGTTGGAGGTTCACGTATCGGATCTTCGAAGCCGAATCGAGTCTCTCAAGCAAAACTCTCCAGCAGATCTTGTTCTGTTTGAAGCGGCGGACTAGCAGCGCCAGACGATCCTTTCGCAAGCCGCAGCGCCTTCCGGATGACGTGAGAAACAGGTCAGTATGATGGACCCAATCTCTTTAAAACGCCTAAACCTTCTCGAACAAATCCCTCCGAGGATCCTCCGGATTCAACTTCGCCAACTCCCTCAAAATCTCCTTCGACCGCTCATCCTGCAGCTTCGGCACGACGACCTTCACCTCAACAATCTGGTCGCCACGCACTCCTTCCCGCGAAGCGCTCTGCACACCCTTCTCTCGCAGCCGGAGCTTCTGGCCCGATTGCGTTCCCGGCGGGATCTTCAACTGCGCCCGTCCATCGATCGTAGGCACATCAATCTTCGCGCCCAGAGCGGCCTCCGAAATAGCAACCGGAACGGTTACATAAATATCATCGGCGGTCCGCGTAAACACCGGATGCGCCCCCGCCTTGATAATCAGAAATAGATCCCCCGCCGGCCCGCCATTTACACCGGCATTCCCTTTGCCAGCCAGACGAATCCGCTGCCCGTCTCTGGTACCCGGCTTAATCCGAAACTCCAACGGTTCACGCTTCAATACGACTCCGGCGCCGTCACACGTCGCACATGTGTTCTGTACCTTGCCCGAGCCGCCGCACCGTGGACACTGGATGTTGAACTTCATCCGTCCGCCCATCTGCGTCACCTGGCCCGAACCATGGCACTCCGGGCACTCAACGCTGCCGCCCGTAGTCGACTTGCCCTTGCACGTCGGGCAAACCTCCTGCCGCTGAATCTCCAGCCGCGTCACACCACCGCGAACCGCAGTCCAGAAGTCCACACTCACCTGATACTCAAGATCCGTCCCCGGCTGAGGCCCACGCGCGCCCTTCTGCCCACCGGTAAACATCCCACTAAAGATGTCCCGGAAGCTCCCGCCGAATCCCCCGCCCTGTTCCTGATGCGTCTGCCCCCGGCCAGCTTGAAAGTCCGAAAAATCGAACCCATCAAAGTCGAACGGAACCTCCTGCGCTCCGCCACGGTGAGTCGTATATCCCCCGCCGCCAGGAAATCCACCACCCGCATGCCCACCACGCCCCGCCGCCTCTGCCGCCGCCGGGTCGATGTTGTCCGAGTAAAACCCAAACTGGTCGTAGATCTTCCGCTTCTTGTCATCACTCAAAATATCGTTGGCTTCGGAGATCTCCTTGAACTTCTCTTCCGCCTTCTTATCCCCCGGGTTCACATCCGGGTGATACTTGCGCGCCAGCTTGCGAAACGCCTTGCGAATCTCCTCCGCCGTCGCCGTCTTCTTGACCCCAAGAGCCCCGTAGTAATCCTTCGTCTGTGTCGCCATAAATTCTTTCCTAAGCTACAGCCACTTTAAACTCACTGGATTTCAATCCACTCCCCGAATATCCAATAAACGATTTCTTTGCTTGCGACTGATCTTTAGATAGCTCGTCAGTGTTATTGACGACTAACTGATAGTTATTGATACTCTCCACAATTGCAACTCGGAGTGGAACAAATGACAGCAAGCGAGTACTCGTCGGAAACCCCTTTCGACCCGTCGAGATTCAAAGATGCTGATTTACACCCTTTTACATTCTGGATCTCGCGCTTAGCATTCATCGTTGCCTTTTTGTCCCAGATCATCGTTGCATGGCGCTTCTGGGGCATCACCTGGGATGACTCCGCTATTACCCTTGGTTTCTCGCGTACCTTTGCTCTCACAGGCCACATAGAACCCACTCCAGGCTCTGGCATCGTTGAGGGATACTCCACAACTCTGTGGATGCTTCTCATGGCACTGGCAGCGAAGTTCGTCGGCACTCCTGCAGCGCTTCTGGCCGTTGCTAAGATTTCCACGCTGATTCTCAATCTAATCAACCTCCTTCTGATCCGTTACTGGTTCTCGAACTGGACCTCCGAAACGTTAGGAAACCTTATTGCCGGAAGCGTTGGTTGCGGACTGATGTTCTACGAGACCATCAATGGAATGGAGACCCCCATCATCATGACCCTTGTCCTCGTGATGCTGATTCTCCATTCACGCACCGGAACCCTGAACCGCCTCCTCTATCTCATCGCCGGTTCGGCACTCATCCTTACACGATGGGAGGCCGCCTGGCTCCTCATCCCCTTTGTGCTTATAGAACCTTCCAGGCGTCGCTCCCTGAACTCATCCATCATATGGATGGCTGTCTTCATCATCGAGAATCTCGTTCGCTTGCGCTACTTCGGTCAAATCCTTCCCAACACGATTATCGCAAAGCACGGCATCCCCTACTCCAACCTCAACCTTCGCCCTCATCTCAAAGAACCCCTCTTGATCCTTGCATCAATCAAAGTGATGGCCGTCATCATGATCGCAGTCCATCTTTACACTCGCCGTCACACAACTCGACAAGGTCTCTTTCTGCAACGCTTTCTTCAACCGCTAAGAAATTCATGGCAACTTCGCTTCTGCCTCATCTTCACACTCTCGTCTTTGGTATTGAGCACCGCCATTGGCCAGAACTGGGGCCCTCCATTTCGTTCTTTCTATAGCGCATGGCCCTTTTTGATTGCTCTCCCCCTTATCGCGGCGTTCTCCAATCTTCGCCTCCCCGTCCTTCCATTGATTACCTTCTGCCTGTGCTTCGCTTCGTTCTCGCGTCTTTACGCCCAAGTGCAGGATCTACGATCGCCCATCGCACCGGTCTATATGCCGAACATGACTATCGACACTGTTGCGGACACGGCCAGTATTCTTGCTGAGATACAATCCATCTCCGGTCACAGCAACCTCGTGTTCGCAGGGCCCGACATGGGCGGAGTCATCCTATTCACTCATGACATAAAGGTCATCGACCTCGGTCTCCTCTGCGACTCCGTGCTCGCACACCAGAGGTTCGCCGCGATCGGCACATACGTCTTGCAGGACCGGCATCCAGACATTATTGAGGTTCATGGAATGTGGACAATATTCACAAATTTCCAATCCTACCCCCTCTTTCTCGCCCGCTACCGGCCTGTTTATCTCCATGGCCATCGCTTCTTCCTTGATAAAAGCCTCATCGCCAATATCGATCCGTCCCGGATTATCGAAAAATCGTTCGACTCCGATGGCCTTGCAGCCGAAGACCAGATGCAATCTCAACAGGGCGTACTTGACTACAAACTAAACCAGCTGTTCGGCAGTTATCTGGTCCTTCATTGATGAATCACGAGCTTCGTCCATCCTCCTGACACGTCGGACACCAGAACAAATTCCGCCCCGCCATCTCCTTCTTCAAAATCGTCGTTCCACATACAAGGCAAGGCCGCCCATTCCGCCGATACACATAGTGGGCCTCCTCCTTCAAAGCCTGCCCCTTCTTATGCGGTCTATCCGCAGGCTTCGTCGTCACAATCCTGCGATCAACCATTCCAGCCTTCATCAACTCGCCGGCTTCTTTCCATATCGACCGCAACGTCTCATCCGCGACCCTATTCCCCGCGATAAATGGACTCAAACGCGCCCGATACAACAACTCAGCACGATAAATATTTCCAATCCCCGCAGCCACACTTTGGTCCATCAGCAACTCACCAATGCTCTTCCTGCTCTTGCCTACCTTGGAAATCATCTTTTCCGGCCCATCGCCGTTCAGCGGATCGCCTCCCAGTCGCTTCAGCAGACCATCCCACTTCTCCTGCGTATAAACCGAGCAATCCATCGGTCCGCGCAGCTCGACCCACGCAACCATCTCCGGGTCGATATTGTCCGTGCCATCATCCTCCGAGTACCAACCATGCCGCTTGCTCACACCCGGCACCGCCGGCCGCTTCACCGCCGCCGCATTCCACATCCTCAGCCGCAGAGCGCCTTTTACCTCCGGCAACGACCCGGAACCCTCCGTAAAATCCCCCTGCAATCCAAGATGCACATGCAGAATCCGGTCCCGCCCGAAGTCATATCCCAGGTGCTTGCCCACCGCCATCACCCGTTCGAGCTTCCGCCCATCGATCACGTCGACATCCGTAAACCGCCCCTGCGGTCCATCCACGCGCACAGGCTTCCCACCGAAGGCCGCTTCATGGCGCGCAGCCCATCGATGGATCTCATTCCCTTCAGGCATCGTTTAACCTCCACTCCAAGCCAAACAAACGATGGCGACGGCACTGGTCAACACCAGAACTACCGTCGCCATGCCTAACTGTACTTCTAAAAACTTAGTTCCAGACCTGCTTTGCCTCAATGGCCTCAATGGAGAACATCTGGTCTGGCTCCATCTGCTGCATGCGATGCGCAAACTGCTCAGCCTCTTCGCGCGTGTCAAACATCATGCGGTTATATAGCCGCCCTGCACGGACCTGGTCGCATCTCCACATCGTCTCGGTCATAGCCTTTCCTCCAAGTAATCGATTGAGTTCCAGGTTCTCCAGCCACAACACATCTGATACTTCGTCGTACTCTTTCCTACTGCCTTTCACGTTCAACAACCTTTCCTGGGATAAGACGTACTCTAATACGCCAACCACTCAATTCAGGCCCGGTAAAACAAGAGGGGCACCCAATGAGGAACGCCCCTCTTCTTTGCTACGAAACATCTACTGCAATGGATTAGACTTACTTCTTCTCGTCCACATCCACATACTCTGCATCAATAACGCCTTCGTCCTTCTTCGGCTCCTCTGCGGTTGCTCCAGCACCATCCGTCGGTGTTGTTGCACTGGCCGCAGTGGCTTTGTACATCGCCTCAGCAAGCTTGTGGCTCGCACTTGTTAGACGATCCTTCGCAGCATTCAGCTCACTCGCTCCAGGAGTTCCGGACAAGGTTGTCTTCGCATCAGCCAAGGCCGTCTCAACCTCTGCTTTTTCAGTGCTTGAGACCTTATCGCCGGCCTCTTTCACCATCTTTTCGACGTTGTAGACCAGCGAATCCAACCCGTTGCGCGCCTCAACTTCATCGCGCTTCTCCTTGTCCTCGGCAGCGTGAGCCTCGGCGTCCTTCGCCATCCGCTCAACCTCTTCCTTGCTCAGGCCCGACGAGCTCGTAATCGTGATCTTCTGATCCTTACCCGTCGCATTGTCCTTCGCCGTCACATTCAGAATGCCGTTAGCATCGATGTCGAACGTCACCTCGATCTGCGGCACGCCACGCGGGGCAGGAGGAATTCCGCTCAGCTTGAACTTGCCCAGCGTACGGTTCTGCGCCGCCATCGGCCTCTCGCCCTGCAGCACATGCACCTCAACCTCGGTCTGCGAGTCAGCCGCCGTCGAAAACGTCTCCGTCTTCTTCGTCGGAATCGTCGTGTTCCGGTTGATCATCGCCGTAGCCACACCGCCCATCGTCTCAATCGACAAGGTCAGCGGAGTCACATCAAGCAACAGAAGGTCCTTCACTTCGCCAGCAAGAACACCAGCCTGGACCGCCGCGCCAATCGCGACAACCTCATCCGGGTTCACACCCTTGTTAGGCTCCTTGCCAAAAAGCTCCTTCACCAGCTGCTGAATCTTGGGCATACGCGTCTGACCACCGACCAGCACAACCTCGTCGATCTTGCTCGCGTCAATACCCGCATCCTTCAACGCCTGCTTGCTCGGCCCAATCGACCGCTGCAACAGGTCATCAACCAACGACTCCAGCTTCGCACGCGTCAGCTTACGAACCAGGTGCTTCGGCCCGCTCGCATCCGCAGTAATAAACGGCAGATTGATCTCCGTCTCCTGCGCCGTCGACAGCTCGATCTTCGCGCGCTCCGCGGCATCTTTCAACCGCTGCAGCGCCATCTCGTTGCCCTTCGCCGTCAGGTCCAGGCCGCTCTCGCTCTTGAACTCGCTGATCAGCCAATCCACAATCCTCTGATCGAGATTGTCGCCGCCAAGGTGCGTATCGCCATTGGTCGACTTCACCTCAATCACACCCTCACCTACTTCGAGGATCGAGATATCGAACGTACCGCCGCCGAAGTCATAAACTGCAATCGTCTCGTCCTTCTTCTTGTCCAAGCCATAAGCAAGCGCAGCCGCCGTCGGCTCGTTCACAATGCGTTTCACATCAAGTCCGGCAATCCGTCCTGCATCCTTCGTAGCCTGCCGCTGAGCATCGTTGAAGTAAGCCGGAACCGTGATCACAGCCTCCGTCACCGAAGTCCCCAGGTAATCCTCCGCTGCCTTCTTCAGCTTCTGCAGAATCATCGCCGAGATCTCAGGCGCGGTGTACTCCTTGCCCTGCGCACTGACGGCGATATGGTCACCCTGCTGAACCACCTTGTAGGGCACCATCTTCATCTCTTCATTCACTTCATTAACCCGGCGACCCATAAACCGCTTGATCGAATAGATCGTGTTCTCCGGATTCGTAATCGCCTGACGCTTTGCTACCTGGCCCACCAAACGTTCACCGCTTTTGGTAAATGCAACGACGGAAGGTGTAGTCCGTCCGCCCTCTTCATTCGCGATGACCTTCGGCTCGCCGCCTTCCATCACCGCCACGCACGAGTTCGTGGTTCCCAAATCGATGCCGATAATCTTTCCCATATGTTGTCCTCTATTCCCGGGGATCGCCCGGTTCACATTTTTGACTACCCAAGAATCCCACCTTGAGTCACTTACTGTCAAGTATTCTGATGCTCCACGAAGCAATAAGTCGCAACAATCCACCTGCCAAACCGACCCCTCTTCCATCCCACCTTCGAGTCATTGTTCCTCCGGAACCAAGAAAGTTACGCTTTGGCATCTGTCGCCCCAGAAGTCCTGCTATTGGAACAAATTCGCCCCTTGGAGATTCGAATATGGCTTCCCAAAAAGCTGCTCGGACAACTCGCCGACTCCTCAAACTCGCCTCACTCGGACTAGCCGGTCTCCTCGCCGGCTTTCTCTCTGGTTGCTCCTCCTCACCCGCGCCCACCAGCCTGGCGACCTACTCTCAGCCCCGCAGCCTGGACAGTCTCACCCGCACATACCAGCCAGGCAGCCTCTACACCCATCCCACCCCTGATCTGAGGCATCCTCCAATCCCCCACCGAATCGAATCCTGGGCCGACCGTACCCCTCGTCCAGCGGCCTCCCCCTTTTCCACCCACCTCAGCTCCGATCCCACCCTTTCGACCTACGCTTTCACCGGTTCCCCTGTCTCATCGGACCCCGACAGAAACCCTTTGACTTCTCAATAGCCATCTCAATCAATCTTCCGCTGGCGGCATGTCGAAACCGGACACGCCGCCTTTTTTTCGTGCCCCTGTGCCCTCATCGAGCGCTCCCTGCATCTACCCCTGTAGAATTCACCTCCACAAAGGTAAGCTCTTAGTCCAAGCGCATGGCCACGTCCGCACCGCCTCTCGATCAGTCCGTCGAAGTCACCCATGGCGTAAATCCCTGGCTCATCGCCATGGCCGTCATGCTCGCGACGTTCATGGAAGTCCTCGACACCGCCATCGCCTCCGTAGCTCTCCCCTACATCGCCGGTTCTCTCTCGGCCTCCACCGATGAGGCCACCTGGGTCCTCACCAGCTACCTCGTCGCCAACGCCATCGTCCTCCCTGCCAGCAACTGGTTTTCGCTCCGATTCGGCCGCAAGCGCTTCCTCATGTCCTGCGTCACCATCTTCACCATAGCCAGTTTCGCCTGCGGAGCCGCACCCACCCTCGCCATCATGCTCCTCGCCCGCGTCGTCCAGGGAGCAGGCGGCGGCGCCCTCCAGCCCCTCTCCCAGGCCATCCTGCTTGAATCCTTCCCTCCAGCCAAGCGCGGAGCCGCCATGGCCGTCTTCGCCTTCGGAGTCGTCGTCGCCCCGGTCCTCGGCCCCACCCTCGGCGGTTGGCTCACCGACACTTACTCCTGGCGCTATGCCTTTTACATCAACATCCCCATCGGCATCCTCGCCCTCTTCATGATCAACCGCTTCATCCACGACCCGGCCTACATCAAGAACGCCAAGGTCGCCCCCCTCGACCGCTACGGCTTCGCCGCACTCATCATTTGGACCGGAGCACTCCAGGTCGTCCTCGACAAGGGCCAGGAAGACGACTGGTTCGGCGCCATCTGGCTCCGTTGGGCTGTCCTCTTCATGATCATCGCCTTCGCCTACTTCTCATGGCACTGCTGGCGCCACAAAGACACCATCGTCGACCTCAAAGTCCTCAAAGACCGCAACTTCGCCATCGGCTGCATTCTCATCTTCCTCTTCGGCATCGGCATCTACTCCACCGTCACCGTCCTGCCGCTCTTCTTTCAGGAGCTGCTCGGCTACACCGCCTTCACTGCCGGCCTGGTCGTCGCTCCACGAGGCATCGGAGCCATCTGCGGCATGCCCATCATCGGCTATCTCTCCAACAAGGTCGACCCGCGATACCTCCTCACCTTTGGCTTCGCCACCTTCGGCCTCACCACGCTCTACTTCGGCAACGTCACCCTCGATCTCTCCCCCACCACCCTTCTTCTTCCCATCCTGATCACTGGCTTCGGCCTCAGCTTCGTCTTCGTCCCTATCAACATCGCCGCCTACGGCACCCTCGACAACACCCAAATCGGCAACGCCAGCGGCCTCTTCAACCTCATGCGCAACGTCGGCGGCTCCATCGGAATCTCCATCGCGCAAACGCTCCTCACCCGCCGCAGCGCCGTCCACCAGAACCTCATCATCAACAACGTCCCCCAGACCGGCCAGCAGTTCCAGAACCACCTCAACGCCGCCACCCAGTCCGTAACCGGCTACTTCGGCGCAGCCAACGCCGCCGACCCTGCCCAGGCCCTCCTCTACCAGCAACTCCAGCGCCAGGCCGCCAACTGGGCCTTCGTCGACGTCTTCCGCTGGCTCTCCCTCCTCTGCTTATTCTGCGTAGCCATCGTCTGGCTCTTCAAAAAAGTAAAACCCGGCAAAGCCCCCGCCGGAGCCCACTAAACCCTCTAAACCGGGTATAAACCGGGTGCCCCATCCTTCGCGCCTTTGCGAAGGGTGGGGTATCGGGCGAGAGCCCGACCGCCTTCCTTTCCCAACCCAAGATCTCCCGCGCTACTCCGTAGTCCCCAACCCAAAATCCACGTCTAAACCAATGCAGCAAGTTACGAAAACACGAGGCCACACACCATCAAACCTGCCCATCTCTCCCGCCGCCGTTTCCTCACCACCACCATCGCCACCGCCACCACCCTCCGCCTCACCCGACCCGCCTTCGCCCTCACCACCCCGGTCACGTGCACCCTCAACCCCGAGCAGGAAGTCGGCCCCTTCTACATCGCCGACGAGCTCCTCCGCTCCAACATCGCCGAGAACAAACCCGGCATCCCCCTCCAGCTCCGCATCGCCATCCTCGACGCCCGCACCTGCGCCCCCCTCCCTAACGCCGCCATCGATCTCTGGCACTGCGACGCCCTCGGCCTCTACTCCGGCTTCACCAAAACCAACCTCGGACCGCCACCAGAAGGCCCCGAAGGCGGTCCCGGCGGCCCTCCTCCAGACTTCGACCCCGACCACCCGCATCATCATCCCGGCGGCCCACCACCCGGCGGCCCTCCCATGATGAAGCCCAGCGACAAGCTCACCTTCCTCCGCGGCATCCAACTCACCGGCCCCGACGGAGCCGTAGCCTTCCAGACCATCTTCCCCGGCTTCTACCAGGGCCGCGTCAACCACATCCACTTCAAGGTCCGCATCGGCGGTCATCCGGACCAAAAGACCTACGACGCAGGCCACACCTCCCACGTCGGCCAGATCTTCTTCCCCGAAGACCTCACCGTCAAACTCATGGCCACCGAGCCTTACGCCAGCCACCACATCCACCGGACCACCCAGGCCGAAGACGGCATCTTCACCGATCAGCACGGAGACCGCACCATCTCCCACATCTCTCACCTACAGCCGAAAGACCTCTCCGCCGGCCTCCACGCCGAAGTCACCGTCGCCGTCGACCCCACCGCAACCCCCGCCTCAGTCGCTGCAGGCCCTCCCAACCGCATCGACTGATCCGGTCTACCTCTTATTCCGAGAAGGCCGTGCATTCGCGCCGAAAATTCTCTACCATTCTGTCGAATCCACAAACGCCCAATCGTCAAGAGACCAGAAGGAGAAACAACATGCCCCAGTTTGCTCTACTGCTCAGCACGCCCGAATCCCAGTACGACAACCTATCCCCCCAAGAGATCCAGGCGCTCCTCGCCAAATACGTCGCCTGGCGTGACGGCCTCGTTGAGCGCAACATTTACCGAGGCAGCCAAAAGCTCGTCGACGGAACCGGCCGCCGTCTTCGCACCCAGAACGGCAATGTCATAGTCACCGAAGGCCCCTTCAGCGAGTCTCAAGAGGTCCTCGGAGGCTTCTTCGTCATCGAAGTACCCAGCTACGAGGACGCCGTCGAGATATCCCGCACCTGCCCGAATCTTGTCGACGGCCACTTGATCGAGATCCGTCAGCTAGACCCAATGACACCTGCGTCCACACAGCACTAGCCAACGGGAGTGCCCCATGGCAAAACCAACCGCAGCCCCCGAATCCGCCACTCCCTGCATCGAACTCGTGGACCATCTCTTCCGCCACGAGTTCGGCCGCATGGTCTCCCACCTCACGCGCATCCTCGGCGCACGCAACCTAGCCATCGCCGAGGATGCCGTACAGCACGCCATGCTCCAGGCCCTGCAACACTGGCCCTTCCATGGGACCCCAAACCACCCCAAAGCCTGGCTCATCCAGGTCGCCTACCACCGCGCCCTCGACGTCCTCAAAAAAGACCGCCGACTCGACCTCTACGACGACGAAGCCGAGACCGCACTCACCCGCCAGATAGACCCCCGCCAGGGCCGCGCCCCCGTCCACTTCACCAACGAAGTAGCCGACGAGCAGCTAGCCCTCATCTTCGTCTGCTGCCACCCCGCCCTCCCCCGTCCCGCCAGCGTAGCCCTCACCTTAAAAGTAGTCTGCGGCTTCGGCGTCGCAGAGATAGCCCGCGCCTTCCTCTCCACCGAGATCGCCATCAACCAACGCCTCGTCCGCGCCAAGCGCACCATTCGCGACAATAACATCCGCTTCGAAGTCCCCAGCCCCGCCCAGCTCCCCGAACGTCTCGAAGCCGTCCTCGACGTCCTCTACCTCCTCTTCACCGAGGGCTACGCCGCCACCACCGGCGACCACCTCATCAAAGACGACCTCTGCGCCGAAGCCATCCGTCTCACCACCGCCCTCACCCAAAACCCCGCCACCGCCCAACCCGAGGTCCACGCTCTGTTGGCTCTCATGCTCTTCCAGGCCGCACGCCTCCCCGCCCGCGTCGACGCCGCTGGCGACCTCCTCCTCCTCGAAGAACAGGACCGCACCCTCTGGGACCGCGCCATGATCCACCGTGGCCTTCGCCACCTCGCCCAGGCCGCCCACGGAGACCACCTCTCCACCTATCACCTCCAGGCCGAACTAGCCGCCGCCCACGCCACCGCCGGCTGCTTCGCCCTCACCGACTGGGAGCACATCCTCGCCCTCTACAATCTGCTCCAGCAGCTACAGCCCACCCCCGTCGTCCTCATCAACCGCGCCATAGCCCTCGCCCAGGTCGAAGGACCAGCCGCCGCCCTCGACGCCCTCGAGTCCATCCCCTACGACGACCAATCGCAGCGCTACCACCTCCGTCACACCGCCGAGGGCGAGTTCCACCGCCAGCTCGGCAATCTCCCCCAGGCCCGGACCTTCTTCCAGCGCGCTCTCGCCTGCGCCCACTCCGAACCCGAACGCCGCTTCCTCGAGCATAAACTCAAAACCCTCGCAAACGAACACCGATAAAAACCTCCGCTTATCCGGTTGTTTCAGCAAGCCGCTAGCGGTAGCGTAAGGAGTGTCTCGCCCGCGGTTTTTCAGGGGATTTGCACCATATCACCGACCAAGTCGGAGGTTGCGTCATGAAAACACAGAGAAAGATCATCGTTTACATTGCAACAAGCGCGGATGGCTACATCGCTCGGCCCGACGGCGATGTTGAATGGCTAAATCGCCAGCCCCCTACTACCGATGACGGCATGACCAGATTCTACTCTTCGATCGACACCATCTTGTGGGGACGCAAGACCTACGATTGGCTTCTCGCTTATTACAAGAAGAAAGGCAAGAAAGACGGGATGTTCGACACGAAGCTCGCCAACTACGTGTTCTCCCGGAACCCGCCAAAACGGGCGATGCCCGGTGTGGAATTCGTGTCGGAGTCGGTCAAAGCATTTGCGAAGCGTCTCCGCGCCACGCCGGGAAAACATATCTGGATGATGGGTGGCGGCGGCCTCATCGCCTCCTTCCTCGACGCCGGCGAGATCGACGAGTTCGATATCCACGTCATTCCCACGCTCATAGGTCAGGGCATTCCACTCATCGCGCCGCGCCGTCGGGACATCTCGCTTCGCTTACGCTCAATCAGAAAACATTCCAATGGCACCGCCCGACTGCGCTACGAAGTCGTGAAGACGAAACAACCGGATAAGCAGAAAATAGCGAAATAAAAAACTCGATAAATGTGTCGAATCCCGCTGACACCAATCGTCTCTACGAGTAAGCTGCCCAGAAGTTACGGAAAGCCAAAAATGAGCCTGAACGTCCCGGCTCCTTCGCACTTCAAATTCGAAAGGACACATCATGGCAAATCCCTTCTGTCACCTTGAACTCGACACTACCGACCTCGCCAAAGCCAAGGCCTTCTACTCCGGTCTCTTCTCATGGACATACGAAGACATGGACATGGGCCCCGGCGGAACCTACACCATCATCAAGCCCGGCGAAGGCCCCGGCGGAGGCATGATGAAGCACCCCGTCCCCGGAGCACCCTCCTCCTGGCTCGTCTACGTTCAGGTAGACGACCTCGCCGCCTCCACCGCAAAGGCCAAATCCCTCGGCGCCCAGGTCATGAAGGACATCACCGAAGTCCCGCAAATGGGCCACTTCAGCGTCCTCCTCGATCCCACCGGCGCCGCCATCGCACTCTGGCAACCGGCCCCCAGAGCGTAGCCTCAAACTCCCACTGCAGCTCTCTCCAAAAACAGTGGGAGTTCTCTTACCCCGCCGCTCCGGCATAATCGCACAGCAGCAGCGTCAAATCATCCCCCTGCGTCTTCGCCCACCGCTGCACCACATCAACAATTCGATCGACCGCCTCCGACGGCGACAACGCCGCCGTCTCTCGCATCAAAGCCCCCAGCCGATCACGTCCAAACTCCTCAGCCTCCGCATTGGCCGCTTCAACAATGCCGTCCGTATACAACAACAATCGATCGCCCGCCTCCAGCGAATGCACCGCAGTCGAGTAAGTGGCAAAAGAAAACGCCGCCAGCATAAGCCCGTTCTCCTCTACATCCGTTACCTCGCCCCCACGCAACAACAACATCGGCGGATGTCCCGCAGCCGAGTAGCGCAGACTACCCGATGCCGCGTCCAGATAAACAAACGCCGCCGTCACAAACTGCTGCTGCGTATTTCCACACAGCACCGCATTCATCCCAGACAAAAGCGCCCCCGGATCACCAACGTTTGCCCGTTGCGAAGTCGCCGCCATCTTTACCATCGACGCAATTAGCGCCGCCGGCACACCATGCCCCGCCACATCGGCAATCAGCAATCCCGCCTGCCTCTCATCCGCCACCAGAAAATCGTAAAAGTCTCCCGCAACCGAAGTCATCGGAACGTACCGCGCCGCCACATTGAAGTGCTCCGACCGCGGAAACCCCGACGGCAGAATATCCATCTGGATCCGTCGAGCAATCTCCAGCTCTTTCTGTATCTCGCTGAACTCCTGATCGCGATGCACCTTGCGCCGTGCCGCTACATAACCCAGCGCCGCCAGAAACACCGCAAAACCCCACGGCTCTTTATGCGAAGAGTGGTGCAGCGCGCCCCTTACGTTATCGAAAAGCGCGAAGGCCACAAATACCAGCAACCCACCGCGAACGATAACGAAGTCCTTCGTCGACTCCATCCGCATCGACTGGATCACCAGCACAATCAACGAGCCGATGACCACAACGTTATTGATCAAGTCGAAGGCGTTCCTAAACCCTATCGCCATGCAGCCGACAAACAACGCCGCAAACACAATCGAAAGAAGGACACTCACCTTCCGCCCTTGCCGTCCGATAAAACCCGCCGAAGCCAGGTAGAAGAACGCCGGAATCGGCACAAGGTAATTAACCGCGATACGCAGCCGTTGGACAAAGACCGTATGCGGAAGCAGAAGACCTGCGAACTCCAGTTGCAGCCACAACCTCAGGCCGTACAAAATCGCAAACAGTGCAAGCCACGCCAGCATCGCATCGAACTTGCGCCCCCAGAACGCAAAGATCGCCGCAATCAATCCGAACGTGATGAATACAGCGCCAAAAAACAGGTACAGAGCGTCGCCGTGGAAGACCGCAAGAACCTGGTCGGCACTCAGTTGCAAATCGCTCGCGTACATACACGCGGATAATACATGGAACCAGCATCCCGAGAACGCCGAACCATCTCAACCTATTGACACCCCTGATAAAATTAAGACAGAGAAGAAACCAAGCCCGGCATCGAGCCGGGCTTTTCCTTTAACGTCAGAAGTCATACCGAGTACGAACCTATATCATTTATTTCGAATACTTTAGCACTTTAAGTACGGAGTAGGGGAGCACGCACAGATGAACCACCACGCACCACACATTCAACTGACCGCGCCACAGCCACGGACACCTCATCTTAGCGACAGTCTCATCCCCGCACTAAACCGAGCACCCCATCTTCGCGACAGTTCCATCGCCGCACTAAACCGGGTGCCCCATTCATCGCGGTCTCATCGCGATGAGTGGGACATTCGTGCAACGCACGAACCGCTCTCCTCTCCCAATCCCGAAAGCCGAGTGCCCCATCTTCGCGACGGTTCCATCGTCGCTAAGGTGGGCCATCGCGCCAGCGATCCGCTCTCCTCACCCCGCCGAAAATTCCTCCTCACCCTAACCATCCTCCTAACCGCAACCCTCCCCACCCAAGCCCAATGGGACATCCAGGAATCCCACACCACCGCCAGCCTCCGAGGCATCGCAAACGTAGGCGGCGGAGTAGCCTGGGCCAGCGGAACCGAAGGCACCGTCCTCCGCACCGAAGACGGAGGCTACCTCTGGCAGACCTGCGCCACCCCACCCGGAGCCGAAAAACTAGACTTCCGCGGCATCCAGGCCTTCGACGAAAACACCGCCATCGTCATGTCCTCCGGCAAAGGCGACCTCTCCCGCCTCTACAAAACCACCGACGGCTGCCACACCTGGAAACTCCTCTTCACCAACCCAGACAAAGAAGGCTTCTGGGATGGGCTCGTGGCCGATAAAGCGGGCGGCGTTGTCATCGGGGACCCCGTCGATGGCCGCTTTGCGATTTTTTCGTCCGCGAACAACGGTCACCAACGATGGTTTCGTTTTGAACATCCGGAGCGAGTTCCTTCACTCAAAATTCCAACTCCTCACTCCAAAAACGAAGCGCTCTTCGCTGCAAGTAACTCTGTCCTCAGTGGTGATCCGTGGAGCAAAATCCTTTTCGTAACCGGTGGTGCGGACGGCTCCTATTTGTATGGGACAAAGTGGCATTCGTGGCCTTTGGATTACAACTTTCCAACTTTCGTGACGGAGCCGATTCCTCTTGCGAAAGGAACGTCATCAGGTGCCTTCTCCTTTGCTAGCAGCGTAGGCTGCAACCCTAATAAACGCGGCGATTGTTCATTTGTCGTCGTCGGTGGCGATTATCAAAAACCTGATCTGAACGCAGGTACTGCTGCCTATGCGGTGATTGCGATGGCTGGAGAAACTCCCGATCGTCTGAGGCCTTCTACAACCCCACCCCACGGCTACCGCAGCGCCGTAGCCTACGACCTCAAAACAAAAACCTGGCTCACCGTAGGCCCCAACGGCACCGACATCTCCCACGACGACGGCCGCAACTGGAGCCCCCTAAAACCCACCGCCGCCGAACCACAAGACGCCGACAAAAACTGGAACGCCCTCTCCCTCCCGTTCGTCGTAGGCCCCCACGGCCGCATCGGCAAACTCCGCGCCACATCCCTCAGCGCACCGGAGAAGCCATGACGAACCTACTCTTGGTCCAGGACCGCAAAGACCTCAGCCACATTCACCCGAATCGCCGTCCCAGCCACCGTCAGTTCAGGCTCCGCAATCTTCACAAAGCCCTCTGCGCTATACCGGCGAACCTCCCGGACCTCCGGATCGAAGCACCACACCTGCTCGACTCCCATTCCGAGATAGTCGTTCAGCCGTGCCCGCATCCTCGCCCACGTATCCTCCGGGCTCAGTACCTCAATGCATAGCAGCGGGGCCTCCCGCACAATCCGGCTTACCTTCTGCCCCCGCCGCAGCACCATAACATCCGGCACCCGGAACCGGTTCGGGCCAACCTGCAACCGGCACTCTACAATCACGTCAATGCCCCATTCCATCTCGCGATTGCCAAGTATCCGGTTCAATATGCTCTGAATCTTACTGTGCTCGTACTCCCCCAAGTTCCGCTCCTCCACCCGCCCGTCCACATAATCGCAGTCAGGCCGATAGCTCGTCCGCAGATACTCCTCCACGGGGACAAACCGCTCCTTCGCCGACATCACATGCGCCGTAGCCATAGCCTTCAGTATGCTCCTACCCCACCCACATCGCCAGTACAAACCAATTACTGCGGCGTCGTCGAAGGAGAAGAAGGAGTAGTCGGAGTCGTTGTAGTCGGTGTCGTCGAGGTAGGATTCGTAGCCCCACCTATCCCCGGACTCGCATTCCCCTGCAACGACCCCAGATTCGAACCTCCCGATGTAGCTGGCCCGCCGCCAAACAAGCTGGCCTTAGCCTTCAACTGCTCAATTCGAGGATCGTAGATAAACTCCCAAGTCTGGTAAGTAGTCTGTTCATTCAAAACCGTAATCGACTCCCCCGTCTTCGAACTCACAACCCCCCGACAAAACCC
>Ga0210396_10001315_pt1 | contig 27476 bp, 24 predicted proteins | sample IncBWH17OmetaG_FD_155466 | JGI IMG/M metagenome (GOLD analysis project Ga0210396, IMG submission 155466) | Forest soil microbial communities from Barre Woods Harvard Forest LTER site, Petersham, Massachusetts, United States - Inc-BW-H-17-O ... | reverse complement strand
CGACGTCAAAGACCACTGACGCGTTCTGCCTGGGCTGCGGGTATTCGTTGCGCGAGCTGACCGACCCGCGCTGTCCGGAATGCGGGCGGGGGTTCGATCCGGATGATGCGCGGACGATGAGCCTGGGCAGGCCGCTGTGGCAGTGGCAGCGCTGGCTTCTGCGGCCACTGGGCTGGCGGCCCATTTCGCTGGCCCTCCTCGGCACGGCGGGTTTGGTTTACCTGAGCCGCTGGCCCGGGCTCTCGCCCGAGCCGTGGAGCGTGTTGCGCGGTGAGTTTCGCTGGTACTGGCCGGTGGTCCGGCCGCTCACCTTGCCGGGCGTGGTGTTTGCGGCCTCCGCGATTTTGTGGGCTTTGTTCCTGGCCCTGGCGATTTTCTGGCAGGTTGCGAGGCTCCTCGTCCCCCGCGCCGCCCGCCGGGCAAAGGTGTGCACCGTCGATACCGGTTGGCGACGCCGCGCGCTGATTTTGACGACGGTCTTGGCCACATGGTTCCTGATCTTTGGATGGGAGCACAGGATCGGGCGGAGGTGGGTCGCGCGTGTGCATACGTTCACTCCGCCGCCCAGCGCAGGGTGGTGGGGGTATAGCGCTTATTATCCGGCTTTTGAGCCTCCCGTGAGCATGTCAGCGACCCGCGTTCACAGGTCCGTGCAGCGGCTGTTGATGCGCTGGGAATTCTTCGGCACCCCTCCTATTCAATCTACGTCCCGGACGTCGGCTGGATGGTTGAGAGACTGTCGCTCGATACCACGCCGCCGATTCGGGTGGCCGAGGTTGTGTCACCATCCGAACCAATATCTGAGATGTCATTCATGCCAAATTTTGGGCACGATCTGATTGATGATCCGCCCAACGCGATCGACTCATCGGCTCGGCCGAAATTACTGCACATGATGACCGCGGGAGAGACTCCGGAGGAGCGGGAGGCGGCGGCAAGGGCGCTGGTTGCGTGGCCTCCCGACGATTACCAGTTTCGAGTTGCGGAATGGGGCGTGTGGATGAACAACAAAGGCCAAATGGCCTTGGCGAAGTCTATTCTGGATGAAATCCCGCCATTTGTTCACGGCACGGGAAATCCCGTTTCAGATCTTGATGGCTACTTTTTGCATTCATCCGGGGCGGTTTTTAAGCCAATCATCCATTTAACAAGCAACACCCCGCTCGCCGCGGACGTCGAAGTCCACATCACCCAGGGAAGGCCATGGTTCGCGTTTCCAAAACCCGACGATTTTGGAGTTGGTACGGAACCGGTCGAACGAGATGAGAGTCCGCTTGGTTTTGGTCCGACGACCCGGCGATCTGATGATTATTTGAACCCCACCATCCATCCATTGTCGGATTTCCGCGAGGGATATCCATGGCTTGTGCCCCACCACCGCCTTTATCCGTTGCATTCGCAGTATGTCCCGATTATCTGGGGGCTTGGCCTGCGCTGGCAAAGTCTCATCGTTACGGCCGATCTTCCCTCCTGGGCCTCGCCGCCGAAAGTTCCCAATGACCCGCGATTCGCCTGGTGGCAGCGGCTGCGCCAGGTGCCCAGCACTTGGGTGACCAATCGCGGCGAGACCGAGCGATTCCTCTATTACGACGGCCCGACCAAATCGGCGGCGCCGGTTTCGGTCGAGCTGGATCAAGCGGGACGGCAGATTCGGTTTGCGATTCGACGTCCCGAGCTTGCAAGGGGTGGCTGGGGGAAGGAATCACGATCGACGCAGTCGATCTTTCATCCGCTCGAGGTCACTTCGCACCGGGATCTTCCGGAGCATGAGGGGCTGTACATCCAGGTTCACGGCGGCGCGGTTCGCGGGCAGGTAATCTCGCCGGTTGTAGATGGGTCGGTGACGCTGGCGGACAAGCTGCCGCTGGAAGGGGAGGCGGTGGTGGATGCGCTGCGGCAGATGCTGACTCGGTACGGGCTGAGCGGGCCGGAAGCGGAAGGGTTGATCGCGGCGTGGTCGCCGCAGTTCTTTCACGCGGAGGGCCGGCGGTTTGTGCTGCGGATGTCGCCGGAGGAATATGCCCGGCAATGCCCGATGCAATGCCGGCCGACGCCCACCGAGGTCGTCCGCCTGGGGCTGGTGCTCAGCGAGTTTGACGCTCCGCGCGCCGCGGAACCGATGCGCCATTGATCTAAAGCAGCAAGAATCAGAGAAATGGCCATAGCAAAATAATGATAAATGCAGTGCCATTTCAGGCCACTTTTGGCCATTTTAGGCCACGGCCCGGGAAGGCAGACAAACCGACGCGGATTCCTGAACGATGCATGTCGGGCCTGAATCGACGATGGAATTGGAACACGTTGAACAAACCTGAACGTTTTTCGCGATTTTCCCGCCACTGACCTGCGAACGCGGACATCTGCTCACGCAAACGGATCGTTCTGCGTCGAGAGGTTCTCGAAGCGGGTGGTTTTATTGAGGAAGGTGAGCTTGACGGTTCCGGTGGGGCCGTTGCGCTGCTTGGCGATGATGACCTCGGCGATGTTGTCGGGCTGGAAGTCAGGTTCGCTCATTCGGTAGTAATCCTCGCGGTGCAGGAGCATGATGACGTCGGCATCCTGCTCGATGGAGCCGGACTCGCGGAGGTCGCTCATCCGCGGTCGGTGGCCGTCGCGGCCTTCGGACTGGCGGTTGAGCTGCGAGAGGGCGATCACCGGGATGTTCAATTCGCGGGCGACGGCCTTGATGGCACGGGAAATCTCGCTGATCTGCTGCTGGCGGCTCTCGACGCCGGGATTGTCCATGAGCTGCATGTAGTCGATCATGATGCACTTCACATCATGCTGGAGCTTGAGCCGGCGGGCCTTGGCGCGAAGCTCGAGCGGCGTGAGGCCGGGCGAATCGTCCACCCAGATCGGCGCCTTGGCCAGCTCGCCGACCACGTTGGCCAGGTGGGCATATTCATGGGACTGCAACAATCCCTTGCGCAGCTTGTGGGCGTCGATCTGCCCGCGGCTGCACAGCATGCGCTGGGCCAACTGCTGCTTGCTCATTTCCAGCGAGAAGACGGCGCAGGGCAGCCGGCTGTCCGCGGCGACGTGCTCGATGATGTTCATTGCCATGGCCGTTTTTCCCATCGAGGGCCGCGCCGCGACAATGACCATTTCGCCGTTCTGGAGTCCGTTCATCATGTCGTCGAGCTCGAAGAAGCCGGTTTCCAAGCCGCGCTGGCCGCGGTTTTCGATCATCTCGAAGACTTCGTGCAGGACGTCTTCCATGGCCACCATCGCGCCGCCGACCTTTTTCTGGGCAATCTCGAAGATGCGTTTCTCGGCTTTGTCGAGCACGAGATCGGCCTGCTCGTGCGGCGCGTAGGCGTCGCGCAGGATGTCGTTGCTGGCGGCGATGAGCTGGCGCAGCAGCGCCTTTTCGCGGACGATCGAGGCGTAGTGCGCGCCGTGGGCGGCAGAAGGAACGGAGTTAAGGATCTGGGCCAGGTAAGCGGTGCCGCCGACCTCGTCCAGGAGCTGGCGCTTGGCCAGCTCCTCACGGACGATCACCGCGTCGATCGAGCGGTTCTGTTCATACAGCTTCACCAGCACGTCGAAGATGACTTGGTGATCGGCCTGAAAGAAGGCTTCGCGATCCACGATCTGCACAACCTGCCCGACCATTTCCTTGTCGAGCATCATCGACGCTAGCAGGCACATCTCGGCTTCGATCGAGTGCGGCGGCAGGCGGTCGAACTGGCGGGCGATGGCGGGGTCGATCAACTGACTCATCTGGGCTCCTTCCCGGTCCCGGCTCCAAACAATAGCTTAACAATCCTGGTCCGCAAGATGGCGGGTGGGGATCGGTTTTGACGGAGATGAACTTGTAGCCGGGGGATCCGCGCCGCGCAGCAAGTGCGCCCGCGAGTGGCAGGTTTTTCACCGCTCGTCCACGGGAAGCTGTCGCCAGTCGATTTTGATTTGAGGAGTCAGCGGCTCATCGCGGCCTGCTCGTTTTCCTGCTCCTCGACGGTTATCTCGCGGAACAGGCGGGAGATCTTCTGGGTCAGGTTCTGGCAGAGTTGGTCTTCGACGCGATCGAACTTGGTCGCATCTACTTCGTCGGTCGTCTTGGTTTCGTATTTGAGCACGCGGCCGTTGGAGGAATCGGGTGGCCAGAGGGTGTGGCCGGTATCGGAATCGACAACCTTGACGTGAACTTCGGCCTTGCCGACGAAGCGATCTCCGCCGGCCGGCGAATCGACGGTGAACTGCACGAGATTGACGTAAACGACCTGCTTGGCGCCGACAGCCCGACCGAGGGCGGGAATGTCCATCTTGTGATAGTCCGTCGGGTCTGATGATTTGACGTCGTTCACTTTGTCGGGTGCGATGAGCTTGGCAAGTTTGCCTTCGGTCAAATCGTCGGTGATCCCCCGTTCCAGCCGATCGGCGGGAAGGGCGTAAAGATCGGCGTTCTCGTAGTTCTCCACGAGAACCACGGTCGGCCGGTTCTCGAGTTTGTACTCGGCGGGCACCTTCATCGACCCGCCGGCGGCATAGCCGAACAGCCCCGCGATGTTGCATCCCGCGGCCATGGCCAGCAGCGCACCGCATACAACTGCCCGCAACAACGATCGCATCATGTGCTCCTGAAAAGCCAGGTGGAACAGAGCCTGATTCGCCGGGTCACTTGGTTTCCTCATCCTCGGGCGGCGTGTGAGGCACAAACTCGTTGACCACCAGGGTCGCATAGGCTTCGAGGGTCTTCTCATAGATGTCGCCGTCATTCAATCCGGGGACGCCCTCGTCGGGGGCCTTGACCGGGTACTTGATCTGCATGCGATCCACCTGGAAAGCGATCTTCGCCTTGCCGTCGACGATTTCAACGACTTTCAGGTTGGCGGAGATCGACCCGCGGAACAGCTCCAGCGACTCTTCCGGCCGGGTGTAGAACTGTTCGATTTCGATGTAGATCAGGCGGTCGATGTCCATGCGTGGGGCGACGTCAGTGATCGCCTGGGTTTCGGTCTCGGGATGGTCGCGCTGAAAGCGGATCACGGATTCGGGGGCGGCGAACGTCGTCCCTTCCAATTCCTTTGGATGATCTTTGTCAGCGGCCTGCGCCTGGAGCCGGCTCTGGATGCCGCGGGACAGATCCAGCTGCAAATTCGGCCAGTCGATGGCCATGGCGCGGTCAGTCCAAACCATGACGGCAACGCGCTTCTTCTGGAGCCCTTTATAGCTGGCGTCAATCTTGGGGTGCGGCGCGACATAAGCCGCCAGGCCCAGGAACACGCACCCGGAGGTCAGGACCGCCGCCAGCAGCACAATCGCGCCGCGAATGAGGGCCGTTCGGTGGGGAATCATGGTGTCGATCCTTGAAGAAGTTAGAAGACAGGAGTCAGAAGACAGATGGGAATTAACGCGCCGCGTCTCCGGTCTTCTGTCTCCTATCCGTTTTTTCTTTGCTCAGCGCCATCCATCCACGCCCGCCAGGTGGATGTATATCTTCCAGCCCCAGGCGAGGATGGCAAAGCTAAGCAGGGGCACAAAGTAATATCGGCCGGGCAGCAGACGAAGCAGTCGATAAACCGGTCGCCCGATGATGGCGACGTAGAATCCCACCCAAACGCCCGCGACGGTGATAACCGCCAGCACCGTTCCCATCGGCTGAACATAGAGGCTGGCGACCAGGTTGCCGCGAACGAACCAAGCCCAGCTCGTCGTCATTCCGCAACTCGGGCAGGGCAATCCCGTCCGCTGGAGGAATGCACATTCCTGTAGGCCCAGTTGGGTATGCGTTGCGAAGCCGGCGGCGCTGGGCTGGAGCCTCGCCGCCACGACCAGCGGAACCAGACACCCGATTGCGATTCCCATTGCCGCCAGGCGACCGCGAGCGGGAAGCAGCCTCGCTTCCGCGCTTCGCGTGTAAATCAGCGGTACGGCCTGTTCCACGATCCTTCAATTTACCCGGATCGCGTCGTCGCCACAAATCTTCCTGACGCACACCCGATCGGACATAAATGGCGGCGACGACGGAACAACGGGAATGTCTGTCGGAGATATTGACAAGACAGGATGGGGAACTTTAACTTGTCGCACAGCCAAGTGCGCGACGCCTCGCCGGATGGAGTCGGGTGAGTTTTTTCGATCGGTCGTCGTGGTGGCCTTGCCGTCCGGTAAGGTCGGAATTTCCTCGGAACATGCTGGTTCGCGCCGGCTGCGTGAGGCCCTGACCGCCATGTTGGAGCCAACGAACCGCCTGTCAGTGTGGGCTTTCAATTCCTGAGGGCGCTGCTCTGACAACAGAGGTTGTCTAGAATCATCTGTCCGGGGAGTCGAGTCTGGTCCCGGGTGAAAGAGCAGTATTCAATGCGCGTGTTCATGCTCGGGTGGGAGTTTCCACCATTCATCAGCGGCGGTTTGGGGACGGCATGCTACGGTCTGACCAAGGCGATGAGCGGCATCGGAACGGACATCATGTTCGTTCTGCCGCGCCCGGTTTCGACGCCGTTCTCGACACATGTGCGGCTGGTGAGCCCGCGGCCTGGCTCGCCGCTGGCTTCGCCCAGCACCGAGTTTCGACTGGATGAATTCGATCATGTGACATTTCGCACGGTCAATGCGGCGTTGAGCAGTACGTATAACACGCCGGCCGATTACAAGAAGCGGCAGGAAGAACGCGCCGCCAAAGCGGCCCAGGCCGAAACGACCGAGCCGGCGACCCAGCCGGCGCCGCTGACCCCGGTCGGTCCCGGTGGGGCGGCGACCTCGCCCTACGCCGGCGACATGTTCGCGGAAATCCAGCGGTACGCGCTTTTAGCAAGCGAAATCGCGCGCCAGGAAAGTTTTGATGTCGTCCATGCTCATGACTGGATGACCTTTCCGGCCGGCCTCGCGGTTAGCGCACTAAAGGGCGTGCCGCTGGTCGTTCATGTCCACTCCACCGAGTTCGACCGCAGCGGCACGAACATCGACCAGCGGATCTACGACGTCGAACGCCGCGGCATGCACGGCGCCCTCAAGATCATCGCCGTCAGCTACCTCACCAAGAACCAGATCACCCATCAATACGGCATCGATCCGGGAAAAGTCGAGGTCGTCTACAACGCCATCGAGCCCAGCGCCAACGGCTTTGACGAGGAGAAATACTCGATCCACAAGGACGAAAAGATCGTCCTGTTCCTCGGCCGCATCACCATGCAGAAGGGCCCGGAGTATTTCCTGGCCGCGGCCAAGAAGGTGCTGGAGGTGATGGACAACGTGAAGTTCGTGATGGCCGGCTCGGGCGACATGATCCGCCGGACCATCGAGATGGCGGCGTCGATGGGCATCGGCCACAAGGTCCTGTTCACCGGGTTTCTGCGCGGGCCTGACGTCGAGAAAGTCTTCAAGATGGCGGATTTGTATGTGATGCCATCGGTCAGCGAGCCCTTCGGCATCGCGCCGCTGGAGGCCATGAGCCACGACGTGCCGGTCATCATCTCCAAGCAATCCGGGGTGAGCGAAGTGCTGACGCACGCGCTGAAGGTCGATTTCTGGGACATCAACGAGATGGCCAACAAGATCATCGCGGTTCTGAAGCACCCGCCGCTGGCCAGCACCCTCCGCCAGCACGGCTCGTTCGAGGTCCGCCGCCTCAGTTGGGTCGACGCGGCCCGACAGTGCGTCCAGATCTACGATCAGGCCCGGGCGATGGTGAACGGCAAAGGGTGACGCCGACGCCCACCGACTGCTTCCTCGATTTCGGCCACACCGCGCCAAACGGCGCCAAACGGCGCCAAACCGCGCCATTTATCGAATTGCTCCGCTCAGATTCGTTCCGCTTCGGTAGCCGCGCCCATTCAGCAATCAGCGCTCAGCATCGTTCCCTCGTCCGGGCCTCGGCTCCCGCTCCGCCACCCTCACCTGGTGAGTGGCCTAAAGTGGCCTAAAATGGCACTGCGTTTAACAATATATTGCTGTATGCCATTTATCATATTTTTGCTAAACAATGCCCGCGTCCTCCTTCGGAATCGAGTTCGCCGCGTCAATTCAAGGCAGACTCGATTACGAAGTTCCGGCTTGACCAGATTCCTCGAACGCTCGGGCAACCGATCAGGCGATCCGCCGTTGCCACCCGCCCCCCGAATGTGTAATCATCTTCTCCGGCAAGAAGAGGAGCGGCCATGAATCACCACGTCATCAGGAGTCAAGCGGCTTTCGTTATTTGCGCGATCCCGCTCATCGCGATCTCCGGCGGGTGCGTCGCCAGCGACAAGCAGGTCATTCAGCAGGCGTCGGCGTTCAACAGCGGGCTTCAGCCGGCGGAGATTCGCGAGGCGCAAAACATCGCCTATCTCCAGCAGATCGGCGATCGCATCGTCGCCGCGGCAAAGCAGTTCGATAAGGAGGGCGTGGGGCCGAAGTCGCACTTCAAAGAGAAGGACAACTCCTGGATGTTTCAGGACCTGCACTGGGAGCTGGTCAACAGCAAGACGATCAACGCCTTCACGACCGGCGGGCACTACGTCTACATCTACAACGCCCTGTTCCAGATGTGCAAAAACGAGGACGAGCTGGCGGCGGTGATGGCCCACGAGTACGGCCATATCTATTGCCGGCACGTGCAGAAGGGGACCGGGCGGCAGGAGGCGCTGGCGATGGTTTCGCTCGCCGCCACGGGCGCCGGCTACGTCTACGGCGGGCAGGCAAATGGGGCCCAATACGCCCAGGCCGCATCGTCGCTCACGCAGGCGGGCGGCGGGTTCATCGACATGGGATTCACCCGCGACGATGAAGCCCAGGCGGATGAATACGGCTTGCGGTTTTACACCCGGGCCGGCTGGCCGCCGGAGCATTTTGCGGATTTCTTCAAGGACATGATCGCCGCCGGCTATGACAAGACCCCGGCGATCGCCAGCGACCATCCGACCCTGGCCAGCCGGGTTGAGGCGGCGGAAAAACGCGTCAAGGCGCTGGATCCCGCGCGGGTGGCGCAGTTGCGCAAGGACAACATCGCCACGCAGGAGCAGTTCAATCAGTACAAGCGCGCCGCCGTCGGAGCGTCACAGGGAATGCCGGACGATCAAAAGGTCCTCCAGGCCAAGAACCTCCTCCAGGCGCTGCCGCGAAGCTGCTGGGTGCCGTACGATCCCGACGACCAGAAGGAAGCGCAGCAGAAGCTCATCGAGCAGGCGCAGAAACAACAGGGACAGAACTCGGCAGCGAAATAGGCTGAAACGCCTCCTCCTTCGATTCTCCCGCCGGCGCGCGTCCAAGCTTTTCCGATCAAAATCATCGCACAGATTTGCCTCCGGATGAGGTACATAGTACCATAGCCTGAAATGCGGCTCACATTTGGTCAGACGGTGGCGTTTGACACACAGTGGCGACGGCTTCGATTGACGGATGATGACCTGCAAGCACTGGAATGGTTGATTATGGAGAGGCCCGAGGCCGGTGTGGTTATGCAGGGGACCGGCGGTCTTCGGAAGATTCGTTTTGCGCCGCCGTCGTGGCATACAGGCAAAAGCGGCGCGACTCGGGTGTGCTACGTGGCATACACGGAATTCGGGCACTGCCTTCTGGTCGAACTCTTCGCGAAGAATGAAAAGGTGAACTTGTCCGCGGCAGGTAAGATGGCGGCCCGTCGTGCCGTGGAAGCCTTCCGGCGACGCTTACTGAGCGAAAGGAGCTGAGTATGAAGCAGGTGAAGCAGAAAAAGCTCAAGCGGAGGGATGTGAAGACCAATGCCGCCGGGCGCCGCCTCTTGGCGGCATTGGCAGAGTTGGAGTACGCGGCTGACACGGGCGATTTCTCAAAGCTTTCGATACGCGAGGTGGAGATCGTCGAACCGTCGAAATTCAGCGCTCGCGACATCAAGGCTCTTCGGGTGCGCCTTGGCGTAAGCCAGGAACTGTTCGCGTCCCTGCTGGGAGTGAGTCGCGATTTGGTGAAGCACTGGGAATATGGAATCCGCAAACCGGCACCCGTTGTCTGCCGCCTGTTGGAGCAGGTGCGGGCTGATCCAAAGGCTTTTTGGTCCGGCGTTGTGAAACGGAAATCGGTTGCGTAACACAAACACGCACATTCGCTTCGGCCTCTCGGTCGGACTCATCGGTTTATCATTACTTGCCCGTGCCAATGCCGTGGCTTGGGGCGCAATTCCCGGCGCGACGCGCGCAAACGTCGCGCTGGAACTTGATTTCAGGTCGATCAAGACACAAACCGATCCTTTCAACGATCTCACGCTGGACGTGAGCTTCACCGACCCCAGTGGCGCCGTCCGTCGTGTTCCTGCGTTCTGGGCGGGCGGGAACGTGTGGAAAGTGCGGTACGCCTCCGGCGTTGTCGGAACGCATACCTATCGCACCGAATGCTCCGATGCCACGGACGCCGGGCTCAATGGTGTCAGGGGCAAAGTCGAAGTTGTCCCGTATACCGGGACCAATCCGCTGTACCTGCACGGCCCGATCCACATTGCTGCTGATCACCGGCATTTCGAGCACACGGATGGGACGCCGTTCCTTTGGATCGGGGATACGTGGTGGATGGGGTTGTCGAAGCGATTGGTTTTTCCCGATGAGTTCGCGACGCTGGTGGAGGACCGGCAAAAGAAGGGGTTCAATGTAATTCAGATTGTCGCCGGGCTTTATCCGGACCAGGGGGCGTTTGATCCGCGTGGGGCAAACGAGGCCGGGTTTCCGTGGGAGAAGGATTATTCCCGCGTCCGGCCGGAGTATTTCGACGCCGCGGACAAGCGGATCGAGTACCTGGTGGAGCACGGGTTTGTGCCGTGCATTGTCGGCGCCTGGGGATATCACCTGCCGTGGCTGGGGGAGAAGAAGATGAAGCAGCACCTGCGCTACCTGGCGGCGCGGTGGGGGGCGCTGCCGGTGGTGTGGTGTGCGGCGGGGGAGTTCGATCTGCCGTGGTACCTCTCGAAGGGCTTTCCGCGGATCGACGCCGAGCAGGCGAAAGAGTGGGTGGAGGTCATTCGCTATTTCCGCGGCGTGAACGCTTTTAGCCGGCCGATCACGGCGCATCCGACGGGGATCCCGCCGCTCAGTGCTCGCATGGTCCTGCGCGATGTGGCGAAGGAGAAAGAGGAGCTGCTCGATTTCGACATGCTCCAGACGGGGCACGGCGGCCGCGGGGTGCTCGCGCCCACCATCTCGACGCTTCGCGCGTCACTGGCGCTCGATCCTCCGACGCCGGTCGTGAACGGCGAAGTCGCCTATGAGGCGCTGCTCGGGCGAATTCCCGCGGAAGTTCCGCGCCTCATGTGCTGGGCTTGCCTGCTCAGCGGCGCAGGCGGGCACACTTACGGAGCCAACGGCATCTGGCAGCTCAACCGTGAAGGGGATCCGTACGGTAAATCCCCGCACGGCGGGACCTACGGTCCCATCCCCTGGGACCAGGCGATGCGCCTTCCCGGCTCCGAGCAGGTCGGCTTCGCGGGGAAACTGCTGCGGGAATATCACTTTGAGAAGTTCGAGCCGCACCCCGAGTGGGCGGAATTCGCGAAGCCGACGAGCGACAAGTTCCTGGTTCCATATGCAGCTGGAATTCCCGGCGCGGTCCGCATCGTCTACGTGCCCGTCCCCGAAGCGATCGTACTCAACAAACTGCGGCCCCACCTCCGCGTCTGGGGACAATTGGTCGACCCGGTCTCGTGCTTGACGAAGGAGGCGACTTTCGGCGAGCCCGACGAAGAGGGTATCTTGCGCGTCCCACCTCCGCAGGGTATCGACCACGACTGGGCCCTTATTCTCGCGCAACCGACGCCATGAGCCCGGCGCCGCTCCCGGACGCGCACAGCGAGCTTGATCGCACGCCTCGGCGCGCAACAATTCGGCAAGGCAAGTTGGTTCTCCCACACCAAGACCGACGTCGGTTGAACGACTTCACTGACGCACGGGTTAGAAACCCGTGCCACGAGAAATGCCACCTCCGAAAGGCGAAACCGCCCAATTAGAGCGCAAAGAAGTCCCGCTGTGCGAACTCACCCCTCATCCAAAACAAACCGGATCGGGGGAGCGACAGCGGGCTTCTCTTCTCCAATCCGTGCCGAATACTTCCAGCACAGATTGAAAGACGCGAAGTGGTGTGCAACACGTATGCCACCTCAGTTATTTGCCCGGCGGGGCGGGGTAGCGCGGTCGGTTGCCTTCGAGAACGGCCATCACGTCGCGGACGACCCAGCTCATATTCTCCATGGCCGTGTGCGTGCGTGCGGCGATGTGCGGCGTGAGCAGCACGTTGTCGAGGCCCAATAGCGGAAAACCGGGCTTGGGGGGCTCGGGGTAGAAGACGTCCAGCGCGGCGCCGGCCAGGCGCTTGCTGCGGATCGCGTCCGCCAGGGCCTGGGCGTCGAGCACTTCGCCGCGGCTGGTGTTGATCAGGACCGCGTCCGGCTTCATCAGGTCGAGCTGCTCGCGGCCGACCAGGTGCTCGTTGCCGGGACGCATGTCGACGTGAAGGCTCAGGATATCGACCGTGCGATAGAGAGTCGGCTTGTCGACCGAGGTGGCGGGAAAATCGAGCAGGTGGCGAACGTCCTGAATGTCGTTATAGAGCACGCGCATGCCGAACCCGTGTGTCGCGACGTGTCCAACTCTTCGACCCACGCGGCCCATTCCGAGAATGCCGAGCGTCAATTCGTTGAGCTGCCGGCCGCGAAGCGTGTCGCGCACGCGCTTAAATTCCCCGGCCTCGATGATTTGCTCTCGGAAATACATCCATTGGCGTACGAGCTGTAGGGCCAGCCCGAAGACGAAATCGCCGACGGCCAGGGTGTTGGCGTCCGGCGTATAGACGACTTCGATTCCGCGACGGCGGCACGCCGCCACATCGATGTTTTCCAGCCCCACGCCGCCCCGTCCCACGACCCGCAGCTTCGGCGCCTGTGAAAGCAGGTTTTCGTTGACCTTGGTGTACGTGCGAACGAGCAATCCCTCGGCGCGGGCCAGATGCGCCGCCAGCGAAGGATCGTCCGGCGTGGACTCGATCATCTCCACCCGTTGCCTGAGCCATTGCAGCGGCGACGGGTCATACGCTTCGGTCACGAGCACGATGGGGCGAGGGGGCATGGGTGGTGAGAATACCGAAGACGGGACATGGAAGACAGCGTAGCAGGCACGCTCCGCGTGCCGTCAGCAAGTTGCAACGGCGACGGCACGCGGAGCGTGCCTGCTACTGCTCAATTCACTCCATCCTCGGCAGATCGATCTGGCGGGGAGTGTGGGGCTCGATGACGAGTTCCTGCGGGGGCAGGGGCGCGGCGCCGCGCGTGCGGACCAGAATGTATCGGCCGGGCATCAAGAGAAACGTGGCGCGGGTACTTTTGCTGTCGAGGCTGGCGGTCTGAGAGGCGCCGTCGCTGTTGGTGAGGATGACTTTGTCGCCGGGCTGCGCGTTGACCGTCACGGTGGTCGGGAGATCGATGATGGCGCCGCGGCGGTGGTCGACGGTGACGACGTAGGTGACGCTGGGGCCTGATCCGGGATATTGGATCGTGACATTGTACTGCCCCGGATAGCGGAAGATCGCCGGGTCGAATTTTCGCTCCTGCCCGAGCGTCACGTTGACCCTGGGCTCGGCCGGATCGTCGGCGGACTCGACGGTGATGCGCGCGCCGTCCAGCGAAGGATCCCCGTGAACCAGAATGGCGGTCGTTGGCTCGCGGACGCTGCTCCAGTGCTGCCAGAGCAGCGCCATCATTACAAGGACCAGAAGGATGCTGCCGGCGACGGCGACCCGAACAATTCCCTCCCGCGCCAAAAGCGATCTTCCAGCCGGCCGTCCGTCCTGCATGGAGGGATTTTGGGTTGGGTCCCGCGGCTTTGCAATTTCCGCAGGACCGGCATGCGCTTTACTCATATCTCCGCACCTGACCTCGAAAGGAGACATTATATGGCATCCCGGCGCAGCGCCTCGGACAAGAAGGGCCAATCGAGAAAGAGCAATGCTCGCGGCGGCGGAAAAGTCGGCAGCGACCGCGCCGCCGACCGTGAAATTGGCGGCAAGCTCGACTTTGGCATACCCGCGGCGAAAGCCAAAGCGCCGCAGCCGATTGGCGGCCGCGACAAAGGGCCGGAGCAGGGGACCGGGCCCATGCGCAGCGGCGCCAGCGGCACCCGAACCAGCGGTGTCGGCCATGCACCGGGGCGGCCGGGCACTGGCAGCGGGGGCGACCTCGATACCGACTTCATCGGCCTCGACCACAAGGGAGGAATAGCCGTGCGGCCCGCGTCTGGCCGTACCCAGGGTCCAGATATCACCGAGGGAGGCAGCGGGGCGTTTGCGAGTGGCCCGCCGGCCAAAGGCGAGAACGAGCTTCCCGCGGGAACGCACGGGATCGCGCCGGAGATCGTGAGGGGCTCGACTTTCGATCGCTCCGGCGGCGATGCCGCCACCACCGGCATTGGCGGCGGCGCCGACGCGGCCACGAGCTCCGCTGACCAGGGTGAGATCAGCGGCGATGAGGCTGCGGAAAATGGGTGAGACTGAAGCGCGGTGACGTTCCACCATTGGTGTTCCAGTCACCGAATCTCCTGCATGTCGGGCGTCCTTGACCGGCGTTGCCCTCCGCGCCGGCTCGATCTAAGATCGCCGCCTGCCTCGCGACATAGGATTTCATGGCCGATCGTAGCAAGAAGAACACCCGTGCCGATTCCGAAGCCGCGTTTCTCAAGGCCCGCCGGGTGATGCCCGGCGGGGTGAGCTCGCCGGTGCGGGCGTTCAAGGCCGTGGGGGGGATGCCGGTCTTTATCCGCGAGGGCGAGGGGCCGCACCTCACGGATATCGATGGGAATACCTATATCGATTACGTCGGCAGCTATGGGCCGCTGATCGCGGGCCATGCCAATGAACGGGTTGTCGCTGCGTTGTCCAAGGCGATCGGCCGCGGCACCAGCTTCGGCGCGCCGACCGAATCGGAAACGCAGCTGGCGTCGATGATCGTGTCGGCGCTGCCGGGCGTCGACATGGTGCGGTTCGTCAACAGCGGGACGGAAGCGACGATGAGCGCGATCCGGCTGGCCCGCGCCGCCACCGGCCGCGATCTGATCGTCAAGTGCATCGGCTGCTATCACGGGCACGTCGACGGGCTATTGGTATTGGCCGGCAGCGGCGCGCTGACGCTGGGCGTGCCCAGCAGCCCCGGCATTCCGCAAGCGGTCGCCGCCTGCACGCTTGTGGCCCCATATAACGACCTGTGGGCGGCCCAGGAACTGTTCGAGGCCCATGCGGGCAAGATTGCGGCGTTTCTTGTCGAGCCGGTCGCGGGAAACATGGGCGTCGTGCCGCCCGCCGACGGTTATCTCCTGGGGCTGCGCAACTGTGCGACGCACACGGTGCGCTGTTGATATTCGACGAAGTGATGACCGGCTTTCGCGTAGCATGGGGTGGGGCGCAAGTGCGATTCGACGTGAAGCCCGACCTGACGTGCCTGGGCAAAGTGATCGGCGGCGGCCTCCCTTGCGCCGCCTACGCCGGGGCGAAAAACCTCATGGAGCTGGTCAGCCCGGCGGGCAGCGTCTATCAGGCCGGCACGCTCAGCGGCAACCCGCTGGCCATGGCCGGGGGCATCGCCACGCTGGAAATCCTCCAGGAGGGCGGTTGCTACGAAGCCCTCGAGCGGCGCAGCGCCATGCTGGCTGAGGGCCTGATCGACGCGGCGTCCAAGGCCGGCGTCCCAATCGCGCTCAACCGCGTCGGCTCGATGCTCACGCCTTTCTTCGTCAAGGAGCAGGGCAAGACGGTCACGAATTTCGCCGAGGCAACGTCGGGAGACACGCAGGCGTTTGCCGCGTTTTTCCATGCCATGCTCGACGCCGGCGTCTACCTCGCCCCCTCGCAATATGAAGCGATGTTCGTCAGCCTCGCCCACACCGACAAGATCATCGAGCAAACCATCGATGCCGCCGAGGAAGCCTTCGGGGCGGTGGCGAAACGCAAGGGGGCCGAGGCGCCTTGACTATTGTACCTGGTACAATAACATGAATTCGGATGCGATTCTCGTTTGTTCAGCTCAAGCCGTTCGTGCAGAGGTGGCGAACGGCACGCTTGACTGATGAGGATCTTCAAGCCCTGGAGCAACGGATTGGCGAGCGACCGAGCGCTGGAGACGTTATGCAGGGTACGGGTGGGCTGCGAAAGGCTCGCTTCGCGCCGCCATCCTGGCATCGTCGCAAAAGTGGCGCCATGCGAGTTTGCTATGCGGTGCGGGCGGAATACGGACTGGTATTCCTGGTTGCCCTGTTCGCGAAGAACAAGCAGGCGAACCTGACGGCAAGCGAGCGGCGGGCTGCAAAGGACTTGCTGGACGAGATCGATCTGACGCTGCGTGAAGGATCGAAGCCATGATCAGAAAAACCAAGCAAACCAAAAAACATCGACAGAAACGGCGCGGAACCTCCGCCGGCCGGGAGATCATTCAAGCCCTTACCGAATTGCGCGATGTCCTGCGAGCCGGAGAGTCGCTGGAATCCCACTTCACTGTCCGGACTGTGATCGTTCCGAATGCGCCGTTAAAATATAGTGCCACGAGCGTCCGCCAGACTCGGACCAAGCTCGGCGTGAGCCAAGCGATTTTTGCGAAGCTGCTGGGAGTATCAACCGTTCTCGTCCAGCACTGGGAGAGTGGCTCACGAGTTCCGGCCGCCTGGGCATGCCGGCTTCTCGATGAAATGAATCGTGACCCGGCACACTGGCGCTCAATGCTCCAGCCTCGGCGATCTGGATCGGCAGCCTGAGCCGGTGTTGACTGTGCATCGCACTCGCCACGCCCCTACCCCACCCCATGCGATTGGACGACCTTGAGGAACAGGCGGTGGGCCTGCGAGTTGAGAGTTGTCGTCACGCGGCGCGTACTCGTAGTCGCAGCGGTCGCTGCCGACGCGGCGGGTTGGGCGGTTGTATTCGTAGAGTCGTTGGGGTCGATGGGGGTGAAGAAAATCAAGGCCGAGCCGATGGCACTCCGGGCGATGAGCTCGTCGGTGGCGTCGACGCGGCCGTCGCGGTTGAAATCGTACAGGTCCGTCATGGGGGCCGGGCTGAGGAACCCGGTCACGTTGCTGCGCGTGACCACCTGATCCTGGACAGTGACGGCGGCGCTGAGGGGGTTGGCGCCGGTCGAGCCGACGGCGTTGCCGAAATAGAACAGGTCAGGCGTCAGCAGCCCCGTCGTGGGACTCGCGGCGACAGTCACCTGAAGCCAGGTATTCTTGATCGAACCGTCGGGCCAGGTGAATTCGATACGGGTCGAGCGGCCGGTCCCGGCGCCGGGGCGGATGGTCATGGTCGGGGTTGGTGCGGCGCTCCATGACGCGGGGTTGCTGGTGTTGCCGACTTGGAAGGTGAAGTCGGAAAGCTGCGGCGTCGTGCCGGTCGGGAGGTTGCCGATGTCGACCATGATGCCGTTGATGCCGCGGGTGTAGCTGGTGTAGTTGACCAAGCTGGCGGGCACGCCGGGCAACAGGGCCTGCTTGTCGGTGGCGATGGCGTTGTCATCGGCGCTGTTGGCCGCGGAGTTGTTCCCATCGAAGACGCTGTTGTTGTAGAAGACGTACCGCCCGGCGATGTACGAGCCGGTCGCAGGGGTGAAGTCCTGCTCGACGTTCTGCGATCCGATGGTCACGTTGTTGTGGACCACCGCGCCGCCCAGGGCGGTGCCGGTAGCGGTGACGGTGTAGGTGCCCGAAGGCACGGTCAGCGTATAAGCGCCGGAGGGATAACTCGTCGTCGAGAAGGTGGCGTTGTCGGAAGTTCGGACGGCGGTGATGGCGATGCCGCCAAGGCCTTCGCCGGGCTCGTAGAAGTTGTCGTGGATGCGGGCGTCGTTGAAGACGACACCGGTGAGGTAAGGGCCGCTGGAGGCGGAGTAGGCGAAGTCCTGGGTCGCCAGAATTGCGCTGGAGCCGGTGAACGTGCCGGTAGCCAGGCCGACGCCGATGTCGGTGAAGGACGGATTCAAGAGGTTGAGACGATGCGTGCGGCCGGAGGTGGAGGAATCCAGGAACAGGTCGCCGAATTCCTCTGTGAGTGTTTGCGTGGGGATGAGCACGTCGCTGGTGCCGCGGCCGGCAAGGTTCTCGGCGGAGCCTGAGGGGGAGGTGAAGACGTAGCCGGCGTTGGCCATGCGCGTGGCCGGGTCGAGCGTACCTTCGTTGTGGCTGAAGGTCTGGTTGGTCATCATCCATTGGCTGTGATTGGTGGCGGCAATCGTGAGGGCGGTGTTGAACGCCAGCGGGGGAACCGGCGTCGAGGGAATCGTGCCGGGGCTGAGGCCCTCGTTGAGATTGATTCCGAGCTGCGTTGCGGCGGTGGTGGGGTTGGCGCGGGCGCGGTTGATCAGCTCGATCATGTAGACGTCCAGGCTGCTCGGCTGGCCCGCGGGCTGCGCCCCGGACGCGGCCATGCCGCTGACCGGCGCCTGAAGGTCGATGAGCGAAGTCCCGATGTTGTTGCGGGCGACGAGCTGGTCGGTGGCGTCCACGCGGCCGTCGCGGTTGAAGTCGTTGACGTCGCTGATAGTCGCCGGATTCAGATAACCATGAGGATCATTGCGGGCGGAGGTCACGTCAGCAGCGCTGACGGTGAATTGCCCACTGACCGCCGGCTCACCGGTGAAGCCGGAAAGGTCGCCGAAATAAAACACGTCCGGCGTGGTGAGTCCGGTGACGACGTCGGCCTTCACGGTCACCTGGAGCCATTCATTTCGGATCGCGCCGTCGGCGAAGGTGATGTCCAATCGCGACGAGCCGTTGACGCCGGCGCCGGGCCGGACAAAGCCGCCGCTGGCGGTGACGGATGTCCAGGTCGACGGGCTGGCGGTGTTGCCGGCCAGGAAGGTGAAATCGGCGCCGCTGGTGATGCCGGCGAGATTCGCGACGTCGATGGTGATCCCGTTGATGCCACGGGAATAGTCGGTGATGTTGGCATAGGTCGCGGTCTGGCCCGGGAGCAGCGCCTGCTTGCCGGGCGCGATGGCGTTGTCGTCGGCGGCGTTGGACGCGGGATTGTTCCCGTCGTAAACCGAGTTGTTGTAGAAGGTGGCGCGGGTCGCGACGGCGGGGCTGGCGGCGGTGGCCGGGAGCGAAAACTCGCTGGTATCGCCCGTGGTGTCAGTGGCGGTTGCGGTGATGAGCTGACCGGCCGTAGTGGCGGCGAGCGTCGCGACCGAGAACGTCGCGTTGCCGTTGGAATCGGTGGTGACCGTGGTATTGCCCAGGTACGTCTTGCCTTGAAGCGTTCCGCTGCCGATCGGGCTGGCGAAGAATTCAAGCGTGAAGGTGGAGCTGGCAGCGCTGTTGAGGGTGCCGGCGACGGTGGTGGCGGAGGCGCCGAAAGTCACTGAGCTGATGACCGGATGGTTCTGGAAGTTGTTGGGCCCGCTGATCGCGCCGCCGGTATGGTTGTTGGTGATTCCGTCGGCGCCCAGGTCGATGCCGATGCCTGTGTTGGAGTAGACGGAGTTTTGCGAGATGGTGACGCCGGTGGAGGTTGAGGTGGTGACGTCGACGCCATCGCCCTGGTTGAAGGCGATCACATTGCCTTGGCCCGCGGCGGAGCCGCCGATGGTCATCTGGGCTGCGCCGGCGACGCTGATGCCGGCGCCGCCGTTGGGCAGGGCCCCGGCGCCGGCGGCGTTGAGGCCGATGTAGTTGCCCTGGATCACCGTTCCGGTGTTGCTGGCGGTCCCGGGATAGCTGATGCCCGCCTGGGCGTTGCCGGAGATGACGTTGCGGGCGGAGGCGGAATTGCCGCCGATCGTGGCGCTGGAGTTGTTCAGGATGAGGATGCCGCTGGCGGCATTCGGGATGGCGGTTGTGCCGGTCACATTGGTGCCAATGAAGTTTCCCTGCACGTTGTTGAAGGGCCCGTTGACGACGATTCCGTTGCCGGCGCCGGAGGTCGCGACGCCGTTGCCATTGGCGGAGATGACGTTGCCCGCTCCCGCGGCGGTGCCGCCGACAGTCGAGCCGTTCGTGGAAAGGACAATGCCGTTGGTGGCGTTTCCCAGGGCGGCGCCGTTGACGTTGAGGCCGATGTAGTTGCCCTCCACGGTGTTGAGCGGTGTGTAGACACCGACGCCGCTGGCGTTCCCGGAGATGATGTTGCGGGCCGTAGCGGTTGTGCCGCCCAGTACGTTGTCTTCGGACTGGAGCACAACGGCGGTGTTGGTGTTGGGGATGGCGACGGTCCCGGTGACATCGGTGCCGATGTAGTTTCCCTGGATGGTGTTGAATCCGCCCGCCGTCCCGAAGGGACCGTAGACATAGATGCCGTACTGCGCGCCGCTGATGAGGTTGCGCGAGCCGGCGGTCGTGCCGCCGACAAAGTCGTTGGTCGAGTCGTTCAGGCTGACGTTGGTGTTGGTGTTGGTGTTCAGCGCGGCCGTGCCGGCGAGGTTCAGGCCGATGATGTTGCCCAGGATCTGCGTCTGGTAGCTGGACGTCTCCACCAGAATGTTGTCCGAAGTGTTTCCGGAAATCAGGTTTCCGGCGCCGGGGGCGGTGCCGCCGATGTTGTTGTGGTTGGCGCTTTCCTCGAGGTCCACGCCGACCACGTTTCCAACGGCGGCAGTCCCGGAAGCATTGGTTCCAATGTAATTGCCCTGGATGGTGTTGTTGATCCCGTTGAGGCCGAAGATGTAGACCCCCGCGCTGCCGGCGTCCGTGGAGGTGTGGGCGATGGCAGTGCTGCCGGAGATGACGTTGCGCTGGGCGGCGGTGGTGCCGCCGATCTGGTTGGCGCCGGTCGTGCAGTAGATCCCGTATTCGCTGTTGCCCACGGCGTTGTTGCCGGTCAGGTCCAGCCCGAGCCAGTCGCCCTGGATCGTGTCGCTTCCGTTCTGGCCGATGGTGATCAGCGGACCGGCGTTGGTCGAGACGATGTCCATCCCCCGCACCGTCGAGCTTCCGGCGCTGATCGTGATGCCGAACCCGCTGATCTGGATCAAGGGCTGGCTGCCGTAGCCCGGCTGGGTCGTGCCGTTGATGTAGAGCGGGGCGGTGATGGTCGGGAGGGGCGAGGCCAGCGTGATGATCTGTTGCCCAGTTCCGATGGTGAAGTCGATCTCATTGGCGCCCGACGAAGCGGGATTGGCGTTGGAGTTGAGCATCGCCTGGCGGAGCGATCCGGCGCCGCTGTCGGTGGTGGTGTTGACCAGGTAAGTGGACAGAAGCGTGCGGGATTCCAGTGATTCAATCGATGCGCTCAAGGCCCTCACCACCGCCGGGGCTGTTTGAGAACCCGCCCAGCGCCGGGTCGATTTTTCACTGCGGACTACAACCTTGGACATGTCGCCACACTCCCAAACCACGACGAACCAACGGGGGGAAAACAGCAGTGATCCGGCACGCGCAGGAACCCTCCTCTACCGTGCTCCAATATATCGTGCAGGCGGTGGCGTTCAATGCAGTTTCGCTTCGCGTAAGCAGATATTTTGCCGCGAATTGCAGGATTTGCAGCCGTCGATTGGTTCACGGATCGCGCTATCGCCGTGTGGCATCCATGAGCACCAGGCCGCCGACCTCCTCGACGACGGCGTTAGGGCGTAGCAAGGCATTAAAGGCCGGCGCTCCGATCATCTGGCGGTTGAGGACGATCCAGCGGATGCCATACTGCCTGATGATCTGTTCACGGCGCTGGCCGCTGGCAGTCGTGAAGAAATCCGTGGCATCCTGGACCCGTTGCTTCTGGTCGGGGACGAACAACTCGTAATGCATGGCCGCGACGATCCTGCCGTTGGTGCTGGGAACCAGCCAGGAGGTCTGCAAATCCGAAAGAACCACGTCATGTTCCTGTACCGGCTGCAACAGACGTGCAAGGTCCGGCGGCAGCCGGCTCTGGCGGTCCTCGCCGCGATGAAGCAGCGCGACCAGGTAGGGCCGCGCGAGCCAGGGTTGCGTGGCAATCAGGATCGCCTGCGGCGCGGCGCAGCGGAGCAGAACAACCGCCAAAGTCACTTCAAGGATGGCCTGGCTGGCCAGCGGAATCGGACGGAACATCGCCTTCAGACGAGTGGGCCATGTCTGGGGCCGGAACAGACGCGACTCGAAAGCAAACACGCCGACCATGAGGTGGGGGTAGATCATGCCCGGCAGCGGAAATCGTGCGATCGTCGCCGAGTGCCGAAGATAGGCGGCGATGCCCGCACCGATCATCAACGAACCACCCAGGGCCCCAAATCGGATGATCGGTCGACGAATCAGCGGCAGGGCAAACAGGGCACACACCGCGGCGGGGAACGCCCACTGTGTCAACGCCCAGGTGATGAACTTCGAATTGAACCAGAAATCCGAATCCTGGTTCCATCTCACGGCCTTCCAGAAGCTGTACCAGGGCCAGCACAGGCAGATTGCGCCCACGGCAATGCCGATGGCCGCGGCCATTGCCAGCATGCCGAGGCGCGCCGAATGCGTGGGCATGATGACGGCCAGGACAAACAGTCCGACCATTCCGAATGCGCCGGTCATGCCGTGATCGAGCATCGCCGTCGTCATCAGGATGACGATGGCTGCAAAGGACAACACTCGATTGTTGGGCGAAGCGCCGATGCGTCGAAATAGCGCCCAGGCGATGAGCACCAGGGCGAAACTGAAGGCGGATGGGTTGACCTGCTGCCACGGAAGGTCTGCCAGGGCGTAGGAGTTGGCCCAGCCCGGAACGCCCCCATACAAGATGACCATCACAACCAGGACGGCCCCCGCCGCCGCGGCCTCTCCGAAAGCGCCCAGCAGCAGCCATACGCCCAGCACGAGAAGAATGGTGTTGGCCACCGCCGCCACGCTCAGGGCCGTGTAGGGATTGATGCCGGTCGTGCGACAGACCACCGCCCAGAACACGGTGTAAGGCGAATATCTCACCGACGGTAAATCGCTGGCATAGGTCGGATTTCCCGGCCGCCACAAGTGCCGAGTCAGTGCCAGCACCGCCCGATGATGCTCCCAGGCGTCGGCCCCCAGGTTATTTTGCCGCTGGCCGGTGCAGATGGCCACGTAAGCCGCCAGGAGCAGGCCGATCATCCAGAACCACAGCGGCGCGCGATTCTTCGAGCCTGGAGGCGTCTGGGCTTCCGTTTGATCGTATGGATTCTCTTCAATTCGCGTGGCAACAGACATCGAGCCCCTCGCTTACGGAATCCCCTCCGCCATGGGCCAAATATAACGTGCCAATGCTGCCATACAACGCGACACTGCGCGCCGCATGACAATCGCTTCGCGGCGGAGACGTGCTTTTTTTTGCGTGTGACATCCCTTTGCAAGCGGTTATAAATGGCGAGGACCGAAGCTGCGGGCGGCTTCGAGCGACCTCGTCTTTGCATTCCGCGGCGATGAAACCGAAACACTGCAAGCCGTTCTCCACGTTGGTTGCGTTCATCAGTGCGATTTGCGCGCTGGGCCCGACGGTCGCCCGTGCTGACGACGACGACAGGCCCGCCACCCAGCCGAGCCGCAACCTGCTCGAGCAGGTCAATCCGCTCGGACCGAACCACAGCGCGGTCCTTCCGACGCAGCAGCTTCTCACGCCCGCGGGCAAGCAGGTCGAGCTTCCCGGGATGCGTCCGCAGGCGATCGCTCTGAGCCCCGACGGCAAGCTCCTGGCCACATCGGGAATGACGCCAGAACTGGTGCTGATCGATCCGCTGACTGGACGCGTCCGGCAGCGCGTCGCGTTGCCGCCAGACCGACTTGGCGTCGCCAATTCTGATTCCGCCTCGCCCCACAACCTGAAGCCCGACAAGGGGGCGCAGCTCAGCTATACCGGCCTGATCTTTTCCCACGACGGGACGCGGATTTTTCTCTCGGACGTGCGGGGGAGCATCAAGGTGTTCAGCGTTGGCGCCAACGACCGCGTCAAGGCGCTGGGCACCATTCCGCTTCCCAAGACCAATCTCTTCTACGAGCACATCGACATCCCCGCCGGGCTGGCGTTGTCGCCCGACGATCGCAAGCTGTACGTCGCGGCCAACGTCTCCAACCGCCTGCTGGAATTTAACGCGGCCAGCGGCCGCGAGCTGCGCAGGTTCGACGCCGGCAATGCTCCGTTCGACGTGGTTCTGGCCGGCCGCAAGGCCTATGTCAGCAACTGGGGCGGGCGCCGCGTCGAGGGCGGCGAGCTCACCGGGCCGATCGGCGTCGGAGAGCGCGTCCGCGTCGATCCCGTCCGCTTCATCGCCAATGAAGGCAGCGTCAGCGTCATCAATCTCGAAACCGGCAAAACCGACCGCGAAATCATGGTCGGCCTGCATCCGGCCGCGATGGCACTGACGCCCGACAAACCCTTGCTTGCCGTCGCCAACGCCAACAGCGACACGGTGAGCCTCATCGACACTTCCAGCGACCAGATCATCGAGACGATTTCAACCCGATGGGAAACAACCGATCCATTTGGGTGTAGTCCCAACGCCCTGGCTTTTGACGAAACGGGAAAGACCCTGTTTGTCTGCAACGGCACGCAGAACAGCCTGGCCGTCGTGGACGTTTCTCCGGGGAAATCGAAATTGCGCGGGCTGATTCCGACCGGCTGGTTCCCGGGCGCCGTGGCCCTGGACGTCCGACGCGGCGGGATCTGCGTGGCCAACATCAAAGGTGTAGGGTCGGGCAGGCGCTATCCGCCCGAGGCGCAGATCAAATACAACTCCCACCAGTATCTCGGAACGGTCTCGCTGATCCCGATGCCGGATCAATCGCAGTTGATGCGCGATACGCAAATCGTGCTGGATAACTGCCGCCGCCGGGATGCGCTGGCTGCCCTGAACAAGCCCCGGCCCGGCGTCGCGTCCGTCCCCGTGCCCGCAAGGGTCGGCGAGCCCTCGGTATTCAAGCACGTCATCTACATCATCAAGGAGAACCGAACTTACGATCAGGTGCTGGGGGACATGAAAGAGGGCAACGGCGACCCCGACCTGTGCGTTTTCGGACAGCAGGTCACGCCCAATCAGCACAAGCTCTGTCGCGATTTCGTTCTCCTGGACAACACCTACTGCTCTGGCATCAACAGCGCCGAGGGTCATCAATGGACCGACTCCGCTTTCGCCACCGATTACATCGAGCGGTCCTACTGCGGCTTTCCGCGCAGCTATCCCGACGGCATGGAAGAGCGCGACGTCGATGCCCTCGCGTACGCGCCGACCGGCTTCATCTGGGACAACGCGTTGGCGCACGGCAAGACCGTGCGCGACTACGGCGAGTTCACCGTCAGCACCAGCGGCTGGCGCCAGCCGGGTCACTCCCATCAGCCCAATTTCCAGGATTATTACGACGATTTCGTCAACCGCACCCACCTGACCCGCATCGGCTCGCGCCCGGCCATCGAATCGCTCCGCAATCGCCTTTCAACCTTTACCGTTGGCTGGAACCTGGACATCCCCGACGTGATCCGCGCCGCGCGATTCAACCTCGAGCTGCGATATTTTGACCGCGTCGGCCGCATGCCAAACCTGATCATCATCTGTTTACCCAACGATCACACCTCTGGCACCAAAGCGGGCTCGCCCACGCCCGCGGCCCAGGTGGCGGACAACGACCTGGCGCTGGGCCGGATCGTCGACGCCGTCAGCCACAGCCAGTTCTGGAAGGACACCTGCATTCTGGCGATCGAGGACGATCCCCAGGCCGGCTGGGACCACGTCAGCGCCTTCCGGACCACCGCCTACTGCGTCAGCGCGTACACGAAGCGTCATGCAGTCGCGCACACCAATTACAACCAGCCGAGCCTCGTGCATACGATCGAGCTGATCCTCGGCCTGCCGCCGATGAACCAGCTCGACGCGCTGGCGACGCCGATGTTCGATTGCTTCACGAGCAAGCCCGACTTGACGGCATTCAATGCGGTCCCAAACATCATCCCGCTGGACCGCCTGAACCCTCCCCCGCAGGCGATCCGCGATCCCCTCCAGCGCCGCTACGCCGAGGTCTCGCTGACGCTCCCCCTGGCCCAGCCCGACAAGTGCCCCGAGGACCTGCTCAACCGCATCCTCTGGCAGGCGCAAAAGGGCGGAGCGCCCTATCCAGCCCGATTTGCCGGCAAGGCGGACAAGGACGATGATTGAACGTATCCCCCGTCAGAAAGTGCTAGAATTCCTCCCGTAGGAGATCAGACATGACCTATCGCGGACATGTTAAAAACGGGCAGATCGCCCTCGACGAACCCACGGCCCTGCCGGAGGGAGCCGAGGTAAGCGTACAGGTGCTGGAGCGCGCGGACGTCAAAAAAATCCACCGTTATTCACGGCGACAAATTCTTCAGATGCCCATCGACCAGCGGCGAGAGTTGTTGATCCGGCAGTCGGAACGACTCGCCGACTCCTACACGGCAGATCCCCAGCGGATCGACTGGCAGGGAGGCGACGTCCTTGAGTAACGACGGACCGCTCGAATGGCCCTTGTTTCAATCAAAGTCGTCCCTGGCGCGCGGAAGAATCGAATTGCCGGAAAGTATGGGGATGCAATAAAGATTCAGGTCAGCGCGCCGCCCGAGCAGGGAAAGGCCAATCTCGCGGTCATTGCGGTGCTGGCCGAGGCGCTGGGTCTCAAGCCGCAGCAAGTCCGCATCCTTCGCGGCCACACGCAATCGCGCAAGGTCATCGAAATCGACGGCATCGACGCCGCCGAAATCAACAATCGCCTTCAGCTCTGAGACTCTGACGTTCAGGCAATGATCGTGGTGTGTCTAAACGTGAAATCGGACCCGACCCTACAGATGCACCGCCCCCACATCGAAGTTCCCGTCCGCGCGTTTGCGGGAGCGGACGACGCGGATGAGAGTCGCCTGCTCGCCGAGAGGTTGGAGCTTGTAGACGCAGCCTTTTTCCAGGGGGATGGGGGAGCGGAGCCCGACGCCGCGACTGCTGACGTCGCTGACGAGCACGTCGTGGCGGTCGAGTTCGATGCCGCCGACCAGACGGCAGGCGGTCGCCGGCGCACCCGACGGCCGGCGCAATTCGCGACGGCGGTCGGCGCTGGCCACCAGCGCGTAAAACATTTCCTTGTCCGCGGCACAGCGGGTGTAGTGAAGGCGTGTCATTGAAAAAATGCCCGCACGTCGTCCGAACTCGTATCCGCCTCGGGCGACAGCTCACAGCTCAGGAATTGCCCACCGACATAATACCGCCCGTTCCCCATTTTACCACAGCGGACGACCCGCAATCGCCAGGTCAGCCGCGCCGGCCCCGCTTCGATGTGCAGACGGCAGCGGGTGTTAAGATCGACGGGAACCGCCGCCTCCAGCCCCACCCCCTTGAGCGACACATCGCGCAACGTCACCTTCAGCGGCGCCGCCTTGGCGTCGTCCCGATAAAGCACGGCCCTGGTGACAAACGATTGGCGATGTGCGATCCGGCGTTCTCCGGTCGCCGCCTGTGAATCGCCAGCGGGGCTTACCATGCCCTCTTCATCGGACCGACCCGCCGAGCCCTTTGCCGCCGTAAATTACGCCGTGGGCCTCGCAACGCCGCCCATAAGCCATGGCGCGGGTGGCGTGAGCCACCCGCGCCAAACCAAGCCAAACCGCGCCAAACCAAGCCAAACCGCGCCAAACCAAGCCAAACC
>Ga0210396_10001314_pt1 | contig 27491 bp, 17 predicted proteins | sample IncBWH17OmetaG_FD_155466 | JGI IMG/M metagenome (GOLD analysis project Ga0210396, IMG submission 155466) | Forest soil microbial communities from Barre Woods Harvard Forest LTER site, Petersham, Massachusetts, United States - Inc-BW-H-17-O ... | reverse complement strand
CTTCGTCCAAGGATAAAGTGGTTCGCACATCATGATGATAAAGCTTAGACATCATGATGTCAATCGGGCAAGCCATACGAATTCATTGGACAACTGCAGGTGGGATGAGGCTTCCCTGCTTGGTGAATCTTGCTAGGATGAAGCACATGCGACAAATTTTTCGAGGTTTTGGACTTTTCTGCGCGGCGTGTCTGCTGGCTTGCGTGGTGGCGGCGCAAACACGAACGGCGTCTTTGGACCTGACGGCGCGGATTACGCCTACGGGCGGGCGACCGGAGCCGGTACGTGAATTTATGTTGTATGTGCTGACGAAGAGCTACCCGGACATCATCAAGGAAGTCGAAGCTGGGGACGTGATTCCGACGCGGGATGAGTTTTTGTCGAAGATGAAAGCTTCGCCGGAGTTGCGAGACTGGATGAAGGCGCATGATGTGATGGATTTGACGTCGCCCGATGTGGACACACTGATTACGCCGGAAAATGTGATGGGTGTGCCGGAATTTTTCGCGGCGTACATACGGTCAAATAGCGGTGGGGTAACCAACGGATTGCCGATGCCCAAGTTTCGAGAAACGGACAAGGAAGCCAATCCGGCGAAATACGAAAAACTCCACAGCCAGTATCTGACGGAGCTGAAGAAATTTGTGCAAACGCATCCAGCGACAATTTCCGGGATTGAGCTGGAACTTGGCGGCGTGAATCCGAAGAATGAATGGGACAAGATTCATGCGGACCATCGAAATAAGGTGGCCCAACTGGCGCCTGATACGGCGCAGACGAAGTACCTGGCGGCTAAGAGCGAGACCGATCTGCAAGGACACGCGGTTGTTGCCGGGCTGGCGCCAGGCAATTACTGGGTGAGTTCGTTGGGACTGGATGCATCTTCGGGCGACCGCCGGCTGCGCTGGGATGTGCCGGTGACGGTTCAGGCGGGCCAGCCAACGCGACTCGACCTGTCGAATTTAAATGCCTCCGACGCGCATAAGCCGATCACCCCGTAGGGACACACCGCGATATACGCTATTCTTTTTAAATGGGCACGACTCTGCTGTGGGTGGGGTTCAACGCTTTTGTTCTAGTCGCGGTAGCCCTGGACCTGGGTGTCTTCCACCGAAAAGCGCACGCCGTCGGAATTCGCGAATCTATATTCTGGAGCGCGCTGTGGATCAGCCTTGCACTGATCTTCGGGCTTTTTATCTGGCACTGGTATGGCGAGCAACGAGGACTGGAATATCTCACCGGCTATGTAATCGAGAAATCGCTGAGTATCGACAATCTATTCGTATTTCTGGTGATTTTTCGCAGTTTCCAGGTGGAAGAGCGGGTGCAACACCGGGTGCTGGCATGGGGAATTCTGGGCGCGCTGGTGATGCGCGGCATCATGATTGCTGCCGGGTCGGTTTTGATTTCACGATTCCACTGGGTACTGCCGGCGTTTGGAGTGTTTTTGATTCTCGCTGGGCTGCATATGCTGTTGCGGCGGAAGAAGGAAGTGCACTACGAGAGGAACCCGATCTTTCGACTAGCCAGCAAACATTTGCAGGTTACGAAGAAGTACGACGGGGAAAGCTTCTTCGTGCGGGAGAACGGGAAACTGCTGGCGACGCCATTGTTTCTGGTGTTGCTGATCGTGGAGATTTCGGACGTAACGTTCGCCGTGGATTCGATACCGGCGATATTCGGGATTACGCGCGATCCGTTCATTGTGTATACGTCGAACGTTTTTGCAATTCTGGGATTGCGGGCACTTTATTTTCTGCTGGCTAATGTTTTGGATTATTTCCGGTATCTCACGGCGGGGCTGGCGCTGGTATTGACGTTCATCGGGATAAAGATGGTGGTGGAGCCGTGGTGGCGGATGTCGACGGTTATGTCGCTGCTGGCGGTTGGCGGGATTCTGTTGATCACGGTGCTGTTGTCGCTGTGGGCGGGGCCAAAAGCGGTGCGCAACGATGGAAACAGAGCGTAGCGTTGCTTCTGGACTGAGGTCGCGCTTGCGATAGAATGCGTGTGCCCATGAAAGAACTACTGCAAAAAGCGATCACCGGAATGAGCTCCAGCGATTCCGAAACGCGCATGGTATCGGCTACAGAAATCTACCGGTCGGGGCGTGCCATGGCCGACCACGCGGTGTATCCGTGGTGGGCGGAGCAAGAATTTTCAGAGTTATTGGATGGAGCGAGTGCGTTCGCGACAATCGGCATTGCGGTGACGCCGCAGCGATTCGAACAGATTCGCGAGGCGTGGGGATCGCCGCGGCTGGCGGATGTGCCTCCAGACCAGGATGTGCAGGAATACGAGCTGCATTTACCGGGCGGACTATCGGTGGATGTGCTGACCAGCAAAGAGCCCGACGGAGACGGGGCCATTGCCAAGTATTTACGGAAGATTGGCGAAGGAATTCAGCAGATCGAGTTTCGTTGTAAAGATGTGGATCGCGCGACGAAGCTACTGAACGAAAAATTTGGTGTCCAGGCGATTTATCCTGAGACGCGCGGCGGGGCGGATGGAACGCGGGTGAATTTCTTTTTGGTGCCTGCACCTGGAGCAGGCAAAGTGCTGATTGAATTGTACGAACCGGCGCAGCGCCTGGACTGATGCCGGTTGCTCATTTCTCGCGCCGATCGATGGCGCTGAGTTCTTGCCACGCGCGAAAGAGTTCCGCGACGCTCCACGCTTGTGCAATGCAGCCGCCTGGTGGAAATGGCGGATCGCCGCCGCAAACCTCACCAATGGTGCCAAGCCCCGCGATGTAGATGGTTCTACCAAGCGGCTCGAGAAAACTCCGGGCAGCGGCCCCATCTGCGTAGACCCGAAAATGGGCGAGCGCGAAAGAACCCAAAAGCCAAGGCCAGACCGTTCCCTGATGATAGGCAGAGTCGCGTTCACGCGGGCTACCGGTGAATATTCCTTTGTAAGCAGGATCGGACGAGGCGAGAGTGCGAAGGCCGTGCGAAGTGAGAAGATTTTGAGCGACGGCGTCGACAACGGATTTTTGCTGGCGATTGGTGAGCGGACTGACCGGTAGGGAAACCCCGAAGATTTGATTGGGGCGAAGCGCTGGGTCGTTTCCCGAGCCGGGGATTTCGATGACATCGAAGCAGCAATCGCGCTGCGGATTCCAGAATTTCTGAAAATTCTTGGTGGCCTTCTCGGCAAGCTTGGTGTAACCGTCGCTAGGCCGCACAAGTTGGCGCGAGAACTCGGCCATGGTGTTGAGGGCGTTGATCCAAAGCGCGTTGATTTCGACGGCTTTGCCGGTACGCGGGGTGACGACCCAATCGCCAATTTTGGCGTCCATCCAGGTGAGCTGAACCTCGGGACCGCCAGCAAATAACAGCGCATCGTTGGGGTCCACTTTAATGTTGAAGCGAGTGCCGCGGACATGGGCATCGATAATGCCAGCGAGCAGCGGAAATAATTCACTTATGAAATTCAAATCTTTGGTGGCTTCGAAGTATTGGCGTGCGGCCTCGAAAAACCACAGAGCTGCGTCGACGGAATTATATTGCGGGGCGCTGCCATCGTCAGGAAAGTTATTGGGAATCATGCCGCCGTCGACATAAGCAGCAGAAGACCTGAGAATTCCGCGAGCGATGTCAGGGCGACCGAGGGCGAGGGTCAGGCCGGGCAAAGCGATCATGGCGTCGCGGCCCCAATCGGCAAACCAGTGATAGCCGGCAAGAATGGTGCGGCCATCGGGATTTTTAGGGGTGGCGCGCTTCACGATGAATTGATCGGCGGCGAGGACCAACTGCCAGAGCCAGCTGGGCTCATCTGCTGGTGGCGCTTTGCAAATTGCGGCGTGCCGGGTTTGCCAAGATTTGTAGAGCTTCCATTCGTGATTGGATTGATCGGTGCGAGCTTGATCAGCGTCTAATGAGGCGCTCGATTCCGTAGAGAAAACGAGGGTGACACTTTGCCCAACGAGCAAATGGGCACGAAAGGTAGCGGCGTAGAGGCGATCTTCGTGATCATCGAGGCCACGTTGGCGTTCCGCGGGTAAAAAATAGTCGCGATACCATTCGTGATTTGGCTGGCAGGAGGCCGAGTCACTTTTGAGGTAATACGGCACGGCGCCATCGAAGGCCGCGACTTTCAAGCCTTTCTCGACGGGATCGATCTGCATGTGCCAACCATCGGCATGGGCGGTGGAATGAAAATCGCGATAGCTGACCAGGACTTTACATTCGAGATCGACCGGAGCGTTGCCGCGCACCAGCGTGTATTGCGCGTAGGTGGTGTTTTCGTCCTGCTTCATCCAGATGCGTTTTTCGAGAATGGCGTCGGCGAAGGCGTAACGCCAAACGGGCTTCATACCTTCGAGATGAAAACCTTCGATCTGCAAAAAGCCGCTGGGTGAAAGGAATCCGCTCATCCAGCGGTTGGTGGCGAGGGAATAGGAATTGTCGAGATAGCGAGCGGTTTCGTCGAGAGCAGCGACAAGCAGCGTGCGGCCGACCGGCGCCTTTAGCGCGGCAAACAGAAGTCCGTGATAGCGGCGCGTGGCGGTGCCAGCAACGGTGCCGGAAGCAAAGCCGCCCAAGCCGTTGGTGACCAGCCATTCGCGCTGCTCGGCAGCGTCAAGATCGCCGCAGATTTCCCTACCAAATTGAACTTCGCCGAGAAGCGACACGCTACTCTCCGCTCTGATCGAGCAGTTTGGCGACCAGGCCGGTCCATCCAGTTTGATGGCTGGCGCCCAGACCGGCGCCATTGTCTCCGTGGAAATACTCGTAGAAGAGAATCAGATCGCGCCAGTTGGGATCTTTGTTGAAAATATCTTCGCCTCCAGTAAAGGGGCGGCGGCCATCTTTATCGCGCAGAAAAATACGAGTGAGGCGGCGGGAAAGTTCGGCGGCAATCTGCCAGAGATCGGCATCTTTTTTGGAGTTGGTGGGAAACTCCACTTTGAAGTCTTCGCCGTAGTAGTAGTGAAACTTCTGCAGCGATTCGATGAGCAGATAATTCACCGGGAACCAGATGGGGCCGCGCCAGTTGGAATTGCCGCCAAAGACGCCGGTGCTGGATTCCGCGGGCTCGTAGGCAACGCGGCTCATGAATCCGTCCATGCGGAATTCGTAGGGGTGGTCGAGGTGATAGCGAGACAGGGCGCGAATGCCGTGAGGAGAAAGGAATTCGGACTCGTCGAGCATGCGACTCAAGACGCGCCGAAGCTGGTTGCGATTCACCAGCGATAGAAGATAGCGCACGCCGCGAGAAGAGCGTTCGGACATTTCAATGTGCTCGGGCGCGTCGGCGTGATTGTCGATGAACCATTGCATGCGTCGTTTGAAGCCGGGAAGCCGATTGACGATTTCGGGTTCGAGAGTCTCGACCGCAAAGAGTGGAATCAGGCCGACCATGGAACGAATTCTTAGAGAGTATTCCTTCCCATCGGGGAGATGCAGCAGGTCGTAGTAGAAACCATCTTCCGGGTCCCACAGCGATTTGCTTTCCTCGCCGATGTCGTTCATGGCGTGAGCAATGTTGACGAAGTGTTCGAAGAACTTACTGGCAACGTCTTCGTAGGCGAGATCGTCTTTAGCCAGCTCCAGTGCGATGGCCAGCATGTTGAGGCAATACATGCCCATCCAACTGGTGCCGTCGGACTGTTCAAGGTGGCCGCCGGTTGGCAAGGGCGCGGAACGGTCAAAGACTCCGATGTTATCGAGACCGAGAAAGCCGCCCTGAAAGATATTGTGGCCCTCGGGATCTTTGCGGTTTACCCACCAGGTGAAATTCAGCAAGAGTTTGTGAAAGACTTTTTCGAGAAAGGCGCGATCGCCGACGCCACGGATCCTGCGGTCGATTTTATAGACGCGCCAAGCGGCCCAGGCATGCACCGGGGGATTGACATCGCCAAAGGCCCACTCGTACGCGGGGAGCTGGCCGTTGGGATGCATGTACCATTCGCGGAGCAGCAGGATGAGCTGATCCTTAGCGAAATCGGAGTCGACGATCGCGAGAGGAATGCAATGGAAGGCCAAGTCCCACGCGGCATACCAGGGATATTCCCAATTGTCTGGCATGGAGAGAATGTCTTCGTTGTAAAGGTGGGTCCATTCCTTATTGCGGCCGTGCAAGCGTTCTTTGGGAGGAGTCGGCTCGGAAGGATCGCCCTCGAGCCAGCGGCGGACGTCGTAGTGATAGAACTGCTTGCACCACAGCATGCCCGCGTAGGCCTGACGCATGACACCAAGCGCATCTTCAGAAAGTCTTTTGGGTAGGCGCTCGGCGTAGAACTCGTCTGCTTCTTTTTGCCGCTGCGCAAACAGTGCGTCGAAGCCAGCACGAAAATCGCCGGACGCAGGAACTCCTTGGGGGCGTTCGGCGTGACCTGGACCAGTGATCGTTCCCACCATGGGAGAGTCGTACTCGAGATCGGCGAGTGGTTCTCTATCGGTGAAACGCAATTTGATGACCACCGTTTCGCCGGGATCGAGTTGAAAATCGTAATGGGCGGCAGTCTTGGTGCCGGAATTTTGCGGATTGATGGCGCCAGCGTTTCCGCGGATCAAATATTCGTGGAAGCCATCTTTCACGTAGGGAGTGCGATTGTTGTAGCGAAATAGTTTCGCAAAGTTGGTTTCATTTTCGGTGAAGAGGAATTTGGGTTGACCGGAAGCGACGAGCCAGCGTTTGCCATATTCCCAATGCTCGACTTCGGCGCAAACGGCGTCGGGCACGTTGGGTGCCTGGCGGGCTACCGGGCGACGCGGATCGCCACCCCAAGACCAGGTGTTGCGAAAGAGTAGTGTGGGCAAGAGATGAAGGGGCGCGCGCTCTGGGCCACGATTGGTGGCGCTAATTTTTATGAGCATGTCTTCGACGTCGCCCTTGGCGTATTCGATGAGCACGTCGAAATAGCGGCTTTCGGCAAATACGCCGGTATCGAGCAGCTCAAATTCGGGAGCGCCGCGACCACGCTTGGCATTTTCTTCGACAAGCCATTGATACGGGAATTCGGCTTGCGGATATTTGTAGAGCATGCGCATGTAGCTGTGCGTCGGGGTGGAGTCGAGATAGAAATAATATTCTTTGACATCTTCGCCGTGATTGCCTTGCGTGCCGGAGAGGCCAAAGAGGCGTTCCTTCAGGATGGGATCGCGGCCATTCCAGAGGGCCAGCGAGAAACAGATCATCTGATGGCGGTCGCAAATGCCGCCGATACCGTCTTCACCCCAGCGATAGGCACGCGAAGCGGAATGGTCGAAGGGGAAATAGTCCCAGGCGGTGCCATAGGCGCTGTAATCTTCGCGGACGGTGCCCCACTGGCGGTCGGAGAGGTAGGGACCCCAGCGCTTCCAGTGTTTGGTGCGTAGTCGAGATTCTTCCAGGCGCCGGTCTTCGGCAGTTTGTAATCGAGTCATAAGAGCCAAAGCGTTGGATGCTGGTGGCAGTTAATGGTCGCATGGATAAGGGAAAGAAGGACAATCGGCAATGCGACAACTGGTTCACCGTATACGGTGGGAGCGAACGCGCAGGGAATTGCGATTGATCCCACCGGCACGCTGCTCACCGTAGACAACAATGCCGACTTAAAGCTCTCGGTGTTTAAAGTGAATGTGGACGGTTCGCTGAGTTCCTATCCAGACGTTCCTGTTCCACTGCCTTCTGGCGAGACAACTTCGATTTCGACATTCTTGACCTTCTACACTGCCTTGGCGGGACAGTAATTCTGACGTAGGCTTAACTTGGAGCGCTCGGCATTTTGCCTGGTGCGTCGAGTACAAACTTCACGGGGATGGCTTCGGTCATCCCCGTTTTTATGTGCCGGCTTCAGATCAATCGCTAGACGAGTTGGATTGCGGGCGACGAAATTCCAGTTAGAACGAGCGCTGCCGTCGCAACTTAGCGTTGCCGGTGTCTGTGGTGCTACTTCGAGTGGTTTACTCGCCGTAGGGGACCCAGATGTTTTTTATTTGGTGGGAGTGTTCGAGGTACCAGGGGCCTTCGCCTTGTTGGGCTCGGAAGAAATTGAGGTCGCGGCCTTCGTTGGTCCAGACTTGTTTCAAATTGCCAATGGAGAGGGCTTTGGCGGTGGCGCAGAGGTGATCGTCGCCGTAGCACCAGAGAGCATCGAGATCATCATGTTCGGCGAGGACTTTCAGCAGCTCGGAGACTCGTCCGGGGACCAGATTGACGACGCCGCCTGGAAGATCACTGGTTTCGAATACTTGATATAAGTCGCCGGCGATCAGTGGGTACTTTTCTGATGGAGCGGCTACGACGGTGTTTCCGGCGCAGATCAGAGGCAGAACCAGCGAGAAAAATCCTAGCAGCGGCGTGTCTGTGGGACAGACTACGCCAACGGTACCCAACGGTTCATTCATGGCGATGGCGATGTTACGCAGCGGCGGATTGTGTACCGCACCGTCGTATTTGTCCGCCCATGCTGCGTAGGAAAAGAGGCGCTCAACGCTGAGGCGCACTTCTTCTTCAGCTTGCTCGGGGCCTACGGCGAGCGCGAGCCTGCCAGTAATTTCAATGGCGCGCTGCGAAAGATTTTCCGCGATGTAGAAGAGAACCTGAGCGCGATTGTGCGCGGTGGTTTTGGCCCAGGTTTCGGCCTTGCGAGCGGCTTCGACGGCGTTGCGAACATCTTTGCGATTGCCGAGCGGGGATTCGCCGAGCAATTCGCCTTTTAATCCACGGACTTCGACGCTGTAGCCGGAGTCTGGGCGGGATTGCTTACCGCCAATATAGAGCTTCACGGTGCGATCGATTGATGGGCTGGCGACTTCCACATCGCCGTTCGGCTGAACCTTCGCGGCTTGCAGAGCCGGAGCGTTGCGAAACCATATGGGCTCCAAATATTCGAGCAGACCTTCCTTGCCGCCCTCGCGTCCGTAACCGCTTTCGCGATAGCCGCCAAAGCCGCAAGCGGCGTCGAACAGATTGGTGCTGTTCACCCAGACCACGCCGGCCTTTATTTGCGCAGCGACATGCAGCGCGACATTGATGCTTTCGCTCCAGACGCTGGAGGCGAGTCCGTAGACGGTGTTGTTGGCAAGCTCGACAGCTTCGCGAGGAGTGCGGAAGGTCATTGCCGTAAGGACGGGACCAAAAATTTCCTGCTGCGCGACGATGGAAGTGGGATGGACGTTGCTGAGCAGCGTAGGCTTGAAGTAAAAGCCCTGCGAGGGCATGATCATTTCCGGTTGCCAGCAGGTTGCGCCGTCGGCGATTCCCTGCTGCACGAGTCTCTCGATGCGCTCGAGTTGCACACGCGCGACGATGGCACCAATGTCGATGGCTTTGTCCAGAGGCGAGCCAACTCGCAGCGTGCTCATACGCGCCTGGAGCTTGCGCGTCAGCTTGTCGGCAATGCTTTCCTGCATCAGCAGGCGCGATCCAGCGCAGCATACTTGGCCCTGGTTGAACCAGATGCCATCGACCAAGCCTTCTACCGCGCTATCGAGATCAGCATCTTCGAAAATGATGAAAGGTGACTTGCCGCCAAGTTCGAGAGAAAGGCGTTTGTGAGAATTCGCGGTAGCGCGGCGGATGGCGCGGCCAACTTCGGTGGACCCTGTGAAGGCGATCTTGTCTACATCGGGATGCTTGACGAGCGCTTCGCCGGTCGAGCCATCTCCGGTGACGATATTCACAACACCAGCGGGCAAGCCAACTTCATTGCAAATCTCTGCGAAAGCGAGGGCAGTGAGCGGCGTATATTCGGCTGGTTTCAAGACGACGGTGTTTCCGGTGGCCAGCGCAGGGGCGATTTTCCAAGCCAACATCAGCAGCGGAAAATTCCAGGGAATGATTTGACCGATCACGCCACAGGCGGCGTAGCCGGGAAACTCCTGATCGAGGAGTTGGGCCCATCCCGCGTGGTAGTAAAAGTGGCGCGCGACGAGAGGGATGTCGATATCGCGGCTCTCACGGATGGGTTTGCCATTGTCGAGGGTCTCGAGGACGGCTAAGCGTCGCGAGTGCTTCTGGACTTGGCGAGCAAGGGCATACAAGAAGCGTGCACGTGCATGGGGCGTGTGTGCTTGCCAAGCGGGGAGAGCGATGCGTGCAGCTTTCACGGCGGCGTCTACATCAGCAGCGCTGCCTTGCGCGACTTCGGCAATTTTCTCGCCAGTGGAAGGATCGGTGGTCTCAAAATACTTGCCGTCGCTTGGTGCTTGCCACGCGCCATGGATGAAGTGGCCGAAGCGACGCTGATAGCGATCCAGCCACAGTAGGGATTCCTTGGGATCTTCGGGCGCAGGCCCATACTCCATGGTGCCGAATTTTTCGATTACGCTCATCGTTTCTCGCTTAGGCTAATGGGTGGCGGTATTCCGCGGAATATCGCCCGGTAACATGGAATTCCAACTGGCGCTCAATGTCGGCGAGCATGCCGCTGGCGCCGAAACGAAATAAATGCGAACTGAGCCAATCATTGCCCAACTCTTCCTTCATCAGCGACAACCATTCCAACGACTGCTTGGCGGTGCGGATGCCACCAGCAGGTTTAAAACCTACAGCCATGCCGGTCTCTTCCGCATATTCACGAATGGCGCGGGTCATGACCAGGCCAACTGGCAAAATAGCGTTGACAGTTTCTTTGCCTGTGGATGTCTTGATGAAATCGGCTCCGGCCATCATCGCCACAAAGCTGGCGCGGGCGACATTTCGCAGCGTCAGCAAGTCGCCGGTGCCGAGGATTACTTTCAGATGCGCCGGACCGCAAGCATCTTTGAAGGCAACAATTTCGTCGTAGAGCTTTTGCCATTGCGCGCCAAAAACGTGAGCGCGAGTAATCACCACGTCGATTTCTTGGGCGCCTGCATCAACGGAGCGGCGGATCTCTGCTATTCGTTCCTCGATCGGAGATAAGCCGGCCGGAAAGCCGGTTGAAACGGCGGCGACCGGAATTTTTGTGCCTTCGAGCGCTTTACGCGCGGTTTCTACAAAAAGGTGGTAAACGCAGACGGCACCGACCTGAATGTTGAGCTTCTGGATTCCCAATTTCTCGACGATTTCATACTGGATTGGTTGACGGGCCTTGGCACAGAGGCGACGAACACGCTCGTCGGTGTCATCGCCGGAAAGGGTGGTCAAATCCATGCAAGTGATGGCGCGCAGAAGCCAGGCGATCTGCCAGTCTTTTTTCACGGTGCGGCGGGTCACGAGGGAGGCGGCGCGGCGCTCGACGGCACTGGTATTGACGCGGACGTTTTCGACCCAGTCGAGATTCAGGGAGGTGCCGCGATTGGGAATAAGTTTTTTGCCATTCAGTGTGGCGATGGCATGAGATGCCGAGTCTAAATTAGACCTATCGACACGCTGCATTTGGCGGTCGGTAACTTCCAGGCGATGTTCTTTGTCGCTACTCATGATACTTTCCTCGAACATCCAGTTTACAGCGAAGACAAGGCCTGAGCATACCATTGCGGTGGACGACGTGGTATCTGCCCTCGGGTGCGAAACGTTGGGCATATATTCACGCCATATCTGCATCTGAATAAGGACTCCACGCCCGCGAGGATGACCTGATGATGAAGCGCATGGCACGATTGACCGGTGCGGTACTTATCCTTTTCTTCGCAGCTCTTTACGCAAGATCTCAAAGTCTTCCACCAATCAATTCCAAAACGCTGAATGATACGCAGGTTGCGCTGCCGAATGCCGGTGGGTCGCAGCCACTGATTCTGGTGGTGGGCTTCTCGCATAAAAGTTCAGAGTCTTGCGGACCTTGGGGGAAGCGGCTCGCGGCGGACTTTCATGCGAACCCTAAGGTTGCTTATTATCAGATTCCGGTGCTGCAAGATGCGCCGTCGTTCGTGAGGGGATTTATCTTGCGTGGCATGCGCAAGGATGTGCCGGCGGCGGAGCAACCGCACTACATTCCGGTCTACGACCACGAAGCGGATTGGAAGAAGCTAGTGGGATTTTCGGGACCGGACGATGCGTACGTTATAGTCGCGGACCCGCAAGGACATGTGGTGTGGCAAACGCATGGAGCAATGAACGATGCGTCGTATGGCGAAATGAAAGCGGCAGTAGATAAGGTAATGGCTAGTTCTCCCGCGGGCGCTGCAACAACCGCCAAACCGTAGGTCAAACTTCAGTGCGCTGGTGCGTCCGCCGTCGGGACATTCACTTTGGCGCCAGGCGTGGGCCGCGAGAGCAAGTCGGTGTACAGCTTGTAAAATTTTGGCTTGTCCAGATCGTCTTGCACTTCTGCTAAGACTTCGCCGAGTCCGGGTTGTTGTCCCGGTTCCCAGACTAGCGTGTTGCCGTAACCCGCGCCGCGATCGGTATTCACGTCTACGTAGAGCTTGCGAGATTTGGTGATGATAGTGGGATCGAGCCAAGCTACGGCCGCGAGTTCATCCCAGAGGTAGTTGGCTTCGGCATATTTCGCGACGTATTGGGCTGCGGGCGTTGGGCTCTGGCGAATCCGTTCGATCAGGTCTTTCTTCATGCGGGTCTTCACGGAGATATCCACGGTGGTGAGCACGACGCGCGGCCAGCGGGCATGCAGAACGGCGTGGGAGGCTTCGGGATCCATCCAGAAATTAAATTCACGGGTGGGGGTAAGTGAGAATTCGGGATCGTCGGTTTTAGGATTGATACTGCCGCCCATGACGATTAATTCTTTGCTGAGTTCGGCGAATTGCGGATCGAGCGCGATGGCGAGCGCGAGATCGGTCATTGGACCGGCGGCGTACACGGTAACTTCATGGGGATGTTCGTGGACGATTCGGACGAGGAAATGCGCCGCGTCTTCAGTTGAGGCTTTCGTCGTGGGCTTACCTTCTGGCATGGGCGGAATTTCGGCCGGACCATGGACGGCGTAACCCTTAGCGTAGTTCCACGCGCCTTGATAGACGATCTTGCCGTAGAGGGTCTCCCACTTTGCGATGTACTCTCTGCTGTTCACCAAAGGAAAGGCCGCGCCGAGGACCACGGTGATATCGGTGCGTCCGATAATTTCGAGAAGTCGCAGGGTGTGCAGCACTTCCTCATCGCGCCAGGCGTCGCCGGTGAGGACAGTAATGCCCAGCACATTGGTGTCGGGTGAATTGATCAGGCAAAGGATTGCCTGCATGTCGGTGCCGCCCGGGCCGGCAGCATCTTGATCAATGACGACGAGCCGCTTGCCTTGCGCCGCGGCATTTGAGAAGCAAACAGCGGTCATGATTGCGAAGGCGCATACGCGCAAAATCCATTTCATTCGAATACTCCTTGCATTTGTTTCGCTTCAATACATGATGGTCTGCGTCAGATGATGCGGCCAGGTGGTGGTGTGATAGTGGGTCCAGATGCGCGCATCGATTTGGGGAATGATGACTTGCAGATTGGCTGGGCGAAGCTTGTTGACCTCTTCGCACAATAGCGCAGTGGAATACAGGCAATGGGCGCGAATTTCGATTTCCCAGCGAGAGTCGCGGGGAATGAGTTGATAGGAGTTGATGGCGCTTTCCAGTTCCTTGGAGTAACTGGTGATGCCCATCAATCGCAGGCCTACAGGAACGATGTAGTCTGCGAAGGCGGTCATTTTTTGCGGATCGTCGAGGCGGAACTTTTTTTCTTTGTGTAGCGTGGAGTAGAGCATCCAGATGCCGAGCTGCGGCAGCTTGTAGAATTTGATTTCGTGGCCATCGAGCATGGAAACGTCGTTAAAGCGCGGGAACTCTTTCACCATGCGCTCGATCAGGCCATTGCCGTTGTCGTAGAGCCGCGGTGAGCAGGAAGCGACAAAGTTATGGAAATGCCCGTCGTACTTTTCGGCGAGGACTTTGCCGACGTCATGGAGCACGGCGAGTTTCTCACCGAGCATAGGCATCTCGATATTGCCTTTGAAGATTTCGTTCAGCTCGGCGCGGCTAATTTTGGCGAGGTACTTGCCGTCCAGAATGGGTTTGCCATTGTCGAGGGCACGCTTTAAGCAGGCAAATTCGGCTTCCGAGTCGGACCAGTGCTGGCCATCGTAGTCGACCTGAAATTTTTCGTGTTTGGCGAAGTCGGTGAACGCGGTGTCGATGGAGTCCGCGACCAGAACGAAATCGATGGCCTGATTTGTGTCTCCCTGTCCGACGCCAAAGGGTAGCGTAAATTCCGGCATGGGTAGTTCTTCATAGCCCATCCAGGAAGCGACCTCGACGATCTTTTCGTGGTGGCTAGTCACATCGCGGGAAGATTCAATGGCGTAGTGCAGGCTATCGAGTACGGGACTTCCGATTGGTTTTGGCCAGTGCATAGGCTCCGAAGAAGCCGGCTCGATGAGCGTGCGAGCGGCTGGAAGAAAAGATTTTTCAGGAAGTGCGATAGCTGCGGTCGCTCCAGTTATTGTCGTCAGGAAGCGGCGGCGCTCTATTTTTGGTTGACCCATCCGAATCGCAGCGGAGTCTAGCACTTGGATGGAATGGTGCGCAACCCGCTAACGCGCCGCGCACTTGCCAGCAACCTACTTGGTTTTGCATGTTGGAGCGCAAACTTGACGCTCTGTGGTACCGGTGCTAAATTTTCGCTTTCGTCAGGAACAATGGGGGATATTGCGCTGAGTAGACGCCGGAAGGACCGCTTGTTTGTCGATCTCAGCAGACGCAAATTTCTCCAAAGCCTTGGTCAAGGTGCGGCATGCTCATTCCTCCCTGCGGGAATAGGTTTTCTACCATTCTCCGAAACGTTTCAAATTAAAAGCTCCAGTCCTCCGGCAGGCGAGTTTCACGTTCACCCGCATTATCGGGCACCGCGTGAATTGGAGAATCTGTTTAAGCAGGTCCAGGCCGGATCTGACGCGTTTGTTACCGAGAAATATCAGGACGCGGTGGCCGGTATTTTGGCGGGGTGGAGTGCGCAACTTCTGGAATCGCCACAGGCGAGCGGCAAACTTGCCAGGGCGATGAGCGAGAAGTTTGCGGGAGCGCGCGCGAAAGCCACACAATCGCGGCCGGCACGTGGAGATTCGGAGACGTTGAAGGTTTGGCGATTGCAGTTCGGGAACGATTCCCTGCTGCCACAAGCAGCTTTCCTGGAAGAGTGGCGCTCTTCGATGAGTGGATTTTCGAAACTGCTGACTGCGGAATTCCAGGTGACGAGCATCAGAGCAGGGGCTGCGATGAATTCCGCGGCGAGTGGCCCATCTTTTTTAGAGACGCGGGTGCGCTTTGAATTTGTGGGAACAGGAGTGGGATTTTTTCGCGAACAGCGTGTGGGACATTGGGCGCTCGATTGGGAGATGAACGGGTCGGGTGAACCGCGTCTTACAAAATGGCTGATGCTGGAGGAAACGCGCAGCCGTTCGCTCTCGCCGGTTTTTGTTGACATCGCTGCGCAGGCATTCAGTGGTGTCGCTTCTTTCGAAAAGCAACTGACTCCAGGAGTGGATTACTGGCGAACGGTGCTCGACGGCGCGTGCGGGATTGATATTTACGGCCATAACGGGGTTTCTGTGGGAGACATCGATGGCGATGGGTTCGATGATCTTTACGTGTGCCAACCCGCAGGGCTGCCCAATCGGTTGTATCGGAATCGCGGTGACGGGACATTTGAAGATGTCACCGAGGATTCTGGAGTTGGGATTCTGGAGAACACGGCATGCGCGCTTTTTGCGGACATTGATAATGACGGCCATCAGGACTTGATTGTGGTGCGCGCGAATGGGCCGCTGCTCTTTATGAATGACGGGGGCGGGAAATTTCGGGAAAAGCCCGACGCATTTCGGTTTGCTACGCCGCCACAAGGCACGTTCACAGGCGCGGCGATGGCGGACTACGATCGAGATGGCTGGCTGGATATTTATTTCTCGTTGTATGTGTATTACCAGGGAGCGGACCAATATCGGTATCCGTGTCCTTATTTCGACGCGGATAATGGGCCGCCAAACTTTTTGATGCGCAACGAGCGCAATGGATCGTTTCGCGATGTTACGCGCGAGACAAAGCTGGACGTAAACAATACGCGCTTTAGTTTCTGCTGTGGGTGGGGCGATTATAACGGCGACGGGTGGCCGGACCTTTATGTGGTGAACGATTTCGGGCGGAAGAATCTGTATCGCAACAATGGAGATGGCACGTTTACCGATGTGGCCGAAGAGACCGGGGTCGCTGATGTGGGCGCCGGGATGAGTGTTTCCTGGCTGGACTACGACAACGACGGGAAACCGGATTTGTATGTAGGGAACATGTGGACGGCGGCAGGCAATCGCGTTACGGAGCAGGATATTTTTCAGAAGAATGCCGGCGAGAAGGCGCGGACACTGTATCGCAAGCATGCCATGGGCAATTCGCTGTACCGGAATATGGGAACGCAAGGCTTTGAGGACGACACATCTGGTGCGAATGCAGGCATGGGCCGGTGGTCGTGGTCGAGTGACTCGTGGGATTTCGATCAGGATGGCTTCCCGGATTTGTATGTTGCGAACGGGATGATTTCGGGACCGAACCGAGACGATTTGAATAGTTTTTTCTGGCGACAAGTGGTGGCCAATTCTCCACAGGATGCAAAACCGAGTCGCGAGTACGAACTTGGCTGGAACGCGATTAATGAACTGATTCGAGCGGATGGGACGTGGAGTGGTTACGAACGAAACGTGTTTTATGTGAATAACCGCGACGGAACATTTTCTGATGTATCTGGAGTGGTGGGCCTGGACTTCATCGAAGACAGCAGAACATTTGCGCTGGCGGATTTCGATCACGATGGGCGTGTGGAAGTGCTGCTAAAGAACCGAAGCGGGCCGCAAGTTCGATTGTTAAAAAACACCATGCCCGAAATTGGTGGGGCGATTGCGTTTCGATTGCTGGGGAAGAAGAGCAATCGTGACGCCATAGGAGCGGTCGTTACTATTGAGACTGTCGGCGGCAGGCAAACAAAATTTGTGCAAGCCGGATCTGGTTTTTTAGCGCAACAGAGCAAGGAATTATTTTTTGGTTTGGGAGAGCAAAAGGGGCCGGTGAAGGCGTCGATTCGCTGGCCGAGTGGGTTGGTGCAGAGGTTAGACGGGCTGCCGATCGGTCAAAGAATTCTGGTGCAAGAAGGCGCAGAGCCCAAGTTTGAGTCCTTTCGCGCGTTGCCACCTTCGACGGTATCTACAAATTCCAAAGTAAGTGAGGCCGAGCGGCTAGAATCGATTGGTACGTGGCTACTCGCGCCAGTGGTGGCACCTGAGTTTTCTATTTCAGACCTTAGTGGGAAGAGCCAGACTCTCGGTGTACTGCGTGGGAAGCTTGTGCTCCTGTACTTCTGGACGATGGCTTCTCCGTCCTGCCAGAAGGACTTGCAGAATTTGGAGCAAGTCAATGCGAAGTGGCAAAGGCAAGGTCTGCAACTGCTGGCAATGAATGTGGATGACAGTGGCAACTCCGAATCAACGGGGAACCTGGACGGCTACCGGTCGCTATCTTTTCCAGTTTTGCAATCGACACAGGATGTCGTCGCGATCTACAACATTTTGTTTCGTTCCTTGTTTGACCGGCATCGCGACATGCCACTTCCCTGCTCTTTTCTGCTGGATGCGCATGGGGCCATCGCCAAGATTTACCAAGGCACGATTTCTTTGCAACAGATCGAGACGGATGCACGCAACATTCCTCAAACCGCGACTGCACGTATGGCAAAGGCTCTCCCGTTCCTGGGCGTGATTGGCAACTATGAATTTGGCAGGAACTATTTGTCGTACGGTTCGGTTTATTTTGAACGTGGATATATGGAACAGGCCGAGGCTTTTTTTCAACTTGCGCAGCTCGATGATCCGTCGGCTTCTGAGGCGTATTACGGTCTTGGTAGCGTGTATTTGCAGCAGCAGAAAACTACCGAAGCGCGACAAAGTTTTCGACGAGCGGTGGAGCTGAAGCCGAATTATCCTGGCACTCTGCAAAGAGCGTGGAACAATCTGGGGATATTGGCGGCGCGCGAAGGAAAAACAGCGGAGGCCATCGAAGATTTCCAACAATCACTGAAGATGGATCCAAGCTACATCGTGGCGCTCGATAATTTGGGAAACGCGTACCGGCAAGGAAAACAGTGGGACAAGGCGAAAGAGGCCTTCGGCCGGGCCCTGGAAATCAATTCTGGTGATCCGGAGGCTAATTATGGTCTCGGATTGATTGCGGCGCAAACAGACCAGCCCGAAGCGGCGGAACAGCTCTTCCACAAGGCGCTGGCGGCCAGACCTGTTTATCCCGAGGCGCTTAATAACTTGGGAGTGCTTTATTTGCGAACCCGGAGGCCGGAGGAAGCGAAAAAAAGTTTTCAAGAGTCGATACGAGTGGCACCGGAGTTTGAGCAGTCATATTTAAATCTCGCGCGGCTTTACGCGATTGAAGGAGATACGGCGAAAGCGCGCACGGTGCTTCTCGGCCTGCTCAAGGTGCACCCGGACAATCCTCAAGCGCAGAAAGAACTGGCACAACTGGGGCAATAATTGGAATGTCCTCAGACTTCATCGCCCAATAGAAAAGGCGCTAGAATGAGTTCCAATGTTCGTTCCAATTCATCTGATTGCTCGTCTAATTGGCGCCGTAAGTGTTTTTCTGGCTTTATTCTCGCATGGCTCGATGTTACAGAACGCGCCCTTGGACAATTCGGGAAAGATCGAGGGCGTAATTTCGGATCAGCACAATGAGCCTATTGTCGGCGCTTCTGTCCATCTTTATAACCACGATGTAAAGTCCGTCCTAGTTACAACTACAGATGCTAATGGGCACTATGTCTTTCATTCTCTCGGAGCAGGCGCGTATTCGCTGACTGTCACACTGTTGGGCTGGCGTGACGTAAGCGAAGGGACCTTAACGTTGAAAAAAGGCCAAGCGATGACTCTATCTTTTGCGCTTGAACGAGATGCGAGCGATGTATTAAACAAAAAACCAGCGCAGGCGATTGAATTTTCAGATGAACCTAGCTTTACGGTGGCAGGTGTCACGGATCCTTCGAATCTTGGAGGGCATGGATCCGATGTCGTGCTGAGAACGAAAGAATCGTTGGCGAAAGCGACTGTCTCTTTGAACGCTGAAAACATCGAGGAGGAGAAACAGCGGGTTCTGGTATTGCGAACTAGCCCGGAAAGTGCGGAACTTCACGAATTGCTTGGTGATATTGCGGAGAGCGAAGGGCGGCCGCTGGAGGCGGTGCGGGAGTATCAGCGGGCGGCGGAGATGGAGCCGTCTGAGCCGAATCTGTTTGCGTGGGGGGCAGAGCTTTTGTTGCATCGGGCATTCGATCCAGCGTCGGAGGTATTCACGAAGGCGCATCAACTGTTTCCGGGATCAGCGCGCGTGTTGGTGGGACTTGGAGTTAGTTCGTACGCGCGTGGGCGGACGCAAGAGGCGGGGCAACAACTCGCTGCTGCTTGCGACCTTAATCCTGCAGATGCAATGCCTTATTTATTTTTAGGCAAGCTGCAGGCAGCGGAAAAGACCGAGCCTGAGGGCTGGACACCACGGCTGAAGCGATTTACGGAAGTTGCACCTCAGAATGCCTTGGCGCATTACTATTACGCCGTGTCGCTGACCAAAGATGCCAGTGGAGTGGAACAGGACAAGGCAATTGAGTCGTCTCTGCTGAAGGCGACTGCGATCGATCCGCATCTGGGCGAAGCGTATCTACAGTTGGGAATTCTTTATGCGAAGCAAAAGGACTTTCCGAAGGCGATCTCTGCGTATGACAAGGCTATCGAATTTACGGCGTTGCCCGACGCGGCGCATTTTCGATTGGCAGAAGCGTATCGACTGACCGGAGAGCGGACGAAGGCGCACGATGAGATTGTGCTTTACGAACAAATCTTCAAGCAAAAGACGCAAGAGAACGAACGGGAACGTCACGAAGTTCAACAATTTGTGTACACGTTGCGGGGACAGTCTGCGGACCCCGGTTCACCGCCAAAGAGTACGCCACAACCGCAACCGCATCAGTGAGCAGATTGCTCAGCAGGCGGAGTAGGCGCGCGCATCAAATCGACAAACATGCGATTGAATCGAGGGTTATCGAGGTCGACCTGAATCTCGACTTTCTGTAACGGATACTTGGGCTTGGCTTTTTCGGACCAAGTTAACGTGTTGCCATAGCCCGCTCCGTGATCAATGTCGACGTCCATGTAAAGCGTTTCACTTTTAGTGATGAGGCTGGGATCGAGCCAAGCCGCGGCGGCGAGTTCATCCCACATATAGTCGGCACCCATGCCAGGGTGAAAGAAACGGGCTACATATTTGGCCAGGGGCGTGCCGCTTGCGTCAATTTCTTTGACCATTTCTGGAGTCAGCTTGGTTTTGACAGAAATGTCGGTGGGCGTGCAGGTGATTTTCTTCCATCGAGCACGGAGTACGGCGCTGGCGGCTTCGGGATCCATCCAGAAATTAAATTCGTGGCGAGGATTATTGGCGAATTCGGGATTGTCGGTTTGCGGACTGAGGCTTCCGCCCATAAAGACGAGTTCTTGCGCGAGTTCCGGGAATTGCGGATCGATGGAAATGGCTTGGGCGAGATTGGTCATGGGGCCGCCTTCGTAGATGGTCACTGCGTGCGGATATTTGTGGACCATACGGAGAAGAAAGTGCGCAGCATCTTCTGTGGAAGGCTTGGTGGTGGGATTGCCTTCGGCAAATTGTGGGACGACGAACGGGTCGTGATACCAGCGCGGATCCCAAGCACCGGCAAAGGCGACTTTTCCGTAGCGATCCTGCCAGAGGGCGGCTTCGGCTTGGGTGCGGACGAGGGGAAATACTGCACCGGGGACCACGGGGATGTCCGTGCGGCCCATAATCTCGAGTAAACGAAGGGCGCGTGCAACCTCGTCGTCGCGCCACTGGTTGCCGGTGACAACGGTAATTCCCAGGACTTCGGCTTTCGGCGATTGGATTAGAAGAGCGAGTGTCTGGATGTTGCTGCCTGCGGGGCCCTGACTATCTTGATCGATGATTATTTTGCGGCGAGGCTGGGCGAGAGTTGAGGAGCACGCCAAAGCTGCAAGGCACAAGGCAAAGCAAAGTCTTCTCATTGTCGATGATCCCTCTCTGCAAAATTGTGAATGAAACGGTGGTGGCGCGGTTCGTTTATTTTTTGCCAACGGGCCGCGTCATCAGGTCGATGTAGAGCTTGTAGAACTTCTCGGTGTCGATATCGAATTGAACGGTAGCGAGATGGAGATACGGTGGAACCGTGGCAGAAGAGTCCCAGAAGAGCGTTTTGCCGTAACTGGCGCCGTGGTCAATGTCTATGTCCATGAAGAGTTGCTTTTGGCCGGTGATGATGGAGGGATCGATGAGCGCCGCGCCGGCGATTTCGTCCCACATGTAGCCGGTTAACGAATATTTTCCTAGATATTCGGTGACGGGAGTTTTTACTTTGGTGATGGCGCCTTGAATTTCCGGGGTGAGGCGCGTTTTCACGGAAATATCAATCGGAGTGATGGTGAGCTTTTTCCACGGGGCGCGCAAAACGATGCGAGCCGCTTCGGGATCGAACCACCAGTTGAACTCGCGCCGCGCGTCAATAGCGCCTTGATCGATAGCGCCCTTGTTGGCGTATAGACCGCCGCCCATCAGCACAAAGGCTTTGGCGAGAGTGGCGACTTCGGGATCGAGCTTGAGCGCGAGCGCGTAATTGGTGAGAGGGCCGCCGGCCCACAACACCACCTGGCCGGGATACTTGTGAACCATTTGCACGATGAATTCGGCGGCGGTACCGGGTTGCGCCTTGACGTGTGGCTCACCCTCGCGCATTGGAGGAACGACGTCGGGAGAGTGATAGGGCTCTTCGTAGATGGTGGAGCGCTGGGCTTCGAATTTGTCGGTCCAGCAACCTTTGTATTCGAACTTGCCGTAGAGAGCTTCCCAACGCTCGGTTTCTTCTTTGGAATTCAGAAGCGGAAATTCGGCGCCGGCATAAACGGGGACATCGGTGCGCTGGCCAATTTCGAGTAGACGCAAGACGTGCTGGGTTTCTTCTTTTACCCACTGATCGCCGCTGACGGTGGTGATACCAAGGACGTCGAATTTCTCGGATTGCAAGAAGACGAGGATGGCTTGCTGGTCGCTGGTGCCGGGGCCGCGTGCGTCTTGATCGACGATGACTTTGATTTTTTCCTGCGCGGGCGCAGGGAGGGAGGCCAGAGCCAGAACGGTGGCGAGAGTAAACCCAAAAAACGACCGACCCACCGAGAATCCGGTGAGTCGGCCAAGGAAACAGTGAACGAGTTTTGCCACGCGTCGGCCTAGAAGGTAAGCTTTAATCCGAACTGAACGAGACGTGGGTTGTTGACGGTGGAAGAGATGGAGCCGAAGTTCGGCGTGTTGATGTCCGCATAGCCGGTTGAGCCAGTATTAGGCAGGCCAAACTGCGCGTGGTTGAAGAGATTGAAGAACTCCGCGCGGAAGTTCAGACCCATGTTTTCCCAAGGCAACTGGAATTGTTTGATGAGCGAAAAGTCGGTGTTGACGAAACTGGGACCGCTAATTGGAGTACGTGAAGCGTTTCCTAGTTGTCCAGATGCAGGCAACACGAAGGCGCAAGGGTTGAACCATGCGGAAATGACGCCAACCTTGGTCGGAGCAATGCAACTGGGGTTTGCAGCTACAGTACCCGGCAGGTTGGGGTTCGCGACCTGATTGGGGCGAACCAAGCTGTTGCCATTGTTTGAGAAGTTGACGCCTGATCCGTTGAGGCTGTCGACGACGAACACCGGAAATCCAGTCGTGACCTTCTGTATGACCGTGACCTGCCAGTTGCCGATCAGGGTATTCACCGGCGTGCTCCAATTGCTGCCGAAATGTTTACCCTTGCCGAAGGGCAGATCGTAGATGACGCTGGCGGTGAGGTTGCTGTTCAGGTTGATCTGCGAGAGGGCCCAGTCGAGCTTCGACCAATTGGGCAACGGGTAGTAAGTAGCACCGATGGAGGAGCCCAAGCCATCGGAATAGCCGTTGTCGTAAGCGCGCGCGTAGGTGTAACCGATGAGAGCGTAGATACCGTACCGGGAGCTCTTGGTCTCGGCTTTAAGTTGCAAGGCGTTGTAGTGAGCGGCGCCCTGGTCGGTGATATTTGCGATAGTGGAGAAGAAGAATGGATTAGCAGGATTCACCTGGTACGGCGAGGTGACGTAAGAACCTCCCGGCCCGCAGCCCAGCGTATAGCCAGGCACGGTTCCGCAGGCGCTTGGTGTGTTGACGTTGAGGTTGTTGCCATCGATCAGAATGTGTGAGGCGCGAGAGCCTACGTAACCGGCGGTGAGCACAATCTGGCCGGGAATTTGTTGCTCGATGTTGACGTTAAATTGCTGCACCATCCCCAACTTGAAATTGGGATTTTGGGATTGAATTGTTCCGGTGAAAGTATCTGGAGCCGGTGGCGCGGTAAAGAGTGGGAAGCCATTGGACAGACTGTTGGCACCGGGAGTTTTCCCATAGATTGTGGCGCACGCCGCGGTAGCGAAGGTGCAGCCAGGCGCAAAGTTGAAACTGTCAGACTCGGCGTAATAGGGCGGATTCTGCCACAAGCCCTGCGCACCTTGGTTCCAGGAAGAATCGTGATAAATGGAGTAACCGGCACGAGCGACGGTTTTGTCGCTGCCCAGGACTTTGTAGGCTAGACCAATGCGCGGCTCGAGCGCGCTCTTATCAAATTGGATACCCACCCATTTGTCGGAACCCTGGCCAGCAATCGAAAACTGACCGGTAGCGAAATTGAAGTTGGCCTGACGATTGCCCGCTTCGGAAATGGGAGTAACGAGGGCCCAGGCTAAGCCGACGTTGACGGTCAAGTCTTTGGTGACGCGCCAGTCGTCCTGCACATAGGGCCTGAAGTTCTTCCACCGGCGGCCACGCGTAACACCGTTAAACGTTTGATCGTGGATGGCCAAGCTGGGCAATCCGAGTAGGAAGTCCGCCTGGGGCTCTCCTGTCCAAGCGCCGGTCAAAATCCAGTAACCGTCGCCGAAACCTTCGGTCAAAACATTCATCTGCATGGCGCGGATGCCAATGCCGACCTTGATGTCGTGCTTACCGCGGATCAAATCCAGCGAATCGTTAAAGGAGAAGACGTTGGTGCCGCCCTGGAAAGGAGAGAAGCCGCGATCGCCTAACGAGAAATAACCCCCACCCATTTGTGTGGAAGTCAGACCGCAACTGACGCCGCCAGGAACGCAGGTGCCGCCCGAGCCCGTGCAGTTGAGGTTCGCTCCAGGAATGCCCACGGCAGTTGCTTCGCAACTACCGGTACCCTGAGAGGTGATGTAGTTGAAGATGCGGTTATAGCCAAAATTAAACTGGTTGACGGTTGTAGGCGAGAAAATGTGGGTTTCACCAATAGCGGCATTTCGACCGTGGTTTAGGATGCCCTGGTTGCTGGCGAAAGGTGAAGCCTCGGCGAATCCGGGAGCACCGCCAGGAACGTAGGAACCCGCCTGATCGTAGCTGAAGCGGGCAAAGAGAGTGTCTTTTGCGGATAGGTTGTGGTCGACACGCACATCGAACTTGGTTTCGTCGAGCTTGCGGACCGGCTCGTTGACGTAATTGATGCCAAGTGCAGGATTGTTGGCGTTGGGCAGCGGATACAAATTGATCATTTTTGCTGCGATGGGATTTATGAGGCCCGCAGGAATCTTGTTGCAGGGAGTGCCGGCCGGTTGGCTGCCATCCGCAGCAGACGGCAGCGGATTACCGGAAGCGTCGCACTGAAAATTCGTGTTTGGCGCACCGGTTACGTTCGGGTTGGTCAGTAATGTGGTACGAGGGTTGCCAAAAGCGTCGTCCGTGAAGTCACCAGTGCGCATAGCGGCGGTAGGAACCAGGCCTGTAAAGGTAATGCCGCGGCGCTGATACTTTTGCTCGCCATCCAGGAAAAAGAAGGTCTTGTTCTTGCGAATGGGACCGCCGAGAGAGCCACCAAACTGATTGAGATTGAACTTTTCCGTGGACGTGGCAAAGAAGCTCTTGGCATCGAGAGAAGTGTTGCGCAGGAATTCGTACAGCGAGCCGTGCAACTGATTGGTGCCGGACTTGGTGGTGACCAGGACGGTTGGTCCCGCGCGAGTGCCGTATTCCGCCGAGTAGTTGTAGGTGAGCACCTTGAATTCCTGGATGGAATCAATGTTGGACAAAATGGCGATACCGCCCGCGGTCAATTCATTGTTATCCACGCCATCAAGCAGCCAGTCGGTGCTGTTGGGACGTGAACCACCAACCGACAACGAGAACGAGCCGCGCGCGGAAACTTCGCTACTGGGACCACCGTTGAAGAAACTGTTGGGATTGGTCTCCTGTGTGGTGCCCGGCGTGAGCGTAGCGAGTTGGACGAAATCACGGCCGTTCAAGGGCAGTTGTGCGACTTCTTGCGAGTTAATGACCTGTCCAAGCGACGGATTGGAAGTCTCCACAGCGACGGCTGCAGCTGAGACTTCGACGGTGGAAGAAACCGACGAGACGGACAGCGTGAAGTCTAATTCGCGGGCTTCATCCACCTGCAACTTCAGGTCTTTGCTTTCGCCAGCCTGAAAGGCCTTGAACTCCGCGCGAACGGTATAAATGCCGATGGGCAGCAGCGGAATTGAGTAGTGGCCGGATTCGTCGGTTTGCGCCTGACGCGCAACGCCGGTACCTTGCGATGTCGCAGTGACGGTGGCGCCGGCGATAGGTGCGCCAGTCTTGTCGGTCACGTTGCCGGAAAAACTGCCGGTTGCCTGGCCAAAGACGGCAGGTGCGAGGCCGAGCACAACCATGAATGCGATTACCGCAAAGAATGATCTACACCTCATGAGCAAAGCTCCTTTCGAGAACAAAACCGTTAACCCCATAGCGAACACTCCCCTGGATTATTTCCCCTGTATCCTAGATACAAATAAATTCAGAAATTTGTCAGCATCCACTTCGGTGCAGACCTTGGCGTTCGGCTGCACTTTGTCTAAGCCTTCGATGACGTAGCGGTCGCCGTCTGGAAAATGATGCAACACGTTGCGCTCAATGGCGCCATGCCGGTTCGCCACCGTTTCCCCTCGCGTGAACTCTCCCCGCGTCTCCACATCCACGTGCATCAGAGGCGCCTTAACAATGGCGCTATCGATGGCCACACCGACAGCGAGTGGATCATACATCGGCGATCCGGTATCACCGAATTTTTCGCTAAGCTCAACGAGAAATTTCGCGACACCGTAAATGAAGTCGTTGACCGGGCCATGAGTCTTGCCTAACTGTTCTAGACGCTGGCGCGAGAAAAGAGTTTTGTCGCCGACATCGAGACCCACCATGGTCAATGGCCAGCCAGCCTGAAAGACGATCTGCGCGGCTTCGGGATCGTTGTAGATGTTGGCTTCGGCGGCCGCGTTGACGTTGCCGCCGGAAATGGAGCCACCCATCAAGATCACTTCCTTAACCAGCGGGACGATCGAAGGATCTTTTTCAAGGGCCAGAGCGATATTTGTTAACGGCCCAACGGGAACCAAGGTGATTTCGTGCGGCGAGGCGTGGACCATCTGGATGATCAGGTCGGGAGCCCAACGCGAATCAACTTTGCACTTGCTGGGAGGAAGTTCAATGTTGGCGAGGCCGTTCTTTCCGTGCCAAAACTCCGCGGTGATGAGCTTTTGGAAGAGGGGATGCTTCGCACCGGCGGCGATGGCGATATCGCAACGATTTGCGAGTGAAACCATACGCAGCGCATTGTCGAGTCCCTGTTCCGCGGTTACGTTACCAGGGACGACGGTGAATGCGCGAACATCCAATTCAGGAGAATTCAAGGCCAACATGATGGCCATGGCGTCGTCGGTGCCGGGATCGGTGTCGATGATAATTTTTCGTGGCGAGGCATTTAGCGTTGTGGCGAGGAAAAGAAAAATCGCTAAGGCTGCGACAAACGGTAGTGTGGGAGGGTTGAAATGCAGCGTCCGTGCTAAGCGCTTCGGCGAACACAATTGTAAGAACGAACGCAGTGTGCGAACTGGCAAGGACAATGGGTCCGAATAGAGAAACGGCGGTAGCTGGGCGCTCTTCAGAGTTTAAACCCCACCAACAAAAGTGCTCGTAGGTTAGTGGTCCGTTTGCAGGAGTGTCAAGGTAAAAGTAAGGTTGTAAGCTGAAGCTGTGGAAGAATATACGGAATTCGGTAGCATCTGTGTCGTCGCAAACGCGCCGCTACGAGGCATCAAATCAAAATTATCGTTTGCCATGATTTGTGCCGCGAGAAACTGCCTTGTGAAAGCCGCACAATTCTTCCTGATCTTGCGGAATCAGTCTGACCTTTTGAGGTTTTAGGTTTTCAGGCGCGCGAGGATGATGAGCACGATTCCAGCGAGAAAACACGCGAACATGGAGCCGATAAGTTTATTTGTGCCCGCGGGAGCGCTGCGAAATTCCTTCCAGATGAATACGCCCCAGAATGCAGCGATCATGGTGGCGCCCTGTCCGAGGCCATACGAAATTGCGAACCCGGCTCTTCCCGAGGCGATGATGTTGAAGGACATGCCGATGCCCCAGATGATTCCGCCAAGGACTCCTGTCAAATGAGTGCGGAAGTCTCCTTTGAAATAGTCGGAGAAGGATACAGGCTGGCCGACAAAG
>Ga0210396_10001309_pt1 | contig 27620 bp, 22 predicted proteins | sample IncBWH17OmetaG_FD_155466 | JGI IMG/M metagenome (GOLD analysis project Ga0210396, IMG submission 155466) | Forest soil microbial communities from Barre Woods Harvard Forest LTER site, Petersham, Massachusetts, United States - Inc-BW-H-17-O ... | reverse complement strand
AATTTATTACCGTTATCACCAGGGTCTGACCACCGACAAACGCTTTGCATCCATGCCCGAGAAAGTTCAACTGCTTCTCCGTGCCTCTTGGGAGTGCGCGCAAACGCAACACATCTAGGGCCGCATCTAGCGCGCACTTATATTTTCTGGTCTAAAGCTTCACGCGTAATAGCGGACGATCCACTCCGCTACGCAGCTTGGTTTCAGAGACCGGTCGCTTTCAATGGTCACCTGGAAGGTCGCTTCTATGGAGTCAACCAATTCTTTCCACGCCAATAGGAAAAGGCGCGCGCGAATTTTGGAATCGCACGGAACAGGAGCGGGGAAGCGCACACGGTTGAGGCCGTAATTAACGGCAAGCCCGACACCGTCTTGAATGTCGATCAACTCTTTCACAAAATAGCTGATCAACGATAATGTGAGAAAGCCGTGTGCGATTGTCGTGCCGTAAGGTGATTCGTTCCTTGCCCGCTCGCGGTTGACATGAATCCATTGCCGGTCCTCCGTGGCTTCCGCGAAATGATGGACGCGTTCCTGTGTGATTTGGAACCAGTCGGTTACACCGATCTCGCGCCCAATCATTTCTTTGAGCGCTTGCGGGTTTTTGAGCATCAATGGCGGCATGCCAGTTACCTTATGCGGCGGAATCCCAATGTTGCGATTAGTGTGAGACTCCGGGTCCAGAGCGCTGATTGCTCCTCCCGAGCTCCCACTTGGCTATGGATTCAATGTGCACTTCATCGGGTCCATCCGCCAGCCGCAGAGACCGAACCCCAGCCCAAGCGCTGGCCAAGAACGTATCCTGCGAAACTCCCGCGCCCCCGTGAGCTTGAATCGCCCGATCCAAAACCCGCAGCGCCACGTTGGGTGCCACGACTTTGATCATGGCAATTTCCGATTGCGCCGCTTTGTTTCCCACTTTGTCCATCATGTCCGCCGCCTTTAGCGTTAGCAGGCGGGCTTGTTCAATTTCCATGCGAGAGATCGCGACGTCCGCGCGAATCGTTCCTTGTTCCGCCAATGCTCTGCCGAAGGCCACCCGTGATTGCACCCGTCTGCACATGGTCTCGAGTGCTCGCTCAGCCACACCAATACATCGCATGCAATGATGAATCCTGCCAGGCCCCAGTCGCCCCTGTGCAATCTCAAATCCGCGGCCTTCGCCGAGTAACATGTTGGTCTTCGGAACACGCACATCGTCGAACTGGATTTCAGCGTGGCCGTGTGGCGCATGGTCGTAACCGAATACCGTTAACATCCGCACAATCTTTACGCCCGGAGTTTCGAGCGGCACCAGAATCATGGACTGCTGTTTATGTGCGGCCGCGGAAGGATCGGTCTTGCCCATAAGAATCGCGACCTTGCAGCGCGGGTCTCCTGCACCTGAAGACCACCATTTGCGCCCGTTAATCAGGTAGCTATCGCCGTCCGCCACGATGCTCGCGCTTATGTTGGTAGCGTCCGAAGACGCCACGTCCGGTTCCGTCATTGCAAAGCAGGATCGAATTTCTCCCGCAAGCAGGGGCTTCAGCCACTTTTCCTTTTGCTCCGCCGTGCCATAGCGAGCAAGCACTTCCATATTCCCAGTATCTGGCGCCGAACAATTGAAGATCTCGGGCGCGATGTGACAGCGGCCCATGATTTCACATAGCGGCGCATACTCCAGGTTGCTGAGGCCCGCGCCATTTTTGTACTGCGGCAAGAATAAATTCCACAATCCTTCGTGCCGCGCCTTGGCCTTTAGTTCTTCGACAATTCGGGTGGGTTTCCATCGCGCCTGGGCGATCTCCGCTTGGAATTCCTCCTCGTTCGGATACACATGGGAATCCATGAAAGCTTGTAATCGCTTCTGTAGTTCCTTCGTCTTTTCACTGACTTCGAAATTCATAGAGAGTTCTTCATTCCCCGGTAAACACCGGTGCGCGTTTTTCAACGAAATGTGCAACGCCTTCTTTGAAGTCCGCGCACTGCAGGCTTGCCAGCATTTCTTGTTCAGAACGTTCAAATGACACGGTCAGCGTTTCAAACATCGCTTCGTACACTTGCCGCTTGATGATCCGCATCGACCGCGGGCTGACGTTCGACGCCAGGTCTATTGCGTACTCCCGTACTTTCTCCATAAAGCTGTCGTGCGGGTAGACTTGGTTCGCCAGTCCTATTTTCATCGCTTCCGCTGCATCGATCATCCTGGCGGAGAGCAACAGATCCAAGGCATTTGCGTGTCCCACAAGGCGCGGCAGCATCCACGCCATTCCGTACTCGGCGATAAGTCCTCGCCGCGCAAAAGTTGTTCCGAATCGAGCGGCATCAGAAGCAAACCGTATATCGCAATACAAAGCAATCACCAAGCCCAATCCCACTACCGGCCCATTGATCGCGGCAATCACGGGTTTCGTCACAGCCGGGAAATACGAATATTTGTGTCGAAAGTCATCTCGAACACCGTCGGGTTTGCTCTCTGTCTTTTGCACCGCCTGCGCCGTCCGCGCTGCATCGAGTCCCTTTTCGGCCACGGTGCTCAAGACCGACATGTCTGCGCCGGCGCAGAACGCACGTCCCGCCCCCGTCAGGACAATGACGCGAACGTTTTCATCGCGCTCCGCCTCTTCCACCGCAGAGCGCACTTCTCTTTCCATGATGGCCGTCCAGGCGTTGAGTTTGTCGGGACGGTTGAGCGTAATCGTGCCGATGCGGTCGGCCACCTGGTATAACGATTCTTGATTTGGCATAGCGAGGCGAATTATATACAATGCAATCGCGTTAGTCACATTCATCTGTATTAAACCATCATATTTTCATATACGGGCCACGAAACCGGAGACTTCCATGCCATTCGTTATGAACGAAGGCATCAAAATATATTGGGATGAATGCGGCTCCGGCGAACCTCTGCTGCTCATCATGGGCCTCAGCTATCCCTCCTATATGTGGCATCGCAGCCGGCCCGTTCTTGCCCAACACTATCGCACCGTCGCTTTCGACAATCGCGGCATCGGCCTAAGCGATGTGCCTTCAGGCGCTTATTCCATGCCCTCGATGGCCTCCGACGGGGCCGCAGTGCTGGATGCTGCGGGTGTGGGGGCCGCGCATGTATTCGGTGTGTCTATGGGGGGCATGATAGCGCAGGAATTTGCGCTTCGGTATCCGAAGCGGGTGCGTTCGTTGATTCTGGGTTGCACCGCTGCGGGCGGACCCCAGGCAGTGCAAGCCGAATCCGGCGCGATACAGACTCTGTTGCGTCAAGGGATGACACCCGAAGAATCCAGGGAGGCTATCACGCCATTCATTTATGACCCTGGCACGCCGCGCGAGCACATCGACGAAGATATGGCTATCCGCATGAAGTGGTACCCCACCCCAGAGGGGTATGCAGGCCAGTTGCAAGGTATTTTCGGCTGGGAAGCGTATAGCCGCATCGCACAGATCACCGTACCAACGCTCGTTATCCACGGCGAAACCGACAAACTCATACCGCCCGCGAACGCCAAATTAATCGCTGAGCGCATCCCGGGAGCTAGGTTGGTGTTGATTCCCCATGCCAGCCACATCTTCGAGACCGACCAGCCGGCTGCAGCCCACCAGGCAATTCTAGAATTCCTCGGCGCTCAGCATAATGGCTCGCGAGTAACCCACGCGTAGGTTACCGTCTTTCTTTCTTATCCAGGGTCTATTTCGTCGCCCGCCTGCGCGCGCCGATGGGGTACGAGTTCGCGTTCGGCTTGGAGCCAAATCACGTCCTAGTTTATTCGCGATTGGAACTTGGGAATAGACCGGAAGTGTCTGGCGTCTAACTACCGTCCAAAATCCACAAGGTCGTCAGTTGAAATCTGACCCCCGCAACTATTTCGTGAAACAGCAGGCCGGAATCCAGGAATCCGGTCTTTTTCGTGCGCCCACTGGTGGAATATTCGTTAACTCGCAACTTCCCACAAGCGCGTTTCACAGGACTAATGTTGAGTTCGGTAAACATTGGTCGCAGAGCGCATTGGCCTGAAGGCAACAGTTGAGCCGAGCTCTTCAGAAACTCGCCGATTCCCTCACCGCCGATGAGATGATCGCCTGTGCTCAAAAGTGGCTGATCCGCTTCACCCCCTTTTTCACTTCCGAAGAGCGGTTCGGCATGTTTGGAAGCGTAACAAACGAAACAACGGGGTACGTATGAGTCATCCGAGAGTGCTGACGAAGACGGTGGGCGTGAGGGATTGCGAGGGACACGTATGACGAAGTGGCCGCTATTGCCAGCAGGGAAAATAGAAGCCTGAGTAACCTGGGGTGGCCGAATGGTAGTCCGCTGCCGGTCATCCGCGCGACTAGAAGTGGCCTTAGGATGACACGACGATTCTTTCGGGATCGAAGGACGCGCGCGGCTGAAATGTTCGCCTACCGTCGCACTGCGCGTTCGCGATTTCAGGCACGGTCCGCAGCGCCGAAGTAGCCGCGCAGCGTATAGGTGATCGCGTACTGAAAATACGCGGAGGATGGTCCTCCGAAGAGGGTCTCGCCCAGTGATTCATCGAGCAGGGCGTCCAGATTGCCATTGATCACACGCGTCTTCCCGGGCACGAGGTTGACCTGATCTTCGGGGACCCATCCCGGGTCGAAGTTGATGCCAACCGATGCGGGTATGTAGTACGCCATCGCGGGAGTGAGGAGGTTCGCGGAAGCACTGAGCTCGCTGCCCGACCATTTGAACTCGGGAACGCTCGTCTGCTCACCCTGATTCGCGTCGAACTGGGCGGACCCACCGCCGCTTGGACCGACCCATCGCAAGTCGATGGTAGTGGATCCGACAAGAGTGCCGCTGTTGAGCAACGTGAACAGCAACGGGTAAATCGAGACGTCGTACAGCGGGTCCAGCGGGACTTCCAGCGGTATGTTGTACGAGTATTGACCGCCCGTGGGATTCGGCTCGGTCAGCGTGATGTCCAGGTGGACGCTGCGCGGCTGACCGTCCCCCTCGAGGTCGATGTGCAAAAACCGATTCCCCGCCACCGCGTCGTAAGGCTGCGTCTGCCGTTCGCCTCCCAAGGGGGATATGAACGCGATGCTGATCGTGACTGGATACAGCGACGGTCCGGGTCCGGGCTTGACCGGTTCGGTCGCGACCGCTTCGCGCGCGCGCGTCACCAGCGGAGCGGCCGTCACGAGAATGTCGAGACTCTTATGGTCGACGGTGATTGCGTTCGCAACCGCGGTAATCGCCTCCGTCGGGCCAACGTATTGCGGCGCAGTCGTGCCGCTCGGCACAAGTCCCCCGGCGGTACGGGAAGAAGACAGGGGAGAAGACATGGGAGAAGACATGGGAGAAGACATGGCCTTAACCCTCCCTATTGACTCGCATCAACGAAGGCCGAATGCTACGCCTCCGCATCGCGCGAGGCAAGAGCGCGTATGGCCCCATCTAAAATGTAACCTGGGGGACAACGTCGCGCCATTTAAGATGTAACCTGAGACAAAGACGATTTGGGGAGAGTTCATTTGGGGCGCAAGAGGAAATGGGAGTATTTTCGACTTATTTATGGGCGGTATGGCAAAGCAGATCGTAAAGCGAAACATGAAATGCTGAACGAATTTTGCCTGACCACGGGCTACCAGCGAAAATACGCCATACGCATATTGAATGGCCCGGCACCCGGGAAGCGACGAGATCGGCCAGTACGAAAACGCGGGCCGAGCTATGGGCACGAACTGCTGAGCGTCCTGACCAGCGTATGGGAGGCCGCCGGATATCCCTGGTCGGTGCGGTTGATAGCGCTGCTGTCGGCGTGGATGCCGTGGATTCGCAAGCGCTTCAAGTTAAGCGCAGCGATGGAGAAACAACTGCTCTCGATCAGTCCGCGGCAGATGGACCGTCGCCTCGCCGCCAAGAAGAACCAACAGAGGCGGCGGATTTACGGGCGCACCAAGCCGGGCTATCTGCTGAAGCATCACATCCCGGTGAAGACCGACAGGTGGGACGTGAAGTCCCCCGGCTTCACGGAAGTTGATTTGGTCTCGCATTCCCGTAATTCGGGCGAAGGAGAGTTCGGCTATTCGCTGAATCAGGGGCCGGGGGATGCGGATTGCCGTTGGAACCTGTTCTCGATGTATTGTCGGCCCGTTGGGCAAGTGATCTTTGCCGATTGGCTTGCTACGACCTCCGCGATGAGTGGTAAATCGCCAATCCGCTCATCGAGGAGATTAGTACCGGGAAGTCTTCAGGGTTGTATCGGAAGTGCGAAGGGCAAGGCGCCAGCACGAGCACGGTGTGTTCCAGCTCTTCGACCACACTACTCACGATCCTTTTTCGCATTCGACCAACTTCCGGCCTCATACTGTCACGTGTCGCGCTCTGCAGCACAGCCTCGGCGCAGTCCGACGCTGCTCCTTCCCACCATTGAATCTGCATAGGGCCCGCGTCCGCCGCAAATCGCAGGCGGCTTCCTTCAAGTCGTTGTATCGAAGCGCGCGAACAGGACAGCCGTTCCGAGGGAAGGCACAGAGGAACGGAGTGCGTGGGAAAACACTTTCGATTTGGAGAGAGTCGCTTCATGCCGCGGCCGTGACCAGCGGTGGGGGTCTCAGGCTCGGTTTGCGGTGCCCCGCCGAGCAGTTGGAAGGAAAGTGGCAAGGTGGTGGCACGTTTGCGGTCGGCCAGGAAGCCGAAGTTGCGGATACGCACGAAACCTTCCGGGAGCAGGTGCAACAGAAAGCGGCGCAAGAACTCATCGAGAGATAGGGTCATTAACTGACTGAGTACCTTGATGGGAAGAAAGAAATCGTAGCGTGGTTTGATCCAGCGCGTGTGATCGGCAGACAATCCACCGGCTGGCACCACGCAATGGACATGTGGGTGGGCCGTGAGCTTCTGACTCCAAGTCGGCTTCTCGCCAGCAATCCAAGGGTCGCTGCTAGCGCGTTTCTCGGTACAAATCCTGGAGGCGCTACTTCCGGCTTGCCCGTTATCGCTCCCAATCGACGGCAAACAATCATTTGTCATTGCCTTCACATGGAAACGCAGACGAAACCAGATTTGTCAGTTGATTGCAGCCGACTTCGCCGCCGCTTCCGCGATCTTCAACATCTTGTCCAGCGCCGGGCGATCAAATTCCTTTCCCCCCAGAAACACCTCGGAGATTTTCGTGGTGTTACGAATATCGGAAACTGGATCGGCGTCAAGCAGCACCAGATTCGCGATCTTTCCCTTTTCAATGGTGCCCAAGTCCTTCTCCATTCCTAAGAAACGCGCGGGGTTGATTGTCGCTGTTTGTAGCGATTCCATTGGAGTCAAACCCGCTCGCACGAGCAGTGCAAGTTCGTCGTGCAACGAGAATCCAGCGTAAGTGTAGGGTTGATACCAGGCCGCGTCTGTCCCCGCCAGGATCGGGACGCCAGCCCGCTGCATGGCACCAACAATCTGAGATTCGTTTTCGAAGGTTCTGGCTGCGGTCGCACCGTCGGTTGAGGACTTTGCTTCTTCAGCCCAACGTTGTTGAGCAGATGGGGGAATATACTTCAGCCAGGGATCCGTGGTTATGCGCGTATCAAACGACTGAACGTACGGTACATGCACAACTAAAGTGGGAACCTGCCAGGTCTTGTTCTTGGCGAGGTGCGCGAATACTGGGGCCGCCTTGCGATCATCGTAAGACGCGGCAGCCTCGTGCATCTCCAGCCGTAGTCGATCATCACCGGGCAGATTGGCGCCGCCTTTCAGCATCTCAGACCGCAGTTCGTCCTCCCGCGCAGAGCACGACAGAACGACGCCGTGCAGGTGCTCCATGCTCTTCATGCCAGCATCAGAAGCTTCGAGCGCAGGCACGGAAAATGGCACATGACCCGCAAAGGGGATCTTCAATTTGTTGGCTTCGCCGGCTATGGAAAGAAACGTATCTCGCGAGAGCCAGGAGTAAACCTTAATGAAATCAGCGCCATCACTCTTTAGCGAATCTACCGTGGCCCGGCCCTGTTCCGGCGTGGTGATGGCAAGAAAATTCGGCCGCAAAGGTTTCGGGCGTCCGTCCAGAAGGGGTCCGGCAGCAACGAAGCGTGGGCCAAGCCGCGAACCGCTTGCAATCTCTTGACGCAAACGCTCGATGTCCGCCAAAGGCATGGACGTGCCCATGTCCCGAATGCCCAGGACGCCGTTGGCCACAAACATCGGAAACATGCTGCCAACGCGCTCCGGGAACAGCGCATGAACATGCATGTCCCACAGGCCCGGGATGAGATATTTGCCCTTGCCCTCGATGATCTGCGCGTCGGAAGGTAGCTTTGTGCCCTTTGCCGCCTTCACCTCCGAAATGCGGTCGCCGGAAATAACCACGGTTCGATCGGGCAACTCTCTCCCCGCAACCGTGTCGATCAGGGTCACGTGAGTGAGGTAGATGGTCGCAGTGGGGGGTCGCGTCGTGACACTGGGAGAGTTCTGCGCCGCGATTGTCGAAGTAAACGCCACAAGCGCAAGTAAGAGACAGCACGGCATCGGTCGCATTGGATCTCCTCGGTGTGAAGCACGTACCGATCACAGCTGCTGATTGAACCAAGGGAAACGAGCGTGGATAACGTCGCTAGATCATACAGGCCGATCTTGTTCCCTCGCAATACAAGTTCTGAAATCTCCCAGCATGCAAACAGCAGACAGGTGTCAGTTCTGAGCGGAGTGAATTTTCGCGAACTGGTCGTCGCGCAAGTTGAGAGTATCCAATCGGTCAATCAAGTTCAGACTATTTGCAGATTATGCGAAGCCGTCACTCTCTTGTGATTAGCCGATCATGTTGGGCCCAAAAGAGTTCGTCCTCAGCTAGCTGCCTCACTCTGCATAAAGACGCACTCCGCATTAGGAGCTACTTGCTAGGAAGAAACTTGATCCCATGAAAGAAACAGAATATATCGAAGGCCCGACGGCACCGAATAACTTTGAACGGCTAGCAGCGGCAGCACTGCAACCTGGGAAACCAAAATCTTCCGACAAGGACTAGAAGTGGATTTGCGCTTTCCCGGCCTCCGTTGGTGACGTGTGGAATCCGTGTCCTTGTCGGTTAGTTCGCAATAAGTGAACCGCAGCGGCTGAAGCCGGACATATTTTGAACTCGCTTGTCGGCACGACTGAAGCCCTTGCCAAAACCCACTGCGGGAAAACTCCCGGCGTTGGAGTTTTGAAAGGGCACGGCTTCCCAGCCGTGCCGTCAGTCATTAAGACCCGATTTCCGGCGCGGCTGAAGCCGCGCCCCTTCAAGGCTCTGGCCGCTGATTTTCAAGGCTTTTCTGCATGCCGTGAGGGAGTGCTTTTTTTACAACCGGGCCAGAGCGAACTCAGTCAGAGCTTCGCTACACACCGGCTAACGGGATATGAGATCTCTCCTCGGGAGAACCGGCGACTGGGAACGGAGGGATCGTCCACTCCTCGGCGCAGGCCTCGATGGACCGGACTCTGCCACTTTTCGCCGACTCTCCCCGCACAAGGTGCCAGGCTTCACGGTATGGTTCGTACTTCGCGTTGCTCAGGTTCGGACACAGCCAGACGGCCCATTGTCCCCGGATATTCTTGGCTGGAATGATGTACCACACGTCTTCCAGGATCAAATACACCGCCACGTAATCGAACGCGTTGCGCCCGTATGGACCCTGGCTCCCCCGTACGGTACACCCATAGCCCCGCCCGCATTTAGCGACCGTGGACTTCACCTGCACCCGGGCAAACTTACCTTGGTGTTCCACCGCGAAGTCGTAGTGTGCGGTGTCGCCAAAGGGCTTGGTGACTTCCAGTCCGTTTTCTGCTGCCATGGCCATGAAGCGCATCTCGGCCCATTCCCCGCGCCGCTTGCAGTGCTTGATCTTTACTCTCGGTTTTGTCATGAATAGGTCCCTTGAAAAACTCCTGTCGTGGGCCATCTCTGTCGAGAAGTCCCTGAAAATGGGCGCTAAAAGAAACGCGGCCCTTGTGGGGCCGCGTTTTCGCTTTAAGTTTTAGTCCGCGATTTTACTTTAGCATCAATTATTGCGGCTAGCAAGCGGTTTCTTAGCCAGGTGGTGGATCAGGGTGTGAAATAGTTCACGCGGGATTCCTCGCCCCGCTGGTGAAAGCGCGGGGCTTCGGAATGACGCCTCCAAAATACGAGCCACCCCGGAGCCAGAGCCTCGGATCAGTCACGGGTTGTCTTTAGTCTTTCTCCTTATCGTGGAGTTGTTGCGCCAGGTAGTTTTCCATGCCCATCTCGCTGATGGCGTGGAGTTGTCCTTCCAGCCAGTCGATGTGGTGTTCTTCATCTTTCAGGATCTTTTCCAGCAGTTCGCGCGATCCGTTGTCACCGGCCTTCACACAGGTTTGGATTCCGTCGTTCAGGCGCTTGACGGCGTCGTACTCCAGTTGGAGATCGTTTTTCAGTTGAGCACCAACAGTCTGGCCGATGTTGATCTTGAAGTAATCGCTCATGTTGGGAGTGCCGTCGAGCAGGAGAATGCGCTCCATCAGTTTCTCCGCATGCGTCATCTCCTCGATGGACTCGGCGCGGGTGTGCTTGGCCATCCGCTCGTAGCCCCAGTTCTCACACATCTCAGCGTGCAGGAAGTATTGATTGATGGCCGTCAGTTCCGCCTTCAACACCTGATTGAGTAGTGCAATGACGTTAGTGTCGCCCTTCATGGTTACCTTTCCAAAGCCAGGGTCCTTTGTTGGGAACTCCAGGCAGGCGGAAATCATACACCTAGCGGGTCCCTTCAAGACATTCCTCTCAACATCCGGGAAGTACGCAGCTCGCGACTGGTGCGGCTCACAGCGCCCGGTGATCGTCATCACAGCGCCATGGATCGAAAAGGGCCACACTTAAATCGGAAGCTGGATGTTTAGCAGGAGGTAGCTTATGAAAACCTCGCGCATCATCATTCTGACTCTTGCAGTTATTGCGTTGGTACTGACGGTAACACCGACGGCTTTGGGGCAGACGTCCCAACCAAGCGCCGCAGTTCCAAAGTATGATCGGGCGGTCGAGACCACGTTCAAGGGGACGGTGGAAGAGGTAAGAAATCGACAGTGCCCGGTGAGCGGTGGCATGGGGTCGCATCTGATCTTGAAGTTGGCCGGCAACAAAACCATCGAGGTTCACCTTGCAACCACGAAGTTCGTAAAGACCTACGATCTTGTCTTCAACAAAGGGGACGAGGTCACGGTGGTCGGCACCAAGGTGCAGTTTGAAGGTGTGGAAACGATCTTCGCCCGCGAAGTCACTCGCGGCAGTGAAACCTTCGTCTTCCGCGACAAAGACGGAACGCCGATCTGGTAGCCGCCCGCGGTGCTAAGCGCCAGAGCGACAGTCGTGGCAGCCGGACCATGAATCCGGCTGCCATCTCGTTCGCATAAAGCCAACTATTGACCCATCCCGCCAAAGCCGCAGGCGAATGAAGCGAACTGTGCCGTTGCCTCCGAGCTTGTTGATATACTTTCAGACGTGGAAACTAAAACGAACCGCGTACTTGATGATACGAAGCTACGCGCCGAATGGGCGCAGGCCGCCGCCGCGGTAGGCGAAAAGAGAAGCGCGTGAAAGTGGCCACGGCCAGGGCGCTGCCAGCAGCAATCAAGATACTGCTGACCAGCAGATTTCATTGACCACGTAAATCGCTCGGGCGCGTAGCTCAAACGGATAGAGCATCGGATTTCTAATCCGAGGGTTGCAGGTTCGATTCCTGCCGCGCCTACCAATCCAGGTTTAACCAGGGAACAACGCACCCGTGCCGATCCAGAATTCCGCAAGGGATTTGAGATTTTTCTTGTAAGTGCGGGTGACCGTGTATTCCTTTCCGCCATCGACTCGAAGACAGTATTCTCCTGTCGAAAGCGGCCTGATTTCTTGAACAAATGAGGTGTTCACGAGCACAGATCGGTGGATGCGGATGAATCCATGGGTTTCGAGCCTTTCTGCCACCACCGTGATAGATTCACGTAGTAGATAGGAACTCTGGTTCCGCAGGAGCCACACGCATTTACCCTTAGCCTGAACGGAGACCACGTCACCCAGATCGATAAAGAGAATTTTTCCCCTGACTTTGATGGCCGCCCGGAGAGACTTTGGCTTCGCAAGCGTTTGCAACCGTGCGAAAATCTCCATTAATCTCACCGTCTGTTCTCCCGCGTCGCGTGCTGTCACTAAGGGTGCACACGAATGCGGAACCGTTCGGTCAACTAGAGAGGGGCTAGCATCCTCTGGAATCGAGGTTGCACGTCCGGCTGAACCAATCTTCACTGTGTTCATCTTGGAGGCCTACATTACGGGTGCAGACGTTCCATCCGACCACGTTCCAACTGGTACATAGAAGACGGTCTCTGGCTCCGGAACCTCGCGGGGATCCAGCACGACCGGCGAGCCGGGAAGGTTTGCTCCCCAGCTCGCGCCGTCTGTCTTAGGAATGTGAAACATCAAATGGGGAAACCAATGTCCAACGGAATCGGCAAGGTACTGTTCCTTCGACAACATGAAGGACATCGAGCCAGGTTCCGGCGGCGGTAGTTCCTGCTTGGCAACCGCAGCCTTGATGTGGTCGAGCATCTGCGGGTTGGTCAATCCCGCTAATACCAATTCCGTCCTCTTAAAAGTGTACGGCAGGACGGACCGCGCGGCGGGCGGGTTGTAGCAGATAGGGCTCCGATTTTTAGGATTCCAAAACTCCGGGTGGTCGAACGGCGACATCCACGCTCGTTCCACGACGCACACGAAACCATTCTTGCCTTCGACCGCGGTCTCGTAGCCATGCCGGCCAAGAACTAGGATCGTAGCATCGCTGGATATGGACTTCGGGGCGGCGGTTCGCGCCAAGGCTATCTCCGCATTGCGATCCGCCATGACGTAGTGCTCGATCGGAGCCATATTCGGATAAGGCGTCTTGGCATCCTCCGCTTGCGCGCCCTGAGCTTGCATCGTCCACGGCGCGATCAGCACGACAATCAGCGCGAAGCTTCCCAACGTGATCGTCTTGAATCTCTTTCGGGTCATCAGATTTTCTCCCGTGCACATTGATCGGTTCATCGATTTTCTCCCGAGTTTGAGTAAGTCTTGCCCTCAATTGAGCTTGGCAAAAAAAAGTCGAATGTCCTGCACCATCAGATCCGGCTGCTCGAGTGCGGCGAAGTGACCGCCTCTGAGCATTTCCGTCCTTTGCACGACGTTGTAGGTTCCATCGATCCAGCGTTCAGGCGCAGCAACGACTTCCTTCGGGAATACCGCATAGGCCACCGGAGTCTTCACTTTGGGCGGAGCTTCGTCCCCTTCGGAGAGTTGGTGCTCGCGGTAGATGCGCATTGAGGAGCCCACCGTCCCGGTGACCCAATAAAGTGTCACATCGCTGAGGAACGTGTCACGATCCACCGTGTGCAGGAAATCTCCATCATTGTCGGTGAGGTCCTGGAATTTCACTGCCAACCAAGCCAGCCACCCCACCGGTGAATCGGTCAGGGCATAGGCAATCGTCTGCGGCTCGCTTGACTGAAGGTTAAAGAACGTACTTCGCTTCTCGTCCCACCACGCCGTATAGCGCCGATGCTCCTCGGCGGTCAACTCTTTCATTGCATCCGGGCTGGGAGGCGGAACAGCAATAAGGTTCAAGTGGAGTCCGATAACCTGGGTAGGAGCCTGACGCGCCATCTGTTGCGCAACCTCCGAACCCCAATCACCGCCCTGAACCCCGTATCTCGAGTAGCCCAGACGATCCATCAGAACGATGAAGGCTTTGGCCATCCGAACTGGATCCCAGCCACGACTTGTCGTTGGCCCAGAAAATCCAAAGCCAGGAAGCGAAGGTACAATGACGTCAAAAGCAGGGGTGCTGCTGTCCTTCGGATGTGTGAGTGGCTCGATCAGAGCAAAGAATTCCAAGATCGAGCCCGGCCATCCGTGAATCAACATCAGGGGGATTGCATCCGTTCGCGAAGATCGTTCGTGGATGAAGTAGATCGTCTGTCCGTCGATCTCGGTGGTGAACTGATCGAATCGGTTGATTTTGGCCTCTTGTGCGCGCCAGTCATAGTCTTTCTGCCAATAGTTTGCGAGTTCGCGGACCTTGCTGATGTCAGCGCCGTATTCCCAGGTTGTGCCGGGCAATTGATCGGGCCACTTGGTCTCCGACAGGCGGCGCCGTAGATCGGCGAGCACGCTATTCGGAATATGAACCTTGAAGGGCTTGATGGCCGCAGGATTTTCAGGTGTAGTCTGGCCGTGACTGGGCTGAATTGTGACGAGCACAACTAACACCGTGGCAACAGCACCCATTGTCCGACGTTGCAGGGTCATCGATTTCCTTTGCGATAGAGCCGGCCAGCATACTGTTTGAGGCTGCGATAGCGTTCCCCTGTACCTTAACATCAACTGCCGTCCTTCATCGGTCGTAGAACTCATTCCATGTGCTAATTCGCCATGACATACGTACCAGTTGGTATGCATAACAGTACGCCGCCCACTGTACAACCTATGCGGTTAGCCCCGCTTGTGGTTGCCCGGCGGGCGCAGGGACCGGAGCCAGCCCACGATGTTTCTGATCCCCGCCTTCATCACTTTCGCATCCTGAGCATTCTTTGCCAGTGAGACGTACCCTTCGAGCGTCGCGATCAGAAAGCCAGCAGCCGCAGCGGGTTCCACATCGCTACGAACCCTTCCGTAGGTCTGTCCTTTTCGCAAAGCGGCGGCGATACCCTCCTGCCAGGCATGGAACACCATCGCCAACCGCTTGCGGAAACCTTCGTCAAGGGGAGACATTTCCTGTGCCAGATTGTTCAGGGGACAGCCACCCCGCACGTCCTCGGGCCGAACTGATTCACCTTGAACAATGCCGATCAAAGTGTTGATAGGGTCATTGCCCCTCTGCAATGGCCGCAACCACTTGGCACGGAGGTCGGGGCCGATGATCTCTTCGACGACGGCGTATCCCAATGCTTCTTTGCTGACGAAGTGGTAGTACAGCGCTCCCTTGGTAACCCCAGTTGAGGCCAGAATTGTGTCTAGGCCGGCACTTTGGAAACCCGATCTGTAGACCTCTCGGAATGCCGCCTGCAGCAAGAGCCCCCGCGTGCGCTGAGGGTCGCGCAGACCGGCCGCCCTACGTCTCGAATTCTTGCGTGCAATCAAGATACCAACCAGTATGTATGGTAACCATCGCAGCGTCAAGCGAAATGTATTTATGCGCTCAATCGCGCTCCGGTTTTTGGTAGAGATTTATCGCGGAACTTTCTGTTTTGGTAGATTCCACCGTCAACTCAGCCACTCCAGTGGTTTGCACCAGTTCCCGAATCACGTTTGTCCGTTGACTTGTGGTTGTACGTTCATTCCCGATTTCACCATGTCCGTTGGTCGGTCTCATACCAATGAAGCTCTTGGTCATCCGAATGCTATTTCGACATGGTGTGCACGGACAGTCCTCAATTCTTAGAGGACTGATTCAGAGGACTTCAAGGAGAAACAAAATGAGTTATACGAAGGACGCAAGACCAGCGGAGAACAGAGGCGAGACGCATGGATCGTTCTTTATGATTGCGCTGGCGTTGCTCATGCTGGCTTTCGCCGTATCCGGATGGGCCCAGTCAACAGTGGGCACAGGCAGCATTACCGGAACGGTAACCGATCCCACCGGCGCGGTGGTGAGTAGCGCCAAAGTAGTCATCAGCAACATCGGAACAGGTCAGGCTCTCAATCTGGCCGCAAACGCTGGGGGCGCATTCGCCTCCGGTCCTCTGGACCCTGGCACTTACAAAGTGCAAGTTTCGGCCAAGGGCTTCAGCAGCGTCAATGAAACAATCACGGTGGAAGTGGGCAACACTGCCTCTGCCAATATCAAGCTACAAGTTGGCCAGGAGAGCCAGGTCATTGAAGTGCAGGCCAGCACGGTCGCAGTCAACACCGAGCAGGCCGAGGTGCAAGGCGTCCTGAATTCAGAGCAGATTGCGAACCTGCCGGTGAACGGCCGCAACTTCCTGGATCTGGCGCAGCTTGAACCCGGCGTGCAAATTCAGGATGGCCAGAACTTCGATCCGACCAAGGCCGGTTACTCTTCAATCTCATTCGGCGGCCGTTTCGGCCGTACCGCACGCATCAACGTGGACGGCGTTGACATCAGCGACGAGACCGTAGGTACCACCACCTCCAATATCCCGGCCAGCGCCATCGACGAATTCCAGTTAGGTCAGTCTTCGCTCGATCTCTCGAACGACTTGACTTCCTCCGGGGCGGTCAACGTGACCACTAAGTCCGGCACGAACACACTTCACGGCGAAGCGTTCGGTTTCATCCGTGACCACAGCTTCGCAGCCAGCGCACCCGGCGGCCACGATTATGCTTTTCAACGCGAGCAGTTCGGCGGCAGCGTCGGTGGGGCCATCATCAAGAACAAGTTGTTCTTCTTCGCCGACGGCGAGCGCACCAAGCAGGATTCGTTTGCGGCCGTTTCGCTCGCCGGCTCTCCGTTCGCAAGTTTGAGCGGCGGCTTCAGCCAGCCTTTCCGCGAAAGCAACCTCTTGGGCAAAGTCGATTACAACTTCGGCAACGGCGCAAAGGCGTTCTACCGTTACTCTTATTTCGAGAACTCATTGTTTGCCACTTTCGGATTCGGTTTCCAGGTGTACGACAACAAGGACTACACCCGGACACATGTTGCAGGCGTGGACTTCACCACGGGCAGCTTCTCTCACAGCATTCGTTACTCGTATCTGAAGTTCCAGAACCAGATCGCGGACGTAACTTCAGGCAACGCTGCTCTTCCATTTAGTAGCACTGGGTTGGAGATTGGCGACACGACCCAGTCCTTGTTTGGACCAAACTTGTTGGCTCCGCAGAGCACCCCCCAGCAGAACAATGAAATTAAATACGATGGAAGCAAAGTGCTGCACTCCCACACCATTCGTTACGGGGTCTCGCTCAACCACATTCAGGGCGGCGGCTTTGCCGATTTCTTCGGCACCGCGCCGCGGGTTCGCTTCAATGTGGGTTCGACGAACTGCGGCCCCTCCGGAACCGAATTGTGCTCGGATTTCGCCGCTGCTGGACCTTTCCCGGGCGGCTCCGCCAATCCTTTGAACTACCCTGTCAACCGGCTTACCGTCGGCAACGGGCAGGGCTTCAACACGCTTCAACCGGCTTTAGGCTTCCCCGCAGGCGGACTGGGACCGGATAACCGGATCGGTCTCTACTTGGGCGACAGCTGGAAGATTGAGCCCAACTTCACCCTCACCGTCGGCGTGCGCTATGACCGCGATAGTGGCCGTACCGACAGCGATCTACCCGCCATTCCACAAATCAATGCCGCCTTCCCCGGCTATGGAAACCCGGTTAAGCAGGCCAACCTCAATTTCGCGCCCCAGTTAGGCTTTGCCTGGGACCCGATGAAGAACGGCAAGACCGTGATTCGCGGCGGCGCCGGCCTCTATTTCGAAAACGCAATTTTCAACAACGTTCTGTTTGACCGGCCGTTGCGCTTGCAAACCGGTGCCTTCAACCAGGCGACCTTAGCATGTATCAACGGCGTTGCGCAGGGCGTCCCGGTAGTCGGCGGAACGATAGCGCCGGGCCAGCAAGGCTCAACTGATTTCTGCAGCAATACCAATCGCATCGGTGACGAGATTCCGGCGATCCTGTCGTTCTGGAACCAGGTGAAGACTGGGAATCCGTTTAATCTGCAGGCTCCCAACCCCAGTTACATCGGCAACCTCATGAATGGCGGCATAGGCACGAACGGCGCGGTCAACCTGTTGGACCCTAATTACAAGACACCGCGCTCGTTGCAGCTGAACTTCGGCGTTCAGCATGAAATCCGCCATGGCATGGTATTCAGCGCCGACTACTTGCGCAACGTGGAAACGCGCGCATTATCCGGTATTGACGTCAACCGTGTAGGCGACGCCAACGTCTTTAACCTGGCGGGTGCAAATGCTGCTGTTGCAGCCACCCTGGCGGCCTGCGGTGCCGGTAGTATTGATGCTGCTGCTGCCGCAGGAGGCTGTCCCGGACTCCATCCAGCCACGGCCACCACTCCGGCAGGAGCGGCGACCATGGCCGATTTCGCCAAGAACGTCTCGGCAGCGCGGTCGACATCGGCGCAGGTTGCACTTCCGTCAATGGAATCGGGCGTCCGTGCGCTTTTGGAGGAACGAATCAAAGCCAGGCGCAGATGTACTTCCTCAAACCCATAGGACGCTCGGTTTATAACGCTTTGCAGATGTCATTGAAGCAAAACTTGAACAACCCGATGCGCGGAATCAAAGCGGCGAACTTCCAGGTGTCCTACAGCCTGTCGCGGTTCTCCAACACTGGTGGCACACAAGCTACCGGAACACCGACAGACAACGATCTGGACTTTCTCGTGATCGCCCCCGACAACAACAACCCTGGTCGATACTTCGGACCATCACTGCTGGATCGTACCCACCAGCTCTCTTTTGGTGGGTATGTAGATGTACCAGCAGGATTCCGCATTGGGCTGATCTCCCACTTCTACAGCCCATTGGCGAGTTCGATTGATGCTGCCAACACAGGCTCGGCCGGCGAAATCTTCCGGACGGACTTTACCGGGGACGGAACCATCCAGGATCCACTCCCGGGGACAACGTTCGGCTCGTTTGATCGCGGCATCAACGCCGCCGGTCTCACTAACCTGATCAACAACTACAACTCTACCCAGGCAAATCAGGCTACACCTGCGGGTAAGGTCTTGATCGCCAACGGCGTCATGAGCCTTGCGCAGTTGCAAGCCTTAGGTGGCGTATCTCCGGTCATTTGCCCACCACCACCCACCTCGCAAGCCGGGTGCACCAACAATTCTCCCGGCAGCCAGGTTGATTTTGGTTGGTTGCGGGCGACGGACTTGAAACTGGCGTGGCGGCACACGTTCCTTGAGAGATACACCATCGAGCCGAGCGTGGGCTTTTTCAACCTATTCAACTTCGCAAACTTCAACCTGCCGCCGACTACCATGTTCGGCGTCTTGAACGGCCCCGGAACGGGCTCGATTAACGGAACCACGCGGTCAGATCAAGAATCGTTCCGTGTCGGCAACGGCACGGGCGTGTATTCGCTCGGCTCGCAACGGCAAATCGAATTCGGCTTACGCTTAACATTCTAGGCTGAAGCGAAACTCGTCAAACCTAGCCATCCGTTCTGCAAACGGATGGCTTTTTTGTTTTTGCTTGCGGAAACGTGGGAGGTGAGAATTCCAACACCCAAAAGCCCCACCCTGTCGCAAAGGGGGTAAGGCCCTCAGCGCAAACTTTATCAACCTGCTGAATCAGCACTCCGTTACATCGTACTGGGAGGAATGGGCTAGCAGACTCCCCGACGACGCGGCCCAGAAGTCGATTTCGGGGACGCGAGGTCCGGTTTCCTGGAAGCCCGTTTTGGACCGCGAGCGAAGCGCTGAAGCCAGAAGATGATTTATTCTCCAAGAAACTGGGTGCCGCAATAACTGCCGAGCAATCGGGAACAACTCCCCGATCAACTCCTGGCCACCGAAGGATCTGTGCGGCTCTCCTAATGCGATTAGGCTAATCTGTCCCCCGGTGCTCGCCAGATCGACTTAGGCCGGACCCCATGCTGGCACTCCACCCACGATCATGCCGAGATCCGTGTCCGGGTCGAGACGCAATCCGCCGAACGGTATCGCCGCGATGGCCTGATTCGCCGACGGCACGGCGGTCACTCTTAATCGTGAATGGCGTGAATTACAATACATCCATTAAACCCCGAGTCGCAGTCTTAGATACTGGAGGATGTTACAGGATGAAGCTTGGCGAAGTGCTCGTTAGGTTCGAGCCTCCGTTCGAGATCTGTTGCGCTACAGGCAGCGCGCTTTGATCTCAATCCTTATGCGCCCTACGTACTCTCGGATGTTCGCCCTGGCTGGTTTGTTTTTCCTGCTCCTAATGCGGGCAGCCAGTGCGCAGAATGCTACGCTGATCACTCTTGACCAGGCGATTGATCTGGCGCTAGCGCACAACCATTCGATCAAAGCCACGCGTACTCTGATTCTGCAGAATCAGGCCCAGGAGATTACCGCGAACCTTCGCCCCAATCCGACTCTTGGGGCGGACAGCCAGTTTGTACCATTTTTCAGTCCTCAAGATTTTTCTGGCGAAAATCTGAACGAAACTCAGCAGTTCGATATTGGCATCGGGTATTTGTTCGAACGTGGCCACAAACGGCAGCGGCGGCTGCAGGCTGCCCGTGATCAGACAGCCGTCACTCGCGCCCAAATCAGCGACGCCGAGCGAACCCTCGCGTTCAACGTGGGGCAGCAGTTCGTCAGCGTTTTACTCGCAGAATCCACTCTTCAGTTCGCGCTTCAGGATCTAAAGGGGTTCCAGCAAACGGTCGACATTAGCGAGATACAACTCAAAGCAGGATACATCGGTGAAGGCGATTATCTTAAGATCAAGTTGCAGCTTCTCCAGTTTCAGACCGACGTGTCCTCTGCCCGCCTGGCCAAAGCGCAGGCACTGGTGGGCCTGCGTGAGTTCTTGGGGTACAACGCGGTGCCGGCCGATTTTGACGTAATTGGTGATCTGGCATACCAGCCACTCAAGGCGAACTTGGAAGATTTGCAGACAAAGGCGATGCGCGAACGTCCCGACTTCCGTGCCGCGGAATTGGGGATAACCGCCGCACAGAGTCAAATCCTCCTAGCCAAAGCGAATGCCAAGGTGGACGTAAACGGCACCTACGACTTTACCCATGTTTCCGGTGAGAATACTGCTTCCATCTTTGTGAATTTTGAGTTGCCGATTTTTAACCGCAACCAAGGAGAGATCGCACGCACCGGTTATGCACTCACACAGGCGCAGGAGCAGCAGCAAGCAGCGAGCGATACAGTTCTCTCCGATGTTTCCAATGCCTACGAGGCGGTCAGGAGTAACGACGAAGTGGTGCAACTTTATACGTCCGGATATCTCAAGCAGGCGCAGGATTCGCGCGATATAAGCGAATATGCCTATAAACGTGGCGCCGCCAGCTTGCTGGATTTTCTCGACGCCGAGCGCAGCTACCGATCGGTTCAGCTGGCTTATCGCCAGGCGCTGGCCTCTTATATGACCGCATTGGAGCAGTTGAAGCAAGCGGTGGGAACGAGGAACCTGCCATGAGGGTCCGTACAACGGCCGTGCGCCCGCAGCTTTGGCGAAGCTTGGCTGCATTCGCCGCCGTATCGTCGATCACCCTTGTGCTCGCCGGCTGCGAGGGCTCGGGATCGAATGCCGCAGCTGACTCGAACAGTAAGAGAAACTCAAACAATCCCGAGCTATTTACCGTTCCGCAGGATCAGATGTCGCATGTGCAGGTCCTGACCGTTCAGCCCACGAAGTTGACTCGGTCTCTCCGGCTGACCGGAGCCGTGGCTTACAACGGCTTTCGCACGACACCGGTGATCACCCAAGTGAGTGGACCAGTCAGCAGGGTGGTGGTCGTTCCGGGGCAGAAAGTGAATCGGGGCGAGCCTATGTTGTACGTGGCCAGCCCGGATTACTCTCAGCTCCGCACCAACTATTTAAAGGCTAAGGAGGCCTACGCTCTGGCGCAAAAGGCAGACGCACGAGCTCAAGACTTGTATCAACACCACGCGATTGCCGAACAGAATTTAGAGCAGGCGCAATCGGCAGAAGTGCAGGCGGGCGGCGATCTGGTGGCGGCGCAAGCTGCACTGAAAGTCATGGGAATCGTTGATCCTGACGCACTCGTGAAAGCCCCACCTTCTTTCGAGGTTCCGGTAAAAGCGCCGATTGGCGGCTTGGTCGTTGAACAGGATATTGCTGCGGGACAACTCATTCAACCCGGGACCACGCAATGTTTCATGATTTCCGATGTCAGCACAGTCTGGGTGTTGGTTAATGTCTATCAAAAAGACTTGCCCTACGTGCGTGTGGGCGATCAGGTCACAATTCAGACGGATACTTACCCTGAAGTGTTTCATGGGCGCATTGCGTACGTGGCAGCTTCGCTCGATCCAAGCACGCGTACCCTGCAGGCGCGCATCGAGACCAACAATCCCGGCGAAAAACTGAAGAAGGACATGTACGTGGTTGCGACCGTAAACGCCGGCAAGATTCAAAATGCCATTGCGCTCCCGGATGCTGCAGTCCTGCGGGATAGTGAAAATCAGCCTTTCGTATATGTGGAGGCGTCTTCGAACCAGTTTGGCAGACGCTCAGTAACTCTCGGCGAAAGCTTGAATGGACAGACGGAGATTACCAGCGGGCTGAAAACGGGCGACCAGGTCATCGGAAATGGCAGCTTGTTCCTGCAGTTTGCGAACTCGCTGCAGCGCTAAGCGAGTTGGTGCACGCTTTGAACAATGTTTCTAGAAGTCTGGCAAGGATAGTGTCCACCTCAACTGAATGATCCACCGAATAGTTCAAGCGGCGCTGCGGCAAAGGTTCCTCGTGTTGATGCTGACCGCGTTCATCACGGTTGGAGGGATCCTTTCATTTCAGCGGATGCCCGTGGACGCCTATCCCGACCTCTCGCCTCCCCAAGTCGAAATCATTACCCAGTGGCCAGACCATGCCGCCGAAGAAGTCGAGCGCTTGGTCACGCTTCCCCTTGAACTCCAGATGAACGGCGTCCCGCACATGGTGGTGATGCGTTCCATCTCGCTCTATGGTTTGTCGGATGTAATCCTCACCTTCGAAGAAAGCACCGATAGCTACTTTGCGAGACAGATCGTTTTTCAACGGCTCGCTCAAGCCACCCTGCCGACGGGAGTAACCCCGAGCCTTGCGCCCTTATTCAGCCCCAGCGGCCTGGTGTATCGCTATGTTCTGGAGAGTCCCGACCGTAGCCCCCAAGAGTTGAAAACTTTTGAGGATTGGGTGGTTGAGCGCGCCTATCGATCCGTCCATGGCGTCGCTGACGACTCAGGCTTTGGCGGAACGGTGATGCAATACCAAGTGCTGCTCGATCCAGCCCGCATCTACGGATATCACTTGACCGTTCCGCAAGTCATTACTGCTCTGGCTGCCAACAACTCGAACGCTGGCGGCGGTTTCTATTCTCAGGGCGGACAGTTCTATTACGTTCGTGGCATCGGGCTCGTACGCAACACGGATGACATTGGAAACGTTGTGGTGGGCGCCAACAAAGGCGTGCCCATCCGGGTGCGTGACATTGGCGATGTCACGATCGGGCACGCACCACGTCTAGGCGAATTCGGCTTCCAGAAAAATGACGATGCGGTGGAGGGCGTCATCCTCATGCTGCGCGGCGAGCAGACTCAGAACGTACTAAAGGGAGTTGAAGCAAAAACCGAGGAACTGAACCGCCAGATCCTCCCACCTGACGTCAAGATTCATCCTTATTACGACCGCAGCGAATTAGTGGCCCTGACCACGGACACGGTGGAAGCGAACCTGCTTCGCGGCATGGTGCTGGTTCTGATCGTGCTGATTTTCTTTCTGGTCAGCTTCCGTGCTGCCGTCATCGTTGCCCTTACGATTCCACTCTCGCTTTTGTTTGCCTTCATCGTGCTGCACGCGCACGACGTTGCCGCGAATTTGCTTTCTATCGGCGCCATTGACTTCGGAATTGTCATCGATGGCACCGTGGTCATGATTGAGAATATCTACCGCGAGCTGGCACTGCGGGAGGGCCAGCAGTACAACCTGAACGAAGTCATTCTTCTAGCTGCGAAGGATGTGGATCGCCCGATTTTTTATTCCGTGGCCGTCATCCTCGCCGGTTATCTGCCGATTTATGCGTTGAGTGGAGCCTCGGGGAAACTATTCCACCCCATGGCTGAAACCATGTCGTTTGCCTTGGTGGGCGCGCTCATCCTGACGCTCACGCTGATCCCCGTGCTCGCCTCCTATTGGTTCAAGAAGGGCGTCCGTGAAAAGCCGAATCGGGCTTTTGAATGGATGAAGCGGAAATACGCCGTTCAGTTGGATTGGGCGCTCGCTCGGCCCAAGACAACGATAGCGATCGCGGCTTTGATATTCGGGGCGACCCTCCTGCTGGTGCCTTTCATCGGAGGTGAGTTCATGCCGCATCTCGACGAAGGCGCGCTCTGGGTGCGGGCTACCATGCCCTACACCATTTCCTTCGAGGAGGCCAGCAAGATCGCTCCGCAGATACGCGACATTCTGATGTCTTATCCGCAGGTGACGGTCGTGGGTTCAGAGTTAGGACGGCCAGACGACGGCACCGATCCCACCGGCTTTTTTAACTGCGAGTTCTACGTTGGCCTCAAGCCATACAGAGACAAAGCATGGACCGGCGAGATCAGCGAAAAAAAACAGCTCATCGAATCGATCAATAAGAAACTCACTGCCTTTCCTGGAATCATCTTCAACTATACGCAGCCCGCCGAAGATGCCGTGGATGAAGCGCTGACCGGTCTGAAGAGTTCTTTGGCAGTCAAAATCTACGGTGAAGACTTGAACGTACTGCAGGACAAAGCGATCCAGATCAAGAACACGCTCTCCAATGTGCCCGGGTTCACCGACCTCACGGTGGTACGAGAACTCGGCCAGCCCAGCCTGTTGGTCGACGTCGATCGCAACAAGATTGCGCGGTACGGGATCAACGTTGCCGACGTGGAAGCTGTGATTTCGGCCGCAGTAGGCGGGCAGGCGGTCACTCAAGTCATTCAAGGCGAGAAACTGTTCGATCTGGTTGTCCGCATGCAACCTCAATTCCGCAGCAGCGCGCATGAGATCGGAAATCTGTTGGTGGGTACACCAGACGGGCAGCAGATCCCGCTCGGCCAGCTCGCCAATATCACCCAGGGAAACGGCGCATCCTTTATTTACCGCGAAAACAACTCCCGCTACATCGGAGTGCAATACAGTATCGAGGGACGTGATTTGGAACGCGGGGTGCGAGATGCCCAAGCAGCAGTCAAGAAGGCTGTGACCCTGCCGCAGGGTTACCGGATGGAATGGGGCGGCGAATACAGCCAGTTTCTCGAGGCCAAATCGCAGATGTATTTTATCGGTCCACTTGCCCTGGTGATAATCTTCATGATCTTGTTCGCGCTCTACGGAAATTTCAAATTCCCTGTCACCATTGCCCTGGGCGTAATCATGACCGAACCGGTGGGTGCGCTGATTGCCCTGAAGGTCACTCACACTCCCTTCAGCGTTTCCTCAGTCTTGGGCCTTCTGGCCTTGCTCGGGGTCTCGGTGGAGACTGCGGTAATTCTCGTTTCCTACATCAATAAGCTGCGGCAGGAGGGAATGGATATCCGCACGGCCACGCGGGAAGCTTCGCTCCTGCGACTCCGTCCAATCATGATGACCGCTCTGGTGGCCTGCCTTGGATTACTGCCGGCGGCCCTCTCCTCTGGCATTGGATCGGATACTCAACGGCCATTTGCCATCGTCATCGTGGCCGGTCTCATCTCCCGCCTCTTCATCGGATTCTTCATCAATCCCGTGTTGTACGAGATGGTCGCCCGAGAAGGCGATGTGTTGCAGGTTTAGGGTCGGCGCGTTCACCGTTTGGCAGCGCAGTGTATGGGCGCGAGAAATGGGTGTCCAACAGAAGTGACGTATTTCTGCTAACTAAGTAGCAATATCGAGTGCCGCGGGGCACTAAGCTGCTCTGCATTAATTTTGGTATGCAGCCGAGCTTTGCTGGGCTGATCACGCCGCGAGCCACAATCCCCATGGGTTTCGACGGCGCGGTAAAAGCAACAACAACCGCAGATCTTTCGACTCCGCTTCGTTCAAGATGAGAGGCACTTTCTTTGTTGGCGGCGGATCACGGCAAACGCGGGCCCGATCTTGCCACGGATGTCTCTCCGTGGGGTAACACTCGGCGGAGAGCCGCTGTAATAATTCAGGTTATCTACCGTCTTTAGTGGTGAAAGAGAGTGACAGGAGGCGTACCCTGCGAAGCGTGCTGGTTGAGGAATCGGCGATCGCGATCCCTGACGAACTCGAACGAGCTTTTCGGGCGCACCACGGTCTGGTATTCCGCACGGCGTACCGGATTACGGGCAATGCCGCGGATGCAGAGGACGTCTTGCAGACAGTCTTTCTGCGGCTTGCCCGTCGGGGAGTAAACGCCGACGCTGTCGAAGACCAGGAAAGTTATTTACGGCGGGCGGCCATCAATGCGGCACTGGATGTAATCCGAACGCGACGTGCCAACCCAATCGTCCAACTCCCAGATCTGCCGGATGACATGGCAGCGCGCCATGTTGGCGATCTTGTGCCTGAGCTGCGGCAGGCATTGGGACGTGCGCTTGCTCAACTTAAACCCAGGCCGGCGGAGATCTTCGCGCTGCGTTTCCTGGAAGGGTTCAGTAATCCGGAGATTGCGCGGATACTTGGCATTTCTCAGGTACTGGTGGCAGTGATTGTCCATCGTACCCGGCAACAGCTCCGGAAGGCGTTGCTTCCGTATTTTCGTTCAAAGAACGACTGATTTAAGGAGGTATCGCGTGCAACAAGAACTTCGCCACGCCCGATCGCTCGGCCTGTCGGTGGCTCTCGGGGGCGTCATGGGCGCGGCGATTGGCGCCGCGACCGGCCACGTGGGCGTTTGGGGCACCGCGGGGATTGCCGCCTACATCGCAATCTCGCTGGTAGGGGGCGCTTGGAAACACGGCCGCAACTTAGGAGATAAGTCATGAAGAATGAGAAGAATGAAAAGTTTAATCGTTTGCTCTCGGCGATTCGCAACGAACAAGTGGATGACAAGCTAGTCTCCCAGGCGGGGGGACGCGTCTGGAACTCGATTACCGGAACGCCATTGGCCGACGTCAGCCCGCACAAGTTGCGCAACTGTGAAGACTTTCAGGCGCTCATTCCGGAATACCTAGGGAAACAACTGGCGGGAGCTCGGGGTCTATTGTTCGAGGATCACATGCACGCCTGTGTCGCCTGCCGGCACGCTGTGGAGCGCGCCCGCAGCGGTGAACAACAAGCCGTTTGGCGTCCTGCAACGGATCGCCGCAGTTTTCCGGTATGGCGATGGGCTATGTCTGCCGGTGCGGTGGCGATAGTTGCGGTGATCGCGCTCGCTCTGTCCCTGGGCATATTTCCCGGGCAGCAGGTTGTTCGCGGCGTCGTTCAGAATGTGGATGGCTCGCTTTACGCCGTGACCGGCGACACTGTGCGTATCGTTCCGGCGGGTTATGAGATCCGGAGCGGAGATGAGATCCGCACAGCGAAAGGGGCGAGTGCGATGGTACGGCTGGTCGACGGTTCGTTGGTTGAAATGCGGGAGCGGGCCGACATTTCGCTGTCGCACGAATGGAAGGGCAACACGATTCATCTGGATGGCGGCCAAGTGATTGTGCAAGCGGCCAAGCAGCGTACGGGTCGACTCTATGTGGCGACCGGCGATTGCCTGGTCTCGGTGAAGGGGACGATTTTCTCGGTCAATCGCGGGATTAAAGGCTCTCGTGTGGCCGTAATCCAGGGTCTGGTGCGGGTGGACTACGGCGACCGGACCAGCGAGCTGCACGCCGGCGACGAGGTGACTTCGAGCGCCAACGTATCGACAAATTCAATCCAGAACGAAATCGCATGGAGCAGGAACGCCGCGAAATACCTTGCTTTGCTGGGAGACTTTGCCGTCCTGCAGAAACAGTTGGCGGCGATTCCAGGAGCCGGACTACGCTACAGTTCCGACCTGGTGTCGTATGTTCCGGATGACACGGTCGTCTATGTGGCG